>JAABUV010002435.1_pt1 | contig 25198 bp, 21 predicted proteins | sample 5559971 | NCBI WGS metagenome assembly JAABUV01 (sample SAMN10711881, study PRJNA513362) | rock metagenome | isolation source: Antarctica rocks | place: Antarctica: Victoria Land, Knobhead nord | collected 2015-12-19
GTATGCGCAAAAGTCGAAAAAAGAGCTCGGCGAATCAAGCGAACAGACCAAAAACGGCCGAAGACGGGGCTAAGGCCTTCGCAAACCTTGATCTGACGACGGTTTCGTCGCGAAATTCCGCAACCTGCTAAAAGACGCCAGAGCATTGTCACGGAGTATTCGGCCTGATATGCTCTCACGAATCCGAAGTCATGGCAGTGGCATTGGTAGCGCCCGAGTGGCTCCAAGCTTCATGGCCTTCGCGCGCACCATAGTAGACGATTACCAAACCCGCGAGGGGGTCGGCCCACCACCAGCCGAGCCAACCGTTCAAGATAACACCGATGAGTACGGCGGCAGCAAGGCACGCGTCGACGAGCGTGACTCGCGCCTCAGTTTGCAGAACCGGGTTATCGAGGCGCCGACCGGTATCATTCTTGCCCCACGCGAGCGTGAGCATTGCGATGAACGTTATAGCGAGCCAAGCGATTCCTGATGCAGACGTGCCGGGCCGGTGACCTGAGATCGTCACATAAATGGACTGGACGAGTACGTAAATGCTCAGCAAATAGAACGCGGCGCTGATCGAGCGGAGAGCCGTGCGCTCCCGTTTCTCGTTCACGCCCATGAGCTGCCAAACGACGATCGTCGAAGCGAATATCTCGATCAGGCTATCAAGCCCGAAGCCGGCGAGTGCTGCAGATCCAGAGCGGAAGGCTTCCGTAATGACGACGACCGTCCCGACCACGTTCCACGCCAAGGTCGCGTACTCAAGACATAGACCGCGCTTGAGGAGACGGCTGGCTTCTATTGCCGCGGCGTTCTTCTAGTTATTCATGCTGCGCTCTTGGCGGAGTGAAGTCGGCTACAATCGGATAGTGGTCCGAGGCACGATCGGTCTTATCGTTTCGAATCACCGCGTAAGACGTAACGCAATTTAATAGAGCGGCGCTGGCAAGGAAATAGTCGGCCCGAAACGCGACGAATTCGGTATCTGGGAACGCAGCACTCGGCACTGTCGGCGTTTCATGGCCGCCGAGATGATACGCAAGATCCACGTAACCGGCCCCTTCGAGCGTTTCAAGCACGCGGCGATCGGCTCTTTGGCCATCCGGTTCGGTATAGCGCGCCCGGTGATGGGACGACAATGTCCCCCACTGCGGTTCAACGTCGTGAGGCGAGATGGAATTGAAATCGCCCGCGATCAAGGTCAATCGGTCTGGTGCGGCCGATGGAATGAAATTAGCCACTTCAACGAGCCGTAACGGTACGCCGACCGGGCAAAGATGGACGCTCGCGAAAGTGATGGGGAGCACGAATCCGGGAATTTGCAACGTCGCTATAGCCGCCGCATGATGAAAATGAACGCTATCGCCAGTGAACGATACCGGCTCGACGCCGGGACGTGTAAAAATTGCAGTGTTCTGACCCGTATGGGGAGCCAAGGCGAGATAGCCGCGCATCCCGAGCGCCCGCTCGGCCTCATACAGCCGCCGATTCGCATCGGCCTCGAAGTGTCTTGCTTCTTGCAGCAATAAGACATCGGGGTAAACCTCGGCGATGACCTCAATTTGAAGCGCGAACCGATGACTGTCAGCGTCATCGTAGCCGCCGTGTAACGTATTCCAGCTCATGACTAACATAACGATTTCGCCTCCATTTGCACGAAGACTATTGGTTTCTTCCTGGCTAGAACGAAGTACGCGGAACAGTCACATAACGCTTCTCGCCGCAGTCTCTCGTCAAGCCGATGAGCACGTGCTTCATTCACGGAAGGTTCCGACCCTAGGGCGCGCATGCGTCTTGCCCATCACACTTCCCCAAAGAATATCGTTGAGCGTGCCATCGTCAACCTCGTCGGCGTCCGCAAAGCTCAAATGGTTGCTGTCGCTCGCGCGATAAGCCGTCGAAGCGTTCTTCGCGTTCGTGTTGATGCGCGCCGGTATATAGTCGAAGCCGCGTTGATCGGCTTCGGCACGGAACGCTTCGGTAAGTGGCTTCGCACCAGCGTCGTATGGCGACAGAGGCGCGAGTCCGAGAATGATCTCCATCGTCCGCAAGACGCTGGATGTTGAATAGTGTTGATGCACGATCCCGCCGATCGCGTACGGGCTGACGAGGTAGAAGGTCGACCGCTGTTCGTCGACGTGATCGGCGCCGTTCTGTGCGTCATCTTCAAGAACGAAGATCGCCGTCGAGGCCCAGTCGCGGCTATGCGAAACCGCGTCAACGAGCATACCGACTGCCTGGTCATTATCGGCAACCATCGCCTGCGGCGTATTCTTGCCCGTTTGTGTGCCCGCGGTATGATCCCTCGGGAATCGCACCACTTCGAGCGCCGGCAGATTCCGCGCGGCTTCGAACTCGTCGAACTCGTGCTTCCATTCCGTATACCGATCGACGTCACGCAGGTTCATGTCGAAGGTTGCGAATTGAAAATCAGTATGTCCTTGCAGACCGGCGTGCGTCGTAGAGGTGGGGACGCCGGTTTCGCTGGGACCCGCCGTGACAAATTCGCCGTAGTTTCGATATGAGATACCGGCACGCTCGGCCGCGTCCCAGAGGTAGCCTGCGTGAGGAACTGCCGCTTCCGCACCGTCCTCGAAGTCATAGAACGGGCGTCGGTGCGCATAATTCGAAGGCCACATACGTTCGAGATAGTCGTTTGCGAACGCGCCCATCGACCAGCTGTGACCGTCCGCGCTCACGTGAGCGTCGGTAAAGAATCGGTCGAAGACTCCGAATCTTCGTGCGAGCGCGTGTTCGTTCGGCGTGATCTCAGCGCCGAACATAACGAGGCTCGGATCACCGTCGGCCTCGGCCACATCGCCCAGGATTTGATCGTACGTGCGGTTCTCTTTGATGACGTAAACGACGTGTTTGATGGGACCGTTCGGCCGGACGATCGACGATGCGGGGGGCGCGCGGCGCGCGTACGGGGCACCGAGGGACTCTACGGCGGCAATACCGTCGCGCAACGCCGCATCGCTTGGCCGATCGATGCGTCGGATCGATCCAACGAGATTGTTAGCAATGTAATCCCGCTGTCCGCTCGCTCGAAATCCCGGATTGGCGTGACTCCCTTCACCCTTGCCGTCGGCGACGAGCAGTGCGTCGACAGTCGCGATACCAATCGCCGTTGGATACCATCCGGTGGGCAGGGCGCCGACCGCCGTGAGGCCCTTCGCGTTCCTCTCATACACGGCGACGGCGTTGGCAGCGCCGCATGCAACGTAGAGCCGATCGCCGGCCAAAACGATCGCATCGGGTGACGATCCCACGATACCCTGTTCGGCGAAAGGCAGTCGGGCGCGTTGAACGACCTTGCGCGTTGCGAGCGAGACGACGGTTATATCGTCGTCGTCGGAATCGGCGACATAAAGATTCCGTTCGTCGACCGCGAGTGCCGCCGGGTGCAGTCCCACGGTGATGCGTGACGTTACGACGGCGCGCTTCGTGTCGATCACGTCGATCTGGGATTCGGCACGATCGGCCACAAACACGCGCAAACCATCGGGAGCATACACGATGGCAGCGGGATGGCGCCCGACGGGTGTCAGTGCCGAGATGACGCCGTGTTCCACGTCCACGAACGCAACGCGATTTCCGAGATCTCCTGCAACGGCCAGCGTCTTGCCGTCAGGAGAAAAAGCAAGAGCCGATGCAAAGAACGGGATCGGCAGGCTCACGGTGCGATCAACGAAACCCGTGTCGGTATTGATGTGAGCGAGTTGGTCTTGGAAGGACGAGGTCGCGCCTACCCAGACACCATCGTCGTTGGGATCCCGAACGGGTGCGCCGAACGCGTTTGCCAGTTGCACCGTGCGCAGCGTCTGAAGCGATCGCGCATCAATGATTCGAAGGGCGGGCTTTTGGTATCCCGTCTCGAGCACGAATGCGCGCGCACCGTCACGCGACATCGCGATTCCCGTCGGCAACGTGCCGATCGTCACCATGTTACCGGTCGGGGGCGCGATGTGCCAGCCGCTAGGAAGCAGCGCCCGAAGGTGCGCTGCGAAACCGGTCGCCGTGCAAACAGCCAGGATCGCGACGGTCGCCACGAAAAGCCGCTTGCGCTTCTTCACACTAGCGAGACGTCGCATTAAGTCCGACCGTCCGTCCTGCAAAACCGGCCGCATCGAAGTAGCGCGTCGCTCCGACGTCTTGAACGTTTAAAATCGTCGTCGGCACGTGCAACCCCCGCGAGCGAATCGTCTGATGCGTCACGGTTGGAATCGGTGAGTCGGGCATCGTTTCGGTCAGCACGCGGCCGATCAGCTTCCCGTTCGCGGGAATATCGAGTTTGAGAAGGCTCGCGAGCGTTTTTCCAATATCTGCATTGCTCGCCGGCAGATCGTCGACGTAATGAGTCTTGAAATCCGGCCCGATTGCCGCGATGAAATTCTGCGTATCCGCGCGGTTGAAACTTCCGTGCATACCCTGTCCTTGCTGTAAGCTCGTGTCAGCGACTTCGGCAGTACAGCGCGCCGCGACATCGCAGCCCGTCGACATTGAGGTGAAGTTCACGACGATCGCCGGATATGGCGTGAGCGCCGAACCCTTCAGATTGATCGCGCTGAGCGGCAACGTACCCGGTATCGAGCCCAGCGCATCGTCGACAAAAATGCCGCTGACATAATCCTGGCTCTGTAAGAACGCAACGATACGCGGCGCGAGAGCACGCGCGTTCGTTTGTGGCAAGTAGACGAGATCTGAACCGCCGTTTGCCGCGACGACGACGTCTGGCGACATCTTATCGCCACCAACGAGCCCATTTCCGCGCGAGGGATGTTGACCCGTTTTCGGATCGACGAGCTGATACTTCTTATCCGGATCAATTAGCGGTTCGCGTAGCGCCTCCGCGAGATCGACGGCCACGAAGCCGGGTGGCAGTAGCCCCGATGGAACGTCCGGATACGAAAAACGGGTCGAGGGACTCGTCTTGCTCTGCTTAGAGATCGTTGAGAAGCCGTGGTCGGCTGCAACGACGATATCGGTCGTGGCTGCGAGATCGAGCGCTTCGAGTGCGGCTTCGAGTCGCTTCAAATCGCCATCGGCGTTGCGAATGGCGGCGAGCGAAGTCGGGCCGTTGATCCCGGGCACGAGCTTGCCCAGACTGTCACCTTCATTGTGCTGCGAACCATCGGGGTCGCGCGACCAGAAGACGAGTACGAACGGTTTGCCGCGCTGCCTAAAGAGCGGCAAAACGACCTTCGTCGTCACGTCGACGAAGAAGTCTTGCTGGATGATGTTCGCACTGAGGGTACCGCGGGTCGTGGCCGTCCCTGCGAGACCGTTATCGCCGCGGCTGGGCGCGACGATCGGCAACCTCGCCGCTTTAAGCGCAGCCGTCATCTCCGGGCTTAGCGGAATGCCGGTAGCGCTCCCCGTGGAGTCGTCGATGACAATCGTCTTGCGCCCCGTGCGCTCCGTATGGTCTTGAATGAGGACGGGTCCGAGTTTCCCGATCGCCGCCGTGCTGTAGCCTACGCCGCGGGCGGCTGCCAGGACGGTCTCTTCATCGAGATAATCGCCGGCGAAGTGTTCGTCGACGTCACCGAGTACCGCGTCGCTTTCGAGAAACGGCGTCACGCTATCACCGGCCCCGGGAACCGCGAAGCCGGTGTAGACGGTATTGCTAAAATCGCCGGTATCGCCTAAGTAGTGTCCCGTCGCGAACGCCGATGCGTTGGGCGTCGTGAAGGTCGGGAAAAGCGAATGGCTGTCCGTAAAGGTCACGCCGTCTGCCGCGACCGCTGCTAACGTGGGAGCGGTCGTGCGATCGACGATCGACGATCTTAACCCGTCGGGTATGAAGAACACGATGTTATGCACCGGAGCTTGAGGCGTTTGAGCTCGGATCATGGCCGACGATCCGATCGCTAAGACAACCCCGACGAAGATCGGGAACATTCGATGCAACATGTGCGACTTGGTCGATTACGAAGCGCGCCCGTGGCACGATGCGCTGCCGCGGTCAGTGAACGTGCCGGTTCCGGGCGCAGGCAGAAAATGCCAATCGTAGCCGTGTGGATGCAGCGTCAGCTCGATGATTCCGAACGTCGTGTTATTTCGAACCTCGCTATTGGGTTCGATTGCCGTGAACTCGTAGTGACTCTTGCCGCCGGTGCCGACAACGAACTCACGGATGCCGCCGGTTGGATCGGGCGCACCCGTAGGAGTTTGTGAGGCGAAGCGTTCGTAATCGTGATCGTGTCCGTTGAGGACGACATCCGCTTTCGCGGCGTACAAATCGTCCCAGAACGGTTGATATGTCGCGTCGCTGTGATGATGGGCCGACGAAAAGCGCGGCTGGTGCCAATACGCGAGCGTGCACGCTGCGTGATGCGAGGCAAGGTCGGCTTTCAACCACTGATCTTCCGGCGACCCAGTGTTACAGCCGCCAACGGCAGAGCAGTTTGCGTTGATTGCAATAAAGTGCCAGCCGGGTAGATCCCAGCTGTAATAGCCCTTTGCGGGATCGCCCGCAGCAGACTGAAAGAAGGCAAAGTATCCGGCAGCCCCGGTCGTGTGATATTCATGATTACCGGGAACGGGGTGGACTGGAGCTTGAGAGGCTCCCCACGTCTTCGCATAACTGCTTGCGAATTGAGCTGGCGAGCCGTCCGGGTATTGTTCGTCACCTAGCGGCAATATTGCGGTGTAATTCTTTGCGCGAAGTTCAGCTGCAGTTCTCGCCTGTTGGCAACCATTGACGCTGTAGTCGTCTTTGTCGCCAGCGCTCTGCGACGCACCCGATGTCCCGTCGCAAGCGATATCGCCGGCTGCGGCGATGACCGGGTCATTTGCTGCGGCCGCTACCGCGCGGTCGTTGTCTCCGTGTACCGAAAGGGCGATGACAACGGCGGCAAGTGTGAAGATGGTTCCTGACATGAGCTTCTGCATGAGTCTTTCTATCATAAGGTGGAGTAGAAATCGTGAAGGCGGCTATTCGCAACATTCAAAGACGCTGGCGCTGGGTGCAGCGATAAGAAAGACCAATAATAACGAGCTGGGCGCGGTGCATTTGCTGGGCGCGCACACAAGTTGTAAACCGCGATTGGCCGAGTGACTTCGAAACCACCGTTGGAAAAATGCCGACCGGAATCGAGCTCGTACATCGTGCTGCGGCGGGTCGCTGCAACGTGCGTACATCTGCGCACCAGTGTCGCGGAAAGTAAAACCGCTGAAAACCCAAAGAAGACACACCTCTGCAACACAAGCGCCTATTACAGAGGAGTCATTGGTCCGTATAACGGACGGTTTCGCGATGCGAGGCGGACTCCACCACCCGGGAAGGATCTAGCTCCCGGTCTATCGTTACTCTCGATGGCGTCGCGCCTCCTGCCGATTTCTGCGCCGTCTTCAAAGTTGCTGCGCTAGTCACGCAGGACGTTAACGTTTTCTTAAACGTCGGCTGGACCAACAATCGCTATCGTCAACGTCACGATTTAAACGGAGACAATTGAGACGAACACTGCGGTTGACGCGTGGCTTTGAAATTCTCTAAGGTTTCTGGCTAAGTGCTCCGGTTAGTACTCAAGAATACATGGTTGGTCGTCGGCGAACAGTCACGGCATTGTTATACGCCGACATGCCGCACGATGAAGAATTGAAACGGCAGCAAGCTGCGTCGCGAAGCAGAATGCATGTGAAGGCGCGTCGCGGCGCCGACACCGTCGGCGCGACTGTGGCTGGAATGATCGACTCGTGAACACCCATTTCAAGTCCCAGATCGCCGCACCGGCCAAAGCGCTCAAGAATCCGGAGAAGAACGAGCGGCGCGAACGCCTACCACCACGATTGTTAGCGCCATGAAATCCGAAAGCCAAAACGGTCCGACGCGCCCGAAGACCAAAAAGAACCCGCGCCACTCACGGTCATCGCGATGGCGTAGAAGACGGGCATCGGGTCGGAACTGACGACGGCCGTTCAAGTTGATAACGCTGGAGTTGGCAGGCACGGCTTAGGCGATGCGATATCATGTTAACAAAAATGCCCGCGACGAGCAGAGTCGGAACAAAGCGCGAAAGTGATTGACAGGCTATGCAGGCCGAAAGCCCAGCCGAGGCTCACGGTCATCCCGCGTGCGAAAGCATGACATCGCCGGGTGGGTTCCGGATCGCTTTGCCGAGCCGCTCCGCGACTGTCAGCACCGCTATTACGGACGCTCAAAAGCGGAACCACGAGCATCTCGACGACATAAGCACCGGCTGGAATCGGTCGGTAGGCCACCGTGTGATCCGCGGCGCGGCCGGAGACGAGACGCACACCATAGCTTCAAGTTCGCCGAACCACGCGACCGTTGAAGCGACGAATGGGCTCGCGCCGAAGGGGTCGAGGACACTGTGCGCACATTCATACGTCAGATCGGCGAGAACTCAGCGCCCGATGGCGAGAACGAAGCGCAACGCGGACCACGATCAAGGCGAAGATGCCGTCGGCATGTTTGCCATTAACCCCTAAGTTTGGTTACCTGCCTCAAGTTGTTCCACGCGATCAACGAGTCGCTCGAGGGCACGGTGGGCGATCACCAGCTATCAAACAGACTCTTTCCATCGATCGTTCCTTGAACCGTCATGTCGTGAAGTAGCAGCGCTAGCTCGTCGATCGGTTCGCGAGGCGAAGCGCGCTCAGGATCATTCATTCGCTTCGGCCCTCGTAGTACCGTGCCAAACCGTCCCCCCATAACCGCGTTGAACAGTTTACGAAAATGCGTGAGAATCGCGTCACCGGCCTTGTCGGAGACTGGCAAGCCGTCAAAGTCGTGGTGCTCTCCCTTCCTTCGGGCCTTTGTGTAGCTCATGTCTTGTAGGGGCTCTGGCAACCTTCGTGTCCGTGGGGTGATGATTCGCTTTCGTCTTGAATCGTTTCAGCACTGGCTTCTCTCTCCGATGGGATCGCGACCGCGGAACGAAGGCATTCTGCGGTCGCTACCTCTTTCAAGTACGCTGGGTAGGCTACGGTCATCGACGGAACCGTTCTGTACGGTGTCACCTGGGAACGCCCCGACTGCGATAGGGAATAACCGAACCCTTACGCGCCCTCCTTCCTTGGTTTGGAACCCGTGCTTTGAAGTTGTGCGCGAGGCTGAAGCGCACCGTGTTCGGCGTGACGAACTGCAGTGACTTGCCGCGGGTCGGGCCGCCGACGACCTGGCCCGCGGCGTTGAGCTGTTGCGTGAGCGATCCTTCGCCTTCGTTGAAGATCGCGCGGCCCAGGCCCGTGCCCTGGCTGAGGTTCGCGAGGTTCTCGACCGAGGCTTGTTGCGACGCCCCATCTTGGACGCGACGTATCGCTTCCATCACCCCGTCCTGGTTCGACTGGTGAACCGCCTGAAGCACAGTTGGCCGCACTATATGTAAAGACCACGCGCATTGTAGCGTGAGATCTCGTAAGAGAGCGTAGACGCGGGCGGCGTCGCGCGATGCCGAAGAACTGCGAACGATCGGGCATCCTTATCGACCAGTCACCTGACGAACGCCGTGACTGCCGTCCGCGGGCCGAAGCGTATCGTCCCGGCGCCGTCAACCGCGGAGGTGAGTTCGAGCGTTGAAAGGCTAGCCGGACAATAGTATGCGTTTCCGGAGAAATCCGTCGCTGAAGGCTGCGAGCCCGACGTCGCGCGGCGTCTCTTCCCGTCGGTGCGGACGATCGCGGGCCCCGACTACGTACGTTTCGCGCTCGGCAGAGCGCTCGACGGCGCTACGCGAGCGGGCGACGTCGTGGCGTCGAAAGCGGGGGACCGCAGGGGCAAAGCCGCCGACGTTGCCGAAGCACCGTCGTTAAACGATGACGAACGGGACGAAGCGCGCCACAGCTAGAGTAGTAAGGATGACGAATTTCCTCGTCCCCTATTTAGTCCTGTGCGCGTTTTTTGCCGTGGCCGCCGAACTCGCGATGGAGGTCTGGGGCTTCGGTTTTGAGTCGGTTAAGCCGCTGTCCAGCGAGCGTCACGCTCTCCTTGGTCTCGTCTTGGTCGCCGTCGGCGCCCTCCTCGGCGGGCATGTCTCTTCACTTCTCCGACAAGGCGATGGAGCGCTAGATCTCAGGCGCCGCTTGCGACTACAACTCGAGGCGCTCCCGTTCGCCGGCAAAGGCGTACGCTTTCTCGCCTTGACCGCCAGCTTGAACTTCGCGTTCGGCGTCGTTGCCCAATGCGGTGAGCGTGCCCCTGACCTCGACGGCGATGCCATTGGCTGGCTCGTCGGTGCGCTGATCGTCGCCATCGTGATGGCATTGACGACGCGCGCGATCTTGCGGCGTCTTACCGACCTCGCCGGGATTATCGTCGCGCTTTTTGTCGCACGACTCGCCGCACCGACTGTCCTGTATGCCGACCGAGCCGGCGAGGCGAAGTGCGCTCTCTTCGACGCGTGGCCGCCATCCTGTTTTAACCGCCCACCGCCAGTACTCCAACTCTAAGCAACCGTACTTTCGGTTCTTTTCGCGTCGGTCGTAAGACTGTGCGCCGCTTCCGAGTTGGAGTCTCATGTTCGACCAAGCCTTCCGCGGCTGCGTTGACACCCGGCGCTGCGCCGTCACGCCCGCGATGATCTTGTCTGACCTCAGTGACGTGGCCGATGTCCACTGACGGCTCGCCGCCCGATGGCGCGAAACGGCGTGCGCTGCGGCGTTCGCCGATGAGCGCGGCGCTTGCCCAATGGCGTGCGCTCTATGCGCTTGTGGCCGTGCTGGTGATTGCGGGCGTCGCCGCCGTCCTGCACCTGCCTGAACAGGTGTACCCGACCCTCTCGTTCTCGCGAGTGCTCGTTCTTGCGCAGAACGGTGATCTCGCGCCGTCGCTTGTGCAAGCCAGCATCGCGCATCCGCTCGAACAGCAGCTTGCTGCCGTCTTAGGGGTGCAGCAAGTCGTCGCAAATTCGACCCAAGGCGCGGCTGCAATCTCGATTACGTTCGATCCCAGCGTCGCGGACATCAACGTCGCTCTGCAGCGCGTCTCGACGGCCGTTTCCTCGGTCCAAAGCAGATTGCCCAAGGGGACCGACGTCGTGATCCAACAGGTCGACCCGAACCTGTTCCCGGTTCTGGGATATGCGCTCTCGTCGAACCACTTAAGTTCGATGCGGCTGCGCGAGGCGGCGCAATATCAAGTGCGGCCGCAGCTCCTGGGCTTGCCGGGGGTCTCGCTCGTCACCGTTGCGGGCGGCGACGTGCGCGAGTACCTCGTATCGGTCGATCCGCGCCGGCTCGCCGCGCGGCGGATTACGGTCGACCAAGTGACGGCCGCGATCGCGCAGACCAACACCGTGACGTCGGTCGGCCACACCGACAACCACTACGTCCGGTCAACGATTTTGGCGATGGGGCAAGCACACAGCGCAAACGATATCGCCAACATTCCGGTCACGACGCAAGGCGGCACCTCGATCACTGTCGGGATGCTGGCCGCCGTCGTCGAGGCGCCGGCCCCGCCCTTATGGTCCACGAGTAGCGCCGGCCACAGCGCGGTCATCGTGAATGTGTTCGCACAACATGGCGCGAGTTTCGTGGGCGTCGCGCAAGCCGTAGCGGCGGCAATGCAACAGATCACCGCCAAGACGCCCGACATCCAGTCAGCCCTCTTCTGGAATCAGGGCCTCTTGGTGTCCGACGCGATCGGGAGCCTGCGCGACGCGATCCTCATCGGCTTGGCGCTCTCAACGCTCGTGCTTTATTTCTTCTTGCGCAACTGGGCGGCGACGATCGTCGCCGCCGTCGTCATTCCGCTGAGCATCGTCATCGCGTTCGCGGTCATGGCACCGCTGCACCAGGGCCTCAATCTCATGACGCTCGGCGGTCTCGCGATCGGCGTCGGGCTCATCATCGACGATGCCATCGTGGTGGTCGAGAACGTCTATCGTCACCTCAACGCGGGTGAACATGGCCGCGCCGCGATCGTCGCCGCACTCGAGGAGATCTCGGCGCCCATGATCTCCTCGACGCTGACGACCATTGTCGTGTTTGCGCCGCTCTCGCTGCTCTCGGGCGTCGCGGGCGCATTCTTCAAAGCGCTCGCAACGACGTTGGCCGTCGCACTCGTGATCTCATTAATCCTTGCGCTGCTGTTCACGCCAAACGTCGCCGCGCAGGTCTTAAAAGTCCAGCACGAACGGCGAGACGCGTTTGGCGATGCGGTGCAACGGCGCTACGAGCTGCTACTGCGTTGGGCCTTGGTGCGACGGTGGGCCGTCCTGCTCGGCGGCACAGGAGTCCTCATCGTGACGGTTGTCCTCGGGACACGCTTGGGTACGGACTTTCTGCCGAGTCTCGATGAAGGCGCCTTCGAGCTAAACTTCCGACTGCCAGCGGGCACGACGCTCGCGGAGTCACGGCGTGTCGCCGGACAAATCGAGGACATCGTGCGCCACGATCCGGCAATCGCGACGGAAGCGACGATCGTCGGTCTTACGTTCGCGATCGTCGACGTGCCGGCTGGGGTGAACGCTGGGACGCTTCGCGCTACGCTGATACCGAAGCCGCAGCGTGCGCCAATAGATACGGTGATGGCTCGCATCGGCGACCGCATGCGGGAAATTGCGCCGATCGCGCAAGTGTCCTCGAAACAGCTCCTCGCGGACATGCTCAACGACCTCTCGAACGCGCCCGCGCCGATCGAGATCCGGGTTTTCGGCCCACAGCAAGCGGCGCTCGCTCCGATCGCGACAGAAATTGCGAGCCGCATCAGCAGCGTTCCCGGAGTCAGCGGCGCCTTTAGCGGCGTCATCCTTCATAACCCGAGCGTCGTCGTGCGCGCCAAGCCAACCGCCGGTGCGCTCGGTGCTACTCCGGCGCAACTCGCTACGGCCGAGGCCGTCGCCTACGGCGGCGACGTCGTCTCAAGCGTGATTCAGAACCCCCTTACGATTCCTGTCCGCGTGCGCTACGATCTACCGCTCGATCCGACGCTCGCGCAGATCGAGAACGCACCATTCGTGACCGTGACGGGCGACGTGCAGCCACTCTCGCGCTTGGCAACGTTCCTCCAAGGACCACCACAGAGCGAGATCAACGAACTCAATAGCCGACAATATCTCTCGGTCACGGCGCAGTTGAGCGGCTCGAATCTCGGCGCCGTCGTCGCCGGCATCAAACAACAATTAGCGGGACTAACGTTGCCGCCGGGTTACACGACGGAGATCGCGGGCGCCTACGCGTTGCAAAATCAGTCGTTCGGGCAGTTCGGCTTCGCGCTGTTGCTTTCAGTCGCGCTGGTCTTTCTCGTGATGCTGGTCCAGTTTCGGTCGTTTCTGCAGCCGCTCGCGATCCTGGCGACGATTCCGCTGGCGCTCTTCGGTGCGGTGCTCGCGTTGTTCCTCACCAAGATCTCGCTCAACGTCTCCTCGCTCATGGGCCTCATCCTGCTCGTCGGGCTCGTCGTAAAGAACGGCATCCTGCTTCTCGAGTACGCGCATCGACGGGAAGAGCAAGGCGAGGGCGTGCGCGAGGCACTGGTGTACGCCGCCCGCGTCCGCTTACGGCCAATTCTCATGACGACGTTGACCGCGTTGCTGGGCATGGTGCCACTCGCGTTCGCGCTCGGGAGCGGGAGTGAGTTGTTGCAGCCGCTCGCGGTGGCCGTGCTCGGCGGCCTCACCTTCTCGACGCTTTTTACGCTCATCGTCATCCCGGTGGTCTACGACGCGCTCGCCGAGCTTGGACGCCGCGGCTCACCTCCGCCCACCGCGCCGCGATCGTCGACTGCCGCAACGGCGACCGCACATGCGTAGGATCGCCATCGGCTTCATCGCGTCAGTACTCGTCAGACTGGGGACCCCCGCGTTTGCCGAGTCGACCTCGGCACCGTTAACGTTGGATGAGGCCCTTGCCGCCGCCGCATCCGTGACCGGCAGCTCGGGTTTCGCATCAAGGCTTGAGCAACAGAACGTCGCAACGGGTGCAGCGGCTCCGTCTCCGGCGTTCGGCTTGAGTTCCGTACTTGGCCAGGCGCCGCAGAATGGCGTGCTGGAGAGTACGTTTACGGAACAGCTGACGCTGAACATTGGTTCGCGGACCAGCCGCCTGGGCACGCTACGCGCGGCCCAGGCGGGCACCATGCAAGCGTTGGCGACAGCGGCGGTTGCCAGACGAGCCGCGGCGCAAGGCATCGTGACGTCGTTCTTCGCCGTCGGCAACGATCAGGCACAACTAGCCGCCGCGACGAGCAATACCGCCCTCGCGCTACGAAGCCTCGATGCAGCGACCCAACGCCATCGAGTCGGCGTCGCGCCATTCATCGACGTGCAACGCGCGCAGGTCACGCTCGCGACAGCGCAGGCCGATGTCGCAACGGCTAGGGCAGCACTCGACGGCGACCGAACGACGCTCGCTGCCCTCATCGGTCGGCCGAACGTCACCGCGGTGGCGATGCCGGAAGCGAGTGTCGTACCGGACGATCTCACCGCGAGCGCACTTGCGCTGCGCACGAGTCCCGCGGTGGCGAACGCCGCGTCTGGGCTGCAAGCGGCGTGGGCGACGCTGCTGACCGCGCAAGGACAGCTCCGGTCGGGCGTGATCGTCGGCGCGGGGCTCCAACTGACCCGCCAGACTACGGAAACCTCGGTCGGACCGGCACTCAGTATCGGACTCGCAACCCCATTTACCAGTAGTCTCGGACGCGCGACGGTTGTGTCTGCGCAAGCGAATGCGCTCGCCGCTCAAACGGCGCTCATGCAGGCGCAACGAGATGCCGTTGAGACTGCACTCGCCGCGCGGACGCAAGCCCTGAGCTCATCCGCACGGGTCTCGTTCCTGCGCAGCGCCCTCGACTCCGCGCAGCGGGTGGCGGACGCCGAGCTCGCCGGCTACCGACTTGGCGCGGTCACAAGCACGGATCTCATCCTCGCCCAAACCCAGCTCGCTAGCGCGCGCACCTCCTTGGCTGCAGCGACCGTGCAAGCGGCGCAAGCCTCCGCGACCTTGCAACTCCAGATCGGAACGCTCAACCCATGAACCGCATCTTCCCCCTGTTACTTATCGGTGCGTTTGGCCTCAGCGCCATCACAGGCTGCGGCAGAGATCATGATGCCGATCATCGTCAATCGGCGCCTCACCAAGGCGCGAAGGCCGCCCCAGACCCCGATCGCACGGCAGCGCGGACCGACCCGGATGCGAAAACAAACGCGGGGTCAGCCGCCGCAACCGATCCTGATAAGGGGCCGGCTGGTGGAACCCAATCGAACACAACGACTTCGAATGAGCCGGCGGCGAATGCCGTGCCGGTCGCGACAAGTATCGTCCGGTTCGCCGCCGTGCCAGTCACAATTACCGCAACCGGCACCGTCATCGGGGGCGCGAATAGCGAAGCTTCGCTCGCGTTTCCCGAAGCCGGACGAGTCGCGCACGTCGACGTAACCGTCGGTGAACGAGTCGCGGCCGGGCAGACGGTCGCGCAGCTCGACATCGGGCCCTTTGCGGCGGACGCCGCGCAGATGCGCGCTGCGCTCGCCGCGGCACAGGCCAACTACACCAAGGCGGCGGCGGGTGCTCGACCGCAGCTTGTCGCGCAAACGAACGCTCAGATCCAAGGCGCGAAGATGCAGCTGGCGGTTGCGCAGAGGAATTCCGCGCGACAGCAGCAGCTTCTCCGCCTTGGTATCGCTTCACAAGTCGATATCGATACGGCCAAAACCGCGGTGGCGACCGCGCAATCGCAACTGCAGGTTTATCAGCAGCAGCAATCGGCACAAGTCCAACCGTTCGGGCCGGACGTCGCCGCGGCACGTGCCGGGGTTGCACAAGGGCAAGCCGCTCTAGCGGCCGCTCAACAAAAAATTACGTATGCAACGCTCGCCGCGCCATTCGCCGGCATCGTCGTCGCCCTTCTGCACAATGACGGCGAGTCGGTCGACCCAACGATGCCCGTGGTGCAGATCGCGAAAGATTCGAGCTTAGTCTTCACCGCCGAGTTCGCTCCCGCGGACGCGCAACGCATCCATCGCGGAGATAAAGCCAGCATCAAGGCCCAAGGGACCGACGACACCGCGGTCGGGACGGTGATCGCGATCAACCCGCAGCAAACCAGCGCAGCGCGCACAATTCCGGTATTGATCCGTTTGAATGGAGGTGGCATCGCGTTCGGGCCGGGAGCGTACGGCACCGCGTCAATTACCATCGGCTCGCAACGCGGACTCGTTGTGCCGACAGCAGCGATCGTCTCTGATCCGACTACCGGAAGGACTCAAGTGTTTCGGAAGCAGGGCGATCGCTATAACCCGGTGCCGGTCGACATCAAGCAAGACGTCGGGACGACGACTGCGGTCAGTAGTTCCGATCTCCATGCCGGCGATGTGGTGATCGCGCGCGGTGCGTACGAGTTGCTCGCGCCGTCGCAAAGCGCACCAAAAGATCCCGACGCAAAGTGACGACGTCCCTCCCATCTCCTAGGCGCGTCGGGCTTTCCACCGCTGATGCCGAGAGTCGACGGCTGCAATACGGCTCGAACCGGATTGAGAGTGGCAACGACGAAACGCTGCTCCACGAAATCCTTGAATCGTTACGCGAGCCACTCGTACTGCTACTGCTCGGCGTCGGCGTCTTGTACGTTGTCTTCGGTGAGTATCGCGATGCGGCCATCATCTTCGGCGTCATCATTACGGTTGCTGCCACCGAAGCGAGCATCGAATTTCGCGCAAGCAAAGCGGTCAAGGCACTCGCAGATCTCGCTGCGCCGACTGTATTCGTCTGGCGTGACGGTGCCATCACCGAGCGGTCCGCCGATACCCTCGTCCCCGGCGATGTTATCGAACTGCGCGCGGGTTCGCGCGTACCCGCGGACGTGAAGCTTGTCGCTTCCGACAACGTCGCCGCCGACGAATCGTTACTCACCGGAGAGTCGCAGCCCGTCGAGCACTCGCACGCGGACGCCGTGGCGGCCGTCGTGGCAGCCGGGTCACTTATTGTTCGTGGTAGCGCCCAAGCCGAAGTCGTGCGAATCGGCGTGACATCGACGCTCGGCAAAATCGTCGAACTGGTAGCACAAACCAAACCGCCAAAGACGCCGCTGCAACGGCGTATGGCGGAACTCGCACGCGGCCTCCTGTTCGTCGCGATCACCGTAAGCGTGCTCATCCCGCTCGCCGGCTTTCTCGCCGGGCGGCCATTCCGTGAGATGCTCCTCACAGGGCTATCGCTGGCGTTCGCAACGATCCCGGAGGAATTGCCGGTCCTCATCGTCGTCATCCTCGGCCTGGGTAGTCTCAAGCTCGCGCGTGACGGAGCAATCGTGCGACAACTGCGCGCCGCCGAGACGCTCGGCGCGATTACGATGATTTGTACCGACAAAACGGGAACACTGACTGAGAACCGGATGACGGTCGCCGCGGCGTTGGGTGCAAGCGACATTGGTAGCGCGCTGCACCGCCCGATTGATCCACTCGTCCTCGCGCATGCCGCCATCGCGAGTGAACGCGACAGCGCCGGCGGTTCGTTCATCGACCCGATGGACAGCGCGATTTATGCCGCGAGTGCACCGACGCCCAATGCGACGAAGATCTATCCATTCGATCCTGCAGCCCGGCTCGCATCGGGATATGTCGACGAAAACGGCGCGGTTCTCGCGGCAGTCAAAGGCGCCCCCGAAACGGTCCTGTCGCGGTGTACATCATGGCGGCTGAACGGCGCGAATCAACCGCTTTCGACGGCCATTCACGATCAGTTACTTCGCTCGGTTGCCACACAAGGTTCTTCGGGGCGCGTTATCGCGATCGCTTCTCGCGCTCTCTCCGCTCCGCCCCGCGATCGCCAAGAGATCGAACGAGACCTCGTCTTCGATGGTATCGTGATCCTAGTCGATCCAATTCGGCCCGAGGTTCCGGACGCGATCCGGGCGCTGCGTGGCGCGGGCGTGAACATCACTATCGTCACGGGCGACCAGGCAACGACGGCGCGAGCGGTCGCTACCGAGATCGGCCTTCCGGAAAGTGTTGTCATGACGGGGGCCGAGCTGCGCGAGATGAATACAGCGGCGCTTGTGCGACACGCCGCCGCCGGCCTTATTGTTGCGCGCGCGACGCCGGCCGATAAACTGTTGCTCGTGCAAGCCCTCTCCGCGAGCGGTGAAGTTGTCATGGTGACCGGTGACGGTGCCAACGACGGACCGGCGCTCAAGGCCGCCGCCGTCGGAGTTGCGATGGGGCGCGTTGGAAGTGACGTGGCGCGGGAATCGGCAGACGTCGTGCTGACGAATGACAGTTTCGCAACGCTCGCGCGAGCGGTTCGCGATGGACGCGGACTCTACGACAATTTTCGCAAGGCCATTCGCTTCTATCTTGCCATTAAAATTGCGCTCGTGCTGGTGACCGCGGTTGCAGCCGTCTCTCGCTTGCCGCTGCCCTTCACGCCGGTCCAAATCGTGCTTCTCGAGCTCTTCATGGACCTCGGTGCGGCCCTCGCATTCATCCGATTACCGACCGATCCCGACGTCATGGGGCGGCCACCACGCAAGCCCGACGCGCCGTTCTTCGACCGCTCGATGCTGACGTGGATGGGGTCGGGTGCGCTTGTCCTTGCCACACTTGTGTTCACCGCATTTCTGTACGGGCTCCACATTTCTGGAGAGACAGCGGCGCGGACGTACGCAATCGTCGCGTGGTTGGTCGGTCACGTCGCACTCGGTGTCGCAATGAGTGGGTCGCTCAAATTGCGTCAAAACGTGCCGCTGCTCGGCTGGATGGCCGGCTCTCTCACGTTTGCCGGCCTCGTCGCCACCGTTCCGGCGGTCGCCGGGAGCATCGCCGCGTCGGTGATTCGGCCCGAAAATGCGTTCGTCGTGGCGGCAATAGCGGCCGCTGGTCCACTGCTCCTCCTTCTGCCAACCGTTGTTTCTAAAAGGCCGCGACATGCTCACCAAGGCTGAGCTTGGAGCCGAACTTCGAGCTCGGCGGGAAGCCGTGCTCATTGTCAACACCGGGTCGCGTCGCGGCGAACGAAGCTTCAACGCCGCGCGCGCCGGGCTCGAAGCGCGCGGTATTCACGTGGTGGAATCGTATCCGGTCCGTGCCGGCACGCAGCTACCAAAGCTCGTTGAACGTACGATCGCTGCCGGGCATCGGCTGGTCGTGGTCGGTGGAGGAGATGGAACGCTGAGCTCGGCTGTTGGCGCTTTCGCCTACGCGGATGCAGCGCTCGGCGTGTTACCGCTCGGGACAGGAAACAGCTTCGCGCAGACATTGACGATTCCGCAGGACTTAGGGCACGCGCTGGACATCATCGCGGGCGGAAATGTCGTCGACGTGGATCTGGGCGTGGTTAACGAGGCGTACTTCTCCAACGTTGCGACGATCGGCTTATCGGCGAACGTTGCGAGACGCACGCCGAGATGGCTCAAACGCATCCTCGGGCCGGCGGCGTACGTGGTCATCGGCGTAGTGCAAACGTTTCAGCATAATGCCTTCATCGCAACGATCGACGATGGCGAGCGCGTCGTTCAGCTCGACACGCATCAAATTATCGTTGCAAATGGTCGGGTGTTCGGCGCAACCCCGATCACGGCCGACGCCCACGTCGATAACCGTAGTTTCGCCATCGTTACCCTACGTGGCAAGAGCCGATGGCAGGTGGCACGGCTGTGGCTCGCACTTCTTTCGGGGCGCATCAATCAGCTGCACGACGCGACCGGCGCAAAGCGTTCTCAATGTACGATCACGACGGTCCCCCCACAATATATCGATGTGGACGGCGAGGTCGTTACGCAGACGCCGGGACGCTTCTCGATCGCAGCCGAGGCGCTGCGCGTCCTCGTCCCGCCAACATTTGAGGAGCCGTGGGATGACCGGACATCACGATGACGGAGGCATCGTTGTGGTCCGTTCGTGATCAACAAGCCTTGACAGCAACGTTCTCGATTCAAAAGAAAGTTAGCCAAATGAACTGGATGAATCTCCTCGCCGGCGCTATCGGAGCGCATCAGCATCCCGAATATCACGACTTCGTCAATCGATACGATAAGGGCCGTCCGTGGAATGGATACTCCGATTCGGAAGTAATGAGCCGGTACCAGCAAGTGGCACCTCATCTGCCGCCCGAGGCGTATCACGACGTGGCAAGAGAGGCGTTCGATCGACTCACCCCTGAGGAGCGCGAACAGTTCGCGCAGTGGCTGCACGAACGGACGCAACAAGCCGGTGTTCCCGTCCAGGGTTTCGCTGGAGCAAGCCCCTCCAGTCAATGGCAGAATCCGGCATGGCAGACTCCGGCGTTCCTCGCACAGACACGAGTGTGCTGAGTCATGAGTTCGATCGATTATGCTTCGACGATTTCGCGAAAATGGAGTCCGCCGTGGCTGTCCAGGTGAACGGCTTCGCCTGCTCGTTGTAATGCTCGAGGTACTCGCGGATCGCATCTTCGAGATTTGAGATGCTCGTGAACGTTCCGCGCCGAATTCGTCTGCGCGTAATCTCTGCGAAGAATCGTTCGACTTGGTTGAGCCAACTCGAACTCGTGGGCGTGAAGTGAACGTGAAAGCGCGGATGGCGAGCGAACCAACGCTTGACCGCAGGAGCTTTATGCGTCGCGTAGTTGTCGAGCACGAGATGAACGTCTTGCTCGCCGGCAGTCTCCACATCGACGCGACGCAGAAACTTCAAGAACTCTTGGTGCCGATGGCGCCGATGACACGAGCCGATGGCCTTTCCCGTTTGAACGTTGAACGCCGCAAAGAGCGAGGTCACTCCATGGCGCAGGTGGTCGTGAGACTGCCGCTCGGGCACGCCCGGGCGCATTGGAAAGATCGGTTGCGTACGGTCCAGCGGCGGCGCGGCCTGGATCGATGCCGGGTTGCCGGCGCCGAACCTCGTCGTCGTCAACCCTCGCAACGGTCACGCGCACGTGGTCTACCTGCTCGGCGCCAGGGTGCAGACGGATTTTGGCGATTCTCGTCGCCTCAAGGTCGTGCGTTACGCGGCCGCGATCGAGCGCGCGTACGCGGTCGCGCTTGGCGCCGACCCCGCCTACAAGGGCCGCTTCCACCACAATCCGCTCTCGGATGCATACGTCACGAAGATCGGGCGCGATGCACCCTATTCGCTCGACGAGCTCGCACGCTACGTCGACCTCAACGAACCGGCACGGAAGAAGAACCCGCCGATCGGAATCGGTCGCAACGTCGAGACCTTCGATCGTCTGCGGCGCTGGGCATACGTCGCCGTCGCCGACTGGAGGATCGGCACGTACGAGGCGTGGTCCGGCGCGGTTGCCGATCGCGGCGGCCAGATTGCGGCCGACGTCGGCGCCGAGAGCCCGCGCGGTCCGCTCAAGGCCAACGAGGTCGGGCACATCGTCAAGAGCGTGGCGCGCTGGGCCTGGGAGCGCTATGGCGCTGACGTCCCGCCGCTCCCTACGCGAAGCCCGGATCGTGGCGCAGCGCGAGCGCGAGAAAGCCCGCCAGAGGGCCCCGGAAGCCGCCCGGGAGCTTTCGCGGATGAGCCGCGATAAAAAAATATACCGCCCCGGCGCGACAACGTCGCTCAGCGGCCACGGAAATGCGTCGTGGCGGCCTCTCGCTGCGCTCGATTGCGGCCGCGCTCCGGTGCGGGCTGTGCGCCGATGTGGCGTTCGGCGCGCGTGCCGGCGAGCGCCGACGACGCGTCCGCGAGCGAACGTAGCTCGCGTGCAAGCCGCTGCGTGTACCCGAAGACGTCTTCGGCGCGCAGAAAGAGTCGCGTGCTCGGCCGGCCGCGCCGCGAGACGACGAGGCGTCCCGCGAGCACCCGGGCGCCGCTCAGCGTCGGGTCTTCCGCGAGATCGTGGCCGCCGAGCGCGACGGCGTCGCTCGCGATCGCGAGCGCCTCGAGGACGGTCGACTTTCCACTGCCATTCTCGCCGACGAAGAACGTCACGGGCGCGCTGAAGCGCAACCCGTCGAGCGCGCGCACGATCGGCACCGTCCACGGGAACGCGATCCCTCCCTCGGGCGCGGGACCGAGCGCGGCGGCCGCGAGAAAGAGCGAGCTGCGGGCGCCGGCCATCGGCGCTCCGTTCGCCGCCGTTTGGGAGAATCACGCGTGAAGATCGTCAACAGCAACGACATCGCGGAATTGCGCTGGGATTCTCCCGGCGGCCGCTTCCTCGGCTTCGGGAAGCAGCTCTCCGAAGCGCTCGGCCGCGATCGAACCTCGAGCGACGCACTGCTGCGCCATCCCTTCGACGTCGAGCTCGCGCGCGTTCCGGCGGGCGCGACGCCGTGTCCGTACCACTCGCATAGCGCGCAGTGGGAGTTCTATCACGTCGTGAGCGGCTCGGGCCGCGTCCGGCACGCCGCAGGCGAGACCGCGATCAAGCCGGGCGACGCGTTTCTCTTCAAGCCGAACGAGCCGCACCAGCTCTTCGCCGACGACGCGGCCGATCTCGTCATCCTCGTCGTCGCCGACAATCCGATCGGCGAGTCGTGTCATTATCCCGATAGCAACAAGTGGGCCGTCGGCGGCGGCGGCCCGATGCTGCGCGGCGAGACGCTCGACTATTACGACGGTGAAGAATAGCGCGGCGGGAAGCGGGGGGCGCCGGCGGCTATGCTGCGAAATACGGCGGATGAGCCAGAGCGACCCCGTTCTCTCGGAGACCGCGCCGCAGACCTCGACGCTGCAGGCCGTCGCGAGTCACGATACCGGGCCGCCGCAGGCGCTCGTCGACGCGATGCTCGCAAACTGGAAACCGGCCGTGCGCGACGTCGAGCCGGGCCCGCAGATCGCGCGCTACACGGCTCGGCGCGTGGCGCTCTCGGAGCGCTTTCCCGGCGACGCGCTCGTCGTCGCGACGGGCGGCGAGAAAGTGCGCGCGAACGACACGGCGTACCGCTTCCGGCCGGGCTCGGATTTTTATTATCTCACCGGGAGCGTCGAACCGGACTGCGCGCTCATTCTGATGCCGCGCGCGGGCGGCGGGCACGACGCGACGCTCTTCGTCGAACCCAATCCCGGCACGAGCGACGCCACGTTCTTCACCGATCGCGTCAAGGGCGAGCTCTGGGTCGGGCCGCGGCTCGGCGTGCCCGAGAGCGCGCGGCGATTCGGTATCGCGACCCGGCCGCTCGGCGAGCTCGCGGCGACGCTCGGCGCGCTCGCGGGCCCGAGTTCGCCGCCGCGCCGCGTTCGACGCGGCGACGATCCGCGCGTCGACGGCGCGCTGCCCGCCGATGCCGGTCTCGACGCCGAGTTCGCGACGGTCCTCTCCGAGCTGCGACTGATCAAGGATGCGTACGAGATCGCCGAGCTCGAGGGCGCGATCGCGGCGACGGCACGCGGCTTCGAGGACGTGCTCGCGGCGCTTCCTGCGAGCCGCACGGAACGCTTCGTCGAAGGCGTCTTTGGCCTGCGCGCGCGCATCGACGGCAACGACGTCGGCTACAACTCGGTGGCGGCGTCCGGCGCGCACGCGTGCACGCTGCACTGGACGCGGAACGACGGGCCGCTCCGGCCGGGCGAGCTCCTGCTCCTCGACGCGGGCGTCGAAGCAGACACGCTCTACACCGCGGACGTGACGCGCACGATTCCGATCTCGGGCCGCTTCAGCGCGGAGCAGCGCGAGGTCTACGAGCTCGTGCTCGCCGCGCAGGACGCCGGATTCGCCGCCTGCGCGCCCGGTGCCGATTTCCTCGCGCCGCACCGGGCGGCGATGAGCGTGCTCGCGCACGGCCTCGAGCGCATGGGCATCTTCGCGTCGGCCGAGGTCGCGCTGCAGCCGGATCGGCAGCTCTACAAGCGCTACACGCTGCACGGCACGAGCCACATGCTCGGGCTCGACGTGCACGACTGCGCGCTCGCGCGCGAGGAGACGTATCGCGGCGGCACGCTCGCGGCGGGCATGGTGCTCACGATCGAGCCCGGCTGTTACTTTCAGCCGAACGATCTCACCGTTCCGGAGCGCTATCGCGGGATCGGCGTGCGCATCGAGGACGACGTGCTCGTGACGGCGGAGGGCTGCCGCAATCTCAGCGCCGCGCTGCCGCGCGCCGTTGACGACGTCGAGCGCTGGGTGATCGCGTGTTCGGAACGCGGCTATCGTCTACCGCACGATCACCGGCTCGACGCGCCGTAAGCTTGCGCCCGAATCGGGTACGGCTGGACGCATGCGTGCATACGTCTACGACGAACTCAAAGCGCCGGGCGGCATCCGCGAGTATCCAAAACCCGCGTGCGGTCCCGACGAGGTCTTGGTCCGCGTCGACGTGGCGGGCGTCAACCCGGTCGACTGGAAGATCCGGGCAGGCATGTCCGGGCCGCGCGAGACGCCGATGGTTGCGGGCCAAGACGTCGCGGGCGTCGCGATGGCCGTCGGTGAGAACGTCACGCGGCTGCGCGAGGGGGATCGCGTCGTCGCCTGCGCTCGCGCGCACGGCGGCTACGCCGAGTTTACCGTCGTCGGCCAGGCCGTGGTCGGCGAGCCGATCGCGACGTTGCCCGACGGCGTTACGAACGAGATCGCGGCGACGCTTCCGACGCCGGGCCTCACGGCGCTCGGCAATCTCGACGCGCTCGACGTCGGTCGCGGAACGCCCGTGCTGATCCTCGGCGCGGCGGGTTCCGTCGGCCGGATCGCGGTTCAGCTCGCGCGCGAGCGCGGTGCCGAGATCATCGCGACGATCGCGGGCTCGGGCGGCGACGACTTGCAGCGCTTCGGCGCGGCGCATATCATCGATTCGCGCGACGTCGAGGACGTGGTCCATCGGGTGAAGGCGCTGTATCCCGACGGCCTGCCGGCCGTGCTCGATGTCGTCAACGACGGCGCGGGCCTCAAGAAGCTCGCCGCGATCCTTTCACCCGGCGCGAAGATCCTGACGGTCATCCACGTCGCCGACGAGCCGTGGTTCGCGCAGCGCGGCTTCACCGCCATCAACTTCGCGCTGGGCACGTCGCCCGTCGCGACCGAGCGCGGACTCGACTTCCTCACGGGCGCCATCGTGACGGGGAAGCTCGAGATCCGGGCACCGATCGAGCGGTCCTTCGACGACGCGCGCGCGGTGCTCGACGGGAGCGCCTCGCACGAGCTCAAGGGGAAGTACGTCCTCGAGATCGCCTAGCGATCGTGCGACCGGGCGCGAAGGGCGCTACGCGGGCAGCCGGATCGGCCATCGGCAGCGATTCGAGCCGAGCCTCATTAGCAGGTTGCGGAATTTCGCGACGAAACCGTCGTCAAATCAAGGTTTGCGAAGGCCTTAGCCCCGTCTTCGGCCGTTTTTGGTCTGTTCGCTTGATTCGCCGAGCTCTTTTTTCGACTTTTGCGC
>JAABUV010002436.1_pt1 | contig 25172 bp, 47 predicted proteins | sample 5559971 | NCBI WGS metagenome assembly JAABUV01 (sample SAMN10711881, study PRJNA513362) | rock metagenome | isolation source: Antarctica rocks | place: Antarctica: Victoria Land, Knobhead nord | collected 2015-12-19
GCTGGGCGGCGAGCCGGCGGGCCGTGCCTGGGCGCACGGCAGCGCCACTGGTGCTTTCTTGAGCGGCCCGGAAGCGTGCGGCAGCCAAAGCGCCAGCGGGCTGCCGGGGACCCTGCAACCGCACGGCCACGGCATAGCACAGGCGGCCGTCGCGTCGGGCCACTGGCCATCCCTGCCGACCGCCGCGCCGCTGGGCGCGAGCCCCGACCCCGCCGCCGCGCCCGCTTCGCCGGCCGGCGCGGCGGCGCGCGGGCGGGACCCGCGCGCGCGGCCGCCCGACCAGGCCGCCGGGCGCAGCCCGCGCCTCGATGGCGCGGCGGGCGGAGCGGTTGGCGGCCACGCGGGTGGAGCCGCTGCAGGGCTCCAGCCGAGCAGCGGGTCGGGGGGGAGCGGGGCGCGCGCTGCGAGCGACCCCTTTGCCAGCCTGCTGAGCCCGGACCTGCTGCAGAGCCCTCGCGACCGCTCGGGACCGTAGCGGAGTCGGCTGACAGTCATGTGTAAGATTGATGGTGGCCTTCGTTTCAGCACAAACACTGTGCACCACCCCACTGGATCCTTGGTCATTATGACCAGAAAACTGGGCACCCTAGAAACATTTCTATCTTGAGATTTTTTTCTATCGAGGCCAGCCTACTGGAAAAGTGTGGGGCCAAGTGTAGCATCAGCGGCCATGCCACCGCTGACACTGCTCCACGCCTTTCCAGGGCGCTGCGCAGCTCTGCAACGGTGCGTGCGCACTCGAAAAGAGCTGCATGAAGCCTGCGCTGCGCAGCCAGTCTGTGAGAGTGCGTGCTGCGCAGGAGGACATGCTGCGGTTGCGGGCGGCGGGCGGCCCGGGTCGCTGCGCGGGCGACCGCAGGCGCGGTGCAGGAGAGGCGCGCGAGCTTCAACTGCGCGACCTTGAACGTGCTGGCGCCCATATACAAGCGCACAGCCAGGTGCACATAGAGCCGCCCTCTCTGTGCAACCGCGCTGCTGCGGAGCAGGCACCCAGGGCAACGCATGCACATGCAGCATGCCAAGCATAGGCAACGTGCCACTGTGGCTTGCAGTGGCTTGCAGTGCGTGCCGCTGTGCCGTGCAAGAGAGCTAGCTGCACCGTCTGTACACGAGCCCGCCATCGCGACAGGGGCCGCGAGAGCAGCGAGCCGGATGTGTACATGCCGCGCAACCAGGCGCTCGTGGACCTGCTGCTGGAGCGGCGGCAGGACATCTACTGCCTGCAGGTACTGTTTTGAAAGCTCAAGCGGCTCACTGCGTCGTGGCGCTCGCCGGCGCTCCGCCCCTCAGCTCCCCCGCGCCCCTGCAGGAGTTCTGGCAGAGCGGCGAGGCGGTGAGGGACCTGTACGTGAGCGCGCTGGAGGCGGCGGGCTACTACGTGGCGGAGCTGCCGCGGACGAGCGGCTGGACGGGTGTGCAGCGCGGTGCGCCGCGCCGCGCTTGTGTGAGCGGGGTAGAGAAGGGGGTGGGGCCCCCTTACACCCTGGCGAGCAACCTGCAATGAAGTCAGCCCTGCTGAGAGTGCTGACCAAGCACACTGCATGCAAATCTGGGCTTTAACAGAGTCGCAGGACAGCCAGGTGAGGGGCGTGTCTGACAGCTGCGCGTGCTCGGGCGTTTCGCTCGACAGGCAGGGAGCGGGCGCTGCTTCATGCACGCCAGGTGGCAGACGTGCTGCTGCGTGGCAGGGCGCATGGCTGACGCACACCGACAGACGGGCTGCTGCGTGGGAGGGCTCACGGGTGAAGCACGCTGACACACGGGCTGCTGCGTGGGAGGGCGTGTGGCCAAAGGCTTCGGCCCGAAGCAGACTGATAGACGGTCGGCGCATGGCTGTAAGCGCACTGACTGATGGGCTGCCGCGCAGGCAGGCGACGGCCTGCTGACCGCGGTTCAGCTGACTCACGTGCTGCTGCGCGGGAGGGCACATGGCTGTAAGCGCACTGACTGATGGGCTGCCGCGCGCGCAGGCGACGGCCTGCTGACCGCGGTTCAGCTGACTCACGTGCTGCTGCGCGGGAGGGCACATGGCTGTAAGCGCACTGACTGATGGGCTGCCGCGCGCGCAGGCGACGGCCTGCTGACCGCGGTGCAGCTGACTCATGTGCTGCTGCGCGGGAGGGCGCATAGCTGTAAGCGCACTGACGGATGGGCTGCCGCGCGCGCAGGCGACGGCCTGCTGACCGCGGTGCGGCTGGCCGCATTCGAGGTGCTGGACCAGCGCGCCATCCTGTTCAACGACTGCGCCGACCGCGTGGCGTCGCTGCTGCGCCTGCGCCTGCGCGCCGCCGCGCCGCCGCGGTGCCGCCCTGGCTCGCTGGTGCGGCCCCGCGCGCAGCCTCCCGTCATCCCCCGGCCGCCCGCCCGGGCTGCGGAGGCGGCTGCATCTGTGCTGCTCTTCCACTGCCGTGCCCCACAGCTGCGAGACCCGCACGGCGCCGACAGGCATGCCAGACTCGCCAGTGCGGGACCCCTGGCACCCTTGGCACTTATGGCGCCGCGCGCAAGTGCATGCAGCGCGTCGGCCGCCCCATTGTATGGGGGCAAGGCAGCGGGCCTGCACGCTTCGTGCCCCAGCAGGGCCTGCTCCTGCGTCACGTAAATGAAGCGCGCGCCCGCTGCGAGCCCCGACACGTCCACCGCACCCGCCGCCTCGCTCACGCACGGCCCAGGGTCGGCCGTCAGGCTTCGGGGACCTAACGATGACCCTGCGCAGGAGGTCGTCGTCGTCAACACGCACCTCCTCTACCCCCACAACGCGTGCTCGACCATCATACGCCTGCGCGAGGTCCACAAGATCCTGGAGTACCTGCAGGCGCGGGCCCCACCATGGAACCGGGTATGGGGTGCAAGGATTTGGGCCCTGTCCAGGGGTTGGGCCTTATCCACTATGTAACAGGGTGTGATACTTGCGCGGGTGGCACTGCGCGCGTTTCTGCAGCCGCCCGGCGCCCGAGCCGCGTGTGCCGGCGCGCCCCGGCGCAGGAGTACCGGTCGGCCTGGGGCGTCTCGCCGCGTGCGGTGCTGCTGTGCGGCGACTGCAACGGCTCCCACCGCGGCCGCGTGGGCTCCTACCTGCGCAGCCAGGCGCGGGTCCCCTGCCTAGCCCTACCCCTACGCCTACCCTACCCTGCTCTGCCAGACGCGACCCGCACGCGATGGTACCGGTCATGGATGTGAGCGGGACTACCCCCGGCGCCTGTGGGTCCGAGGGAGACGGCTGCGCGATTGGCTGCAATTTGGTGGCCACATTGGGTCCGTGAGCAGGCAAGGCTGGGCGCACGGTAGGCGAGAGGCGTCGCACCACGCTGGGCCTAAGCGCGGCCCAGGGGCCGGCAGGGCTTCCGCAGCGCGTACGACGAGCACTGCTGCGGGCAGGCGTGGGTGTCGCACGCCAACCATGAGGGCGCGTATGCGGCCGTGGACTACATCTGGTGCGCCACCCATGGCCGCTCAGGGTTAGGGTTAGAGTAGGGTTGGGGGACAGGCATGGATGGCATGTGCCAACCACCATAGCGCGTATGGAGCCGTGGACCACCTATGGTGTGCTCCCCATGACCGCCCAGGGCAGTTCCCCAGCTCCCAGCCGACCCCCATGGTCGGTTGCGTTGCCTGCCGCGCTTCTCGCTTGTCAGACAAGCGGGGCAGCGTCTCCCGACCGGGAGTTTGCGCTAAGAGCGGACTTCCTGGTGGGGTGTGGACATTCGTGCATGTTATTAAGCCTGAACTGTGCCACTGGCGCGCGCGCGCAGGCTGCTGAACGCGCTGGACCAGCGGCAGCGCTCGCTCACGGCGGACTGGCGGGGCGCCATCTGGCTCATGGTGGTCGCCAAGCTGCAGGCGCGCTCAAATGTCACCCCGCTTATGGGGTTGCGTCCTGATACGCTTGATTGCCAGGTCTGCACTGAAGTCGCTGGGTCCCTGCAAAGGCGCGCACAGCTCCCATGCACGTCTGCTCCGGGCACTGCTTCAATAGCAGGCATCGGCAGTGTGCATCATCGACAGGCGGGGCCCCGGCACGCACCCAGCACGCGCGCGCCTCGCAGCGCGCGCCGGGGCCGCGCGCGGGCAGCGCCGCATCAGGCCGCGCGCGCGCGCGGCGGCGCAGGAGGCCGGCCTGGCCGAGCAGCGGACCGCATTCGAGTTCTTCGACCGCAACCGCGACGCGCGCGTGACGCTGGACGATTTCGCCTGGGCCATGGAGCAGCTGGGGTTGACAGGCGAGGGCACCGTCGGCCTGACCAAGGCGCGCACGCCCACTCTGGGCGGCTGCGCTGCGCGGCAGCATGAAGCAGGAGCATTCCGCAGCTTCTCAGTGGTGGCATGTATGGTGTCGTACGTGCCGTTCGCCACACGCAGAACCCCCTTCCTTAAAACTAGTATGAAAGGAAAATGTTGTCTTGGAGCCGTAGGTTCTTTCATCACTCTGGTGCTCACGGGAGCCAAGGCAGACCCGTGCGCTTCTTCTGATGCTGCTGCGCTCGTGGGCTCCGGCTCGTGGCGGAGTGCACTCGAGCGCCTGCGAGAGCGGGGAGTGTAACCAAGGGCTGCGACGCGTGGCGAGGCGCTGCCGCTGCCGGCAGGCCGAGATGGGCGAGCTGACGAGCGAGCTGATGTGCGGGACGAGCGATGGCAACGTCCGCTACGAGGCGCGCCCGGCGGCGACCCCCGACCAGGCCCGGGGCCGCCGAGCGCGTGCCGTTTGTCAGCTCGCTGCATGCAAAAAATTTGCTCCGGGCGAAGGGCGACAGGGGCAGATCAGTGTCCGCGCATTTTCACATGCGGCGTGCACGGCATACATGGCGTACGGCCCGAGCAAGGCGCTGAGCAACCGCTCATGCTGGGCAAGCGTCGTGCGCACAGGAATGCTGCCATGTACACGCTCTTGACCAGTAGTGAGGGCTTTGCAAGACCCTGTTGAGCTGATGCGGGGCATGCAGCAGTGCTCAGACCTGCGTCCTTCACCCTTCAATGCCCTACCCTACCGTACCCTACCCAACAGCCCCGCATATCGCACGCAGGACTTCAAGCGGCGCGTGGACCTGGACTCCATGGCGGCGGCGTACTCGCGCATCCGCAGCTCCACTGGCATCACAGAGGGTGCGCGTCTCGCTGGCACACCGCCACTGCGCCGTGCATGTGCCCCTCACAGCACCCCCGGTGCCTGCCTCGTGCTATTTGGCGCCGACCTTTCTGAAAAGGCCAAGGTCTTGGCAACAGTCCGAGACTTGCTGTGTCTGAGCGCGGCTGCCACCAGGCTATGTTAACCTAACCCTAGCCTGTGTCGACCCTGTCTCACTGAGCCCACAGGGTTCGCCCCAGCCCCCTCGGCTGGCTTTCCCAGCCTTGACTTGCGTAATCTCTCAGAAGTCGTGCTGCATTGTGCGCAAATACATGCGACGGCAAGTGATCACCTGAGACAGGCTGGCTTTCCCAGCCTCGACTTGCGTTGCCTCGCAGAAGTCGTGCTGCATTGTGCGCATGTACATGCGACGGCAAATGACCACCTGAGACAGCGACTCCTGCTTTCAACCCGCCAGGCGAGTGGTCGCCGGCCCGGGAGGTGTACTCCGCGCCGGCGTGCTACCTGCCGTCGGCGGCGCGCGGGCAGCTGACCGGCGCGGCCGCGGCCGCGGCGCTGCTGGGCGAGGTGGCCGAGAAGAAGCTGACCGCCGAGCGGCTGTGGGCCGAGCTCATGTCGTGCTCGGAGGAGGCGTGCGAGGAGGCGCGCGCACACTGTTTGGTGTAGGGACGGGTTTTCAGATAGGGTTTTCAGTTGGGCCTGCTGTAGCCCACTGTGCCCAGTTGGGGATAGGGGTGTGCTACAAGATGATGGCATGAAGTGGGGAGGCTGGGTTGGCGGCACATTGATCCGTGTTTCTGATCCTGGCTGGCGATAGTCCGACTGGCTGGCCGCACTGATCTCCAGTGTGGCTCCGCCGCATTTGTAGGCACCCATGGCGGAGACGCCCGTGGCCGCACCTGCCCTGGCGGCCGCCGCGGCGCGCGGCGGCCCCGCCGCGCCAGCAACCGCGACCGCCGTGGCCGAGGGCGCAGTCGCCTCTGCCGGCCAGCACGCCGCAGCGGGCTGCAGCGGCGAGGCATCGCGGCAGGGCATTGCTGCAATGCCCTTCCCCAACTCTATCCCTATTACAGCTGGCCCGCGCGTGTGCTCTGATGAGGATGCCGCGGCGGCGGCGGGCGTGGCCCCGGACCTCGAGGAGGGAAAGTGCATGGACCCTACCCTGAGCCCGGAAGACGAGGAGTGCACGGACCTGTTTGCGCTCAGCGCGGACGACGAGGCGGCTGCGGCCGGCGCCGGCTGCGACCTGGCCGTCGTGGTACGCCGCGCGGCTAATGCCACGCTGATGCAAGATTATGCTGACCTCCTCATGCGCATTCCCTTTGTGTGGACTTTGGTCCTGCTGCGACAAGTGGCTTTGCTACCTATTACAGCCGCATGTGCATGTAGCTCTTTGCGCTTCCCCCGCATCCATGCAGGCTGCATGAGGGGCCTGGACTGAAAGGTGCGAGCGTCAGCGCATGGCCTCCCTGCCAGAGACATTGCATGGGCTGGGGCGCGTCCCGCCCCGCAAGAAGCTGAAGAGGCTGCGGGCGTCGCCCGGGGCGGCAGGCCGCGGAGATCTGGCCGGCCGAGGCCGGCCAAGGTGTCTGGCCGCGTGACTGGGCACTTAGCGACCACGCCCTCGTAAGCGCCACCTTTGCGTTTGTATAACCCTCTAACCGTGCGGCGCTTCTATTGAATATTGCGTAGTGCTGCTTGCCACTGGCTTCAAACCAGCAGTACTCAGAACGCATGGCGTTTGCGAGCATGGGTGCTCATTTAATTGCAGCTTTCTAGAGATCACTGAAACGCAGAAGCAAGTGTAACAAGCAGATGATTAGCTTGGACCCAAAAATGTCCAGTGACAAGGGATGTAGGACAGCGACGGCACTCCCAGCACTCCCAGTGCGCTCAGCACTCCCAGAGTGTACACAGCGCTGAATACGGTCCATATGCTGGTGCAGTCTATGCAGCGAGCGCAGCCGCGCATTGCTCGGCAGCAGTCACCTCAGAACACACTCCCGAGGTGCACCGATGCACAGGGCGGCTCACCATGCGCCCCCCCGCTCCCACGTGTAGCAGTCGCTGCTGCCCCTGTTCCCCTCGGCGAGCACCGCGTCGATCTCGCGGCGGTCGTCGCCCGACAGCGCAAAGGTGAACAGCCGCCGGTGGTCGTCCACGTGGCTGGCATTGCGCGCGCCGACGATGATGGCCGCCACCTGCTCGGCAGCAGCGTCACTCGCACTGCCAGATATTCATGTGGTCGTGTGCGTCGACGCATGTGAATCTTAAGTATATGAAGCCATAATCCTGCACTTCAACAGCCATAACAGTGCCCTTTTTCACAACAGACACGTGCGGCCAACCCAGTGCGTGGCGCGGCCGACGGGGCAGGCTGCCGCCGCAGCAGCAGGCCTGGCACAGCACAGGTCGGCGCCGCGCTCAGAGACCCAATGCACATAAAGCCGGAAGCAACTTGTCAGGCACAGGATGAGGCGGCTGGGCGTAGTGCCGAGTGGCAGCGGCGGCTCCTGCGGCGACTCACACAGCCACCGCAGCGCCGGGGCCGATGCTGCCTGGTGCGGAGTCCCAAACTGAACCTACAGCCTACCCTACCCCTGATGCATACGCAAAAATTACCGCGGCGCGCCTGCGGCCGCTCGAGCACCCAGCGCTGCGCAACGTCGGCGACGCTGACGCCGTGGCGGCGCGCGACGCCGGACAGCGCGGCCAGCAGGCGCTGCAGCCAGTCCCAGTCGCCGACCTCGCGCACCACGCTCGCGTACTTGCTCAGCGAGGACGTGTCCAGGCGCACCCTGCGCGCGCATGCCGAAGCGCACTACATCAACGCTTCCACCGAGGAAGCGCAACCCTCTTGAAAGATGCCATTGCTGACTTCTCGTATAATGTTTTGGTCACCGCGCGCGAGCGCGTCCCGCAGACACGCGCCACTAGCGCTGGCCTGCACGCAACACGAAACAGCCGCTCACGCGTCTGCAGCACGCATGCAGATGGTGCTCATGCAGACCCCACCCCATGCAGGGTTGCATTACCAGCGGCTCCTCCCGACATGCGCCCGCGCCCGTCGCCCCCGCACCTGCCGGCGGGCAGGCCCAGGTACTTGTCCGACAGCAGGCCGCCCGCGGTGGTGCCGTACGGCAGCAGGCGGATGCCGCGCTCCGCGCAGAACGCGGCCATGCCGTTCTCGGCGCGCCGGTCCAGCAGCGAGTACTGCACCTGCGCGCCCGCGCGGGAAGCGCTCCCAATGATTTAGGTAATCGCGCAGGGGCTCTGTCTCGTTCAGGCTGCAGGCATGCCCAGTCCTGGCCCACCCAGGCACGTAACCCAGGCTTTATATATTCCAGCTGTGGTGCCAAGGGTCTGCATCATGAGCTTGGCTGCAACGGCGGTCACGGCGGATTGAAGCATACTGGCCAACGCAGAGCATGTACCTGTACAGCGGTGTTCCCCGTGGTGCACCCGTACAGAAATGGAAATTAGTTGAGAGGAAGCAGGCACAGTAGCAGTGCAGCTCACTGACCCCTGATGACCTGAGCGAGGGCCAGGGCAGGGCGGCCGCCCACCTGGTTGCTGATGATGCGCACGCCCGCATCCAACATCTCGCGCAGCCGCGGCACGTCGAAATTGGTCACGCCGACGTGGTGCACCAGGCCGTCCGCCTGCAGCGCGGCCAAGTGCCGCGCGGCCGCCACATAGTTGCGCACGCCGTAGTCGTGCCTGCCGCGGCGCGCGCGGGGGACATCAGAGGCGCGGCTGCAGGCGCCAGTAGCAAGAGCGCGTCGAGCTGTGTCATTGGATTCCATGTGCAGCCAGTGCGGGGCATAGTGCCGCTTTCGGTCCCTGTCGGGCCGCTGCAGCTGGTGCATGGCCTCCGCGGCATGTGCCGTCTTGGGTGCAGTCGGTGGGGATGCGGCGTGCTTTGCATGCGCATGTGCGGATGTGCCTGTGGGAGTCACCGCCTCACCAGTAGAACTGGATGAGGTCGATCGCCGGGACGCCCAGCCGCCCCCGCGAATCTTCCACTGACTGCATGGCACACGACGCCGGGCGCTTAAGTGCACGACGTGCAATTACAGCGGCGCTTAACAACTGGCTTAGCAGGGGTCGGATCAAGTCCATGATATGTCAGTGCAGGTCCCACTCAGGGGCACATCGCGAGCACGCGCACAGCAGGTGGGACTGGCGGATGTGCACGTAAGCGTGACCATGCACATGCTGTCATTGGCCTGACGCAGGCTTTCGTCCTGTAAGACGAGCAGGGACGCTAGAGCGACGCTGATGAGTGAATATGCCGGCGCGTCCTACAGATAATGTCACATTCCGTGCCCCACACTGCACATGCTGCACTCTCAGTCGCTGCTAGCGACAAAGGGCCGCCCATACAGCACACGCTGCATTCTGTCGCTGCCAGCAAAGACGGGCCGCTGTGCGAGCGCGCACGCACCTCCCGCACAGAGTCGGCGCTCACGGACCGCATGTCGTCGCCGAAGCAGCAGAACTTGGTCAGTACTTGCACGGGGGGCTCCGCAGCATCGCGGCGCTCCAGGAAGTCGCCGATGAGCGTCTCAGAAGGGCCGTAAATGTCCGCCGTGTCAAAGGTGGTGATCCCCGCTGCCACAAAGGGCTGGAAATCGTCCACAGCCGCGGCGCCTGTGCGCAGACCGCTGGCGCCTGTCTCATAACCCCACTGCCATCTCTCCAAGGGTCGGTTGGCTGCCGTGCCCTGAGCACTTCAAACGCTGGGTAGCGCTCTGGTGATGTGGGTGCAGGCCAGACCTTTTGTTCTGTCACTCCTCCTCTCGCCCCTGCGCGCGTTGGCACAAGTATTGTATAAGATGGCTGCGGCACAGGCCAGCGTCTTCAGCGCAGGCTCCAGCACCACACCTGTGGCCGCCGCTCAGCTGCCAGCAGCCTTTAATGACCTGCAAGGGTGAGAGCGTGTCAGGCTGTATTGCTGCATGGCCGTGCACTGCATCAGGAGGGAGAGACTGGCATGCAGGCAGGAAGGGGCAGCACACACGCACTCTGCTGACTTGCAAGCCCGGCGCTAGCTCCTCCTTGGGCACCAGGGGCAGCGTCTCGGCGCTGGCGGCACCGCCCGGGCTCATGCCCGCAGCGCCGGCGACCGTCAGGCAGACCAGCGCCTCGCGCCGCGTGCTGTGTGCGTGACAGCACTGCAGGGAGCGCCCGCGCTTGCACGTTGCAGCTGGGCGCACGACCGCAGATGTGAATGGCACGCGCGTGTGCCGACAGAGGCCGCCAAGCTTGCACATCTGCACGTGCCTGAGCCCCGCTTACGAACAAGGGAGGCTTTCTAATGACAAGCAATCGATTTATGCTGCCACCAATCTATGTATGCTCAGCAAAACCACTCCAGTGCAGAGAGGGTCTGACAGTGACTCGGCACACAGCACTGGGGGCCTGTGATCACCCACTGTGGCTCTGCTCAGCCGACGCATCGCTGCACAGTCTCTGCCATGGCGGTCGGCTTAGGCAGGGGAGGCACGGGTATGCTGCCAGCCAACGCTCTGTGCTGCCATTCCCGGCCTGTGGCGCACGGCCACGCACACGCCGGGGGCGCTGGAGCGCATCTGAGGCTGACCAGGCAGCACGAGGGACAGGACGCGCCCTTCCAGCCGGGCGGCCAGCCGCACCGCAAGCAGCGGCGGCGGAGGGCTGCGTCAGTGCGGAGGAGCGCACTGCCGCTCGCACAGCTCGCCGACGCGGCTCCCGTCTTCTCGGAGCTGGCCGCCCTGCTGCGGGACTCGCCGGCGCTGCGCGACACATGCGCGACCGTCACGGCGGTGCTCGGCGCGACGGCGCTGATCAAAGCCTTTGACGTCTTCACGTACAAGGGCTGGCTCGACCAGGCGCGCGCCGCGCTTGCCTCAGGCGCTACCATGCACTACGTCTATTTTTAGACTTCGACGGTTGTGCGCTGGCCGTTACAAGCTGATGCCCGGCGCACCCTCCAACAGAAGCTCAGCAGGAAGCTGGTTCACATGCTGGCGGGGCCTGGCTTCGCACTGTGCTGGCCGCTGTTCAGGTGAGGTGTTTGATGCACCACGTCACTCATATTCCTCTGTTCGTGCCTTGTCAGTGCGCTTGCTGCTGTCACTGCCGCCACGTCGCCACTCCAACAACGTGCACGCTTGCTCCCATGCAGCATGGAGCCGCATGCGAGGCTGTGCGCGGCGCTCGTCCCGTCCCTGAACGTTGTCAGGTGCGGCCTGGCCGTCGCTGTTCTTTTGTGCTGAACACAGTACTCCTGCTTGATGGCAGGAAGCCGGGTCATTCAGGCTGTGCTGAAAGGGAGCCCTGTCGCTCCCGCAGGCTGCTGGCGCTCGGCTTTGGCGCCGTGAAGGATGAGCGCACGGTGAAGGCGATGAGCCGGAGCGGCGACAGGCGCGCCCCTGCGCCGCGCCTGCGCACCGCCGCGTGAGGCAGAGGCCAGCACGAGGAGCCGCTCACATGCCACCTCAGCTTCCCCGTCCGTGCCACCACAGAGCTGACTGCGAGCGCAGGATGGAGTTGCTGCGGGGCCCGCTGTACTACGTCCTCGTGCTCGTCGCGGCCACGCTCGTTTTCTGGCGCGAGTCCCCGGTGCGGACGGCGTGGCTGGTTTGAGCTGCAGCGAATGGCTGCCAGGGCGGGACAGGGGCGCGCCTGTGCCGGCCGGCCGCAGGTGGGCCTGGTGGCCATCTCGCTGATGTGCGGCGGCGACGGGCTGGCGGACATCGTGGGCCGGCGCTGGGGCGCCGGCGCGCGGCTGCCCTGGAACCGCGCAAAGAGCTGGCCGGGCAGCGCGGCCATGTTCCTGGGTGCGCCGCGCGCCCTGCACCCCCAACCCTACCCTAAACATGCAGCCCACTGGTCGCAGGGTGGATGGCCGGGATGCCCTACTTCAGCCCTATACCCCACTTCGTGTAGGGCAGGGTGCGGCATAAATCCCGCATGCTGCCCGCCAGCCGGTCGCGCGGCGCCGCGGCGCAGGCGGCACGGCCATGGCGCTGGGCGCAATGGCCTACTTCAGCGTGCTGGGCTTCTTCGAGTGCGACGTCGCGGGCGCGGCCGGGCCGGTGGCGGCCATCGCGGCGGCCGCCACGCTGATGGAGTCGCTGCCGCTCAATCACTGGCTGGACGACAACCTGTCCGTGCCGGGCACCGCCGCGCTGCTGGGTACGCTGCTGGCGGACGCGCTTGTGCTGGCATAGCCATAGGGTAGGGTGCGCAGCCCTGCGCTGCTGGGCGCGCTGCTCTACAAGCGCAGGCATCGCAGCCGACATCAAAGCGTGCTCTTGTGATGCATCTGGTCTAGAGCACGCCGCTCGCAGAAGGCTTTGCCTTGGCGTTATGCCGCGTCGCAGCCTTGAGCAGCGCCCGCCGGGATGCTCTGCTTGGACAGGAGCTGCATGCGTGCCTTGCAGTCGTCGTGCGGCCTGGCGTGATCCTGTCCCCTTTTTATATGCTGCAGTAACCGCTGCAAAGGCCGCAAGAGTGCAGGCAGTGTATATTTGCAAGGACAATGCCTCGTACTGTGATTTGTGCTGTGTACTGAGCTGGGAGCTGATAGCAAAGGACACTGCATCGGGTGACAACATGCGCAGTCTTTGTGCATAGTGATGAGGGGCTTGTGGGCCTGCAGCATGGTCGTCAAAGATGTTGCTGAGGACACTTCACGTTTTGGGTGTCCATAGCATCGAGGAGTGGCAAGTTTCAGGGACGTGCTAGCTGAAGCTGCTCTATGCATCACCACTTTCGGTCCTGCAGCAAAAGTGTTGCTGCAAAACACTTACTCTACTCACCCAACCCCAATCGGTGAGGACATGGTTACATGCACAGGACCATGGCAGACAATGACATGGACGGCATGTGCCATGACGCCATTAGCTAGATCGGCCAAAATGTGGCATTCACGGGAAACTACATGCCCGCACCGTGTTCCTGTAAGCTACATGACGTCTTTCAAGCTGTCTCATGGTCTGAATAGCATAGCTACACAGCCTGAGTTGCCCACTTCGGCCCGCTGAGGCTCGTGACCGGCGCGCCGCTGCCATCACGCCACGGCAGGCTTCAAATCAGCAGGCTCGCTCCGCCGCTCTACCGGCGGCGGCCGCGGCTGACTCGCAGCCTGCAGCGGCCAGGCAGAGCGCGCGCGCTCTCCGCATCACATGCCGGCCGGCACCGGCCCGGCTTTGCCGCGCGGCGCGGAGGACGGCGGCCGCGCGGGTGAGGGCTGCAGCGGCTCGCCCTCTCTTGATCACGTGCCGGCCGGCGCCGGCCCTGCTTCTGCGCGCGGCGGGGTGGGCGGCGGCAGCGCAACCGACGGCGGCAGCGCCTTGCTGTCTCCGCATCATGTGCCGGCCGGCGCCGGTCCCGCTTCGGTGCGCTTGGGGTGGGCAGCGACCGCACGTCCTCCTCTCCGCATCACGTGCCGGCCGGCGCCGGCCCGGCTTCGGCGCGCGGCGGCGTGGGCGGCGGCTGCGCAGCCGAGGGCGGCAGCGGCTCGCCGTCGTGGTTCCAGAAGCAGAAGCTGCCGTCCAGCTCGCCGGGCTCGCTGGCCGCGCCGCCCTCCACCACGCCGTCCATAAGGTGCGCCATGCGATTCTGCGCGGCGGCAGGCATGTCACATGCTCCGCGCTGCGCGCGTTTCTGTTTCGATGCGAAAGCTACGACGTGCAGGGCGGCTGAACAGCCGCAACGCAACCCATCGCAGGCCTGCACTGTCTGGCTCGCGCCACACACGCACCGCATCACTTTCACCCCAGCAGACACGGCTGAATACCATGCAGACGTGCAGCAGAGGTCAGGCTCTGCGCCCCCGCAGAGAGCTGGCGCGCTGCAGCGCCGCGCCGCGCCTGCTTGGTGGTGAGGTAGCCCAGGGAGTGCTGCTGCGCCTGGACCAGGCACGGGATGCGCTCCGTCACCACCACGCCCAGCTCCTCCAGCACCGCGATCTTGCGCGGGTTGTTGGTCTGCGCCGTGCGCGTACAGCCGTTTGCGCATGCACAGCCATTCATGCGTATCATGATCACAGCGCTGGTGGCAAAAGCTTTTACGCACAGGACTGTCGCGCGCCTCACTCCACTCACTGCGGCTGCGCATGAACGGTGAGGGCGGTAAACGCTCACATGATAGGGTTAGGGTGAGGTGCAGCAGCAGGCTGCCCACTGCTCTGCTGCGCAGCTGCATTTGCCTGCGTTTAGGACCGAAGCGGTACCCAGGCCTCTTGCAGGCCTCGCGCGCGCTCCGCAGCAGGGCCGCACCATGAGCCGGATGCTCCGTATGCCCAGGTCGGCCAGGATGTTCCGCACAGACGTGTACTCGCGGCAGTCGTCAGGCAACCCCAGCGCGCGGTTCGCATCTACAGTGTCCAAGCCCTCCTCCTGCACCCGCACCACCCAGCTCCGTCCGCACTTGCCTGCATGTTGTAGTTCACCTAAACAACATACATGCGGTGCCTGTATATCAACAGACATTCGGTGCCTGTACAGTAACAGACATGCGGGCCTGTATAATCGTCCAGCTGCAAACCCTTCACCCCAGCAGAAATAACCAAAGCGGCACGCCAGCAGCTTGGCATGCGCGCGCTGTGCGTCCGCAGACAGTGGCGAGGTCGGGCAGCGAGGCGGGGGAACTCGGAGCGGCAGCGTGCCTGCAGCGCGTAGGCCGCAATTTTGTTGGCCAGGCCAATGCCGCGGCCCTCCTGCTGCAGGTAGATGAGGATGCCGGGCGGGTGCTCCTGGATGTAGCGCTGCGCCAGCCGGAACTGGTCCGCGCAGTCGCACTTCAGCGACCCCAGCACCTCTGCGGGCGCCCATGCGGCCGTCAGCGCCGAGCTCTGTTGGACCCAGCAAAAGCGCAGCTGCGTCTCAGCGTAAATGTGGCCCTGCTGCAAAAGCACAGGCCTCAAGAACCTGGGACGCCTACAGAGACGAGCAGCACAACGTGTCCTTCAAGGAAAGCCTTGCGTCTGCTAACAAGAGCCGGCACCAGTGTGTGACCGGGCAAGAAGCGTGCCAGCGCCCACCTGAGGTGAAGCACGCGTCGTGCACGCGCACAGGCACCTGGGGACGCACACGCGGCCTTGGACGCTTGAGTGGGACCAGCAAGGACAGCAAGGATAGCACAAACAACACAGCACCACACACGCAGCCGCACCACGCTCAGGCAGAGGCCCATAGGGGCCGCACCGCTTCGCCGCCCTCCGGCCTCCCCGTCATAATGCAGGTCGGCTCCGAGCACGTCCTGCCTCCATCGCACTGCGCGGCAGCAGCACCTACCACATGACTCCTTTCCGCCCCGCCTCTGCACATGGACACAGACGGAACGCACAGCTAAGCTCACTCACCCATGCGTCTGCGCCACAGAAGGCCACACACGCATAATGAGCTCGGCGCCCAGACGGTGCGAGGCTGACACGCCTGTGACAAAACAGGAACAGGCACAATTGCGTCCTTGCACCATGCGGCCAGTTCGCGCACCGAGTGTCTGTATGCGCGCACGCGGTACTTGCCGCTCGCCGTGGGTATAAGGCTCTCCGCCACAAACTGCGTGCTGATAAAGCTGCCGTCCTCCGACCGCACACCGCTCCCGTTCGTGCTGGGCTGCAGGCCCTGCACGATGGCGACGCCCTCCCCCACCTTGCTCGGCAGCTGCGGCATGTGCGGCCGGCGCTGCAGGTTGCAGCCGGCGCCCAGCCAGCCGCCAGGCCCCTGCGGCGCCGGCCGCGGCTCCTGCCTGCTGGCATCCCCCCGCTTGCTGCTTGGCCGCGCCGCATCACACCTGAGGGCCGGGCCTTCGCCAGGCCGCGACGTGCTGCAGAACAGGCCGCTCAGCACGCGCGGTGCCTGTGCTGACATGAGGCAGCTGCCCCAACTTGATCGAGTCGTTCCTGGCTCAGGAGCGCCTGATGAGTGGGCATGCTCCCAGCGTGTGCCCCCCGCTGGCGTGTGCCCCCCGCTTGCCTCCGACGCCCTAGGGCTCCTCTTGTTGCAACGTCGCCTCAAATGCAAGTTTCCCAGTTCACCGCGCACATTCAAGGAGGGCGAAGGGGGTGTGTGGGAAGGCTCCTGCGCAAGTAGCATGCGCGCCTGTGGGCCTTGGAGCTGCCCATTGCCAAGTCACCGTGTTTGCGGGCTGCCGCTTTGCACCTCTGCGGCGCGCCACCCAGCCCTGGTGGTCTGCGGCGACAAAGTAGCGAAGAAAGCAAAGAAGCCAAAGAAAGCAAAGGACACGGCACCACCGCAGGTGTGCAAAGCATCGACGCAACGGTCCGCTCTGCTTGTTGTCGCCTTGTTGTCGTGCAGTGACCTGAGCAAACGCGACTGTGTGACTTGAGACAGGAAGCGGAGAGGCACGGCTTGGGCGCTCCGCGCCGCATCATGGGCCCCAACTTCAGGAAGGAGCTCGCCTTTGTGCGGACCTTGGCGGTGCGCGGCAGCTGCTTTGGACCTGGTCGATATGCTTGTTGAAGTGCCTGCCTTGCCACTGTTAACTCGTCCTGCTAGAGCCAACCTGCACCAGCGTGAGTGCAGGCTCACCGGAGTAGTATACACGATCACCGGGGTAGTACACTCGCGGAGCAGGCACTGACTGTGTGCATTTCTGCTGCACGCCCCAGGACCTGCGCAGCAGCACGCCCAAGGCCGCTCCCCGTACTGCTTTCCGTAAGAAGCAGCTCGAGCCGGAGGAGGCCGCTGCTCAGGCACGAGCCTGCTGCTGTGGTTGCAGTGGTGGCTTTGCGCCTGCTGTGAGTCTCACTTTGCATACAGTCACCCTTTATCATCCCCCTGCAAGTGCGCGGCCTGCGTGTGGTACGCTGCTTTACAAGCTGTTGCTTGCATGCACCTGCTGTCAGTGTACTCGGCAGCAATGTCCTCAATTCCAGTAATAGCACAAAGCTGCAGAGCAGCACATGCATTGAACGCAAGTCAGTACTCACCATGCGACACCATGGGCATGCATGCGCCTACTATGCATGCATAGGCACGGTTGGCATGCATGACAGGCATGCATGATAGGCGTGGCTGCAGGCCTGGGTAGCTCATAGGTGTGCGCTCATGTGCAGGGCGGTGTGTGCAAGGCTCTTGCCACACTTACTGCAAAGTCTGGTGTGTGTGGTGCCTGGCGTGCTCACGACAGGCATGGCCACGAGCGCGCGTGGGCGCGCAGGCCGCGGCGCAGGCGGAGGATGATGCAGTGGAGGCGATTGCCGCTGCCAAGCGCATGGCGACCCACGCCGCCCTGCGGAGCCTGTACCGCACCGCGGTGCGCTCTTGTGTTGCACAGTTTCCCTTTTGTCAGGTGCAATAACTGGGCTTATTCTCCCAGAGCGGAGTACAGAGAAGAAGCAATGGCTGGCATGGTCACCCCATGTCCACCCTTTTGTGCTGCTACGGGGGAAATGGTACGCTGCGCTATTACACATGCAGCTGTGACCGTCATAGCGACATGCGTGTGTCTGCTGCTCCTGTGGGCCCCGCAGTCTCTACTCACGTTTATGCTCTCATACGCGGCTCACAGCTCTTGCTCGCGCGTGCTGCGGCACCCCGCGCCGAGCGCTGCGCACCGTGTGGGGCCGCCCGCGCCGACGCGCAGCTGCGCTGGGTGCAGGCGCTGGCCAGCGTGACGGCGCCCGTACTGCTCGTGGACGGATACAACATCATCTTCGCCAGCCGGCGGCTGGCGCGGCTGGCCAGCCTGCGCGGCCTGGACGCCGCGCGCGAGCGCCTGGTCAACGAGGTGCGCGCTGTGCGAGGGATGTGCGACAGAGACGGCGCAGGCGGTGTAGGTTAGAAGCCTATATTAATGAATGGCATCGACAACGAGACGACAAAGTTGGGCTGAGGAGCTGTTGCGTGTTCTCAACATTGTTGTATGAAAGAGGAACAAGAATGGCAAGCCAATGGAATGTGGACGAGCGGGCTGGTACAGCATATGGATGGAGTGATGGTGCATGGGCTGCGCTGGGCGCAGGTCGTGCGCCCCCGGTTGCAGAGGCCTGCTTCTGAGTCTGCACAGAGCCGTGTTGCTTGCCAACACGAGTCGGGAAATTGCTGCACAGTAAGCACCGCACAGTATGTCATTCACCACGCTGCCGGCATGGATGACAGCGTCACAACGCGCTCAATGCACCGACGCGGCGCGCCAGGTGGGCGACTTCGCCGTGGACCGGATGGTGCACGCGGTGGTCGCGTTCGACGCCATGGGCAACACCGACAGGCCTCTGTGCCCCGTGCACAAGTGCAGCGCCCTGCTTGAAACACCCCGTCCCTGGGTGTGCAGCAGCTCTGGCGATGGGTTGTTGGCTCCATCCTGGCCCGCTTTAGGAGCACACCATGGCATCGTGTGCACCTAGTACTTGTAACGCTCGCAGCCACCCATGTGGGCAGCTAACGCTGAAAATCTGAAAACACAATAGAAGGCGTGAAAGCAGCACTCCTGCACCGCAGTGCCCCGCGCTAACCAGGGATGTTATCCGGGGGGCAGGCTGCGCTCGGACCGCGGGGGCGTGGAGGTGGTGTACTGCGCCGCGTGCGAAGCCGACTCGTTCCTGGTGGAGGAGGCGCGCCGGCGGCGCGGGGCCGGCGCCGCGCGCGTCATGATCGCCACCAACGACACGGACGTGCAGGCGCGGTCGCGGGGGCGCTGTTGCCAGTGCTAGGAAAATGCAGCGCCGCGGCTGGCAGCTGTGCAGGGTGTGGGTTTCGGCGGGGGCTGCATAGGGCGCTGTGCACAAGCCACATCCTGCACTCAATGCATGTGTGTGCTGTGGGAGCTGTGGCACAGCAGGAGCTCTTTCGGGGCATGCAGGGGGGTGGTTTGGTAGAGCACAGTGCGCGAGCATTCATTTTTCGAGCAGGCACACGAGCAGGCCTGGCATTGAAGCCTTGAGCAGGTCACCGGTTTCCTGCGGAGGCGGAGGCAGTTGATTCCCAGTCTTAAACGAAAAATACACAATGCCCTGCAGCGGCTTAACTTTGAGGGGACGCCTTGAGAGCATGCACCGTGCATCACCCTGGGGTGCGGGTTGCGCGCAGGAGGACACCAGTGCGCCCGCGGACATTGGCTATGTGCCCTCGCTAATGCTGCTTGCAGAGATGCGCACGGTGTGTCCCCAGATGGTCTTTCTCGCCCATGCTGGGCACCATGTTGACAGCTGTGCGTGCAGGGTCACCCACACGGCGGCATTCTGTGCTGCACCCAATGTGTCTTAATTCCCACAAAGCCGCTCCCCGGTGGTGGGGCCTGTCCCAGTCAGTGTCAGCTGGTGTGCGCCAAAGTAGGAAGCATGGGCAGCACACCGTGAGCCAGTGCATGCGCGGCAGGCTACGAGGCAGGCGGCCAGGCGCGAGCGCGCCGCGCAGTGGGCCTGGGCCGCGGCGGGCGTGGGCCAGATGGAGCGCACGCTGCGCGCGCAGAGCCCCGGCGTGGCCGCCAGCCTCGCGCACACACGCGACGCGCTCTGGCAGGCCCAGCGCGCCGCGCAGGCGGCTCGCCTGGCGGCGCTGCGTGCCGCGCGCGCCGGCGACCCTGCAGCTGCGTCCGCGGCTGTGGAGGCGCTCGGGCGCTCTCGCGGCCGGATCGGCGGCATATCTAGCGCCAGCCGATCAGCTGGTGGAGAGCATGGCAGCCGTGTGCCGCTGGCAATGCTGCGTGCCGCTCGCGGCACGACGTCCGAGGGCACTGCCACAGCTGGTGACCGCAGGAGTGGCTCAGAGGGCGCCGCTGCAGCAGCTGGACCGCCATCTGGGCCCATGGGCAGCGCCGTGAACGGCAGGCAATGTGCTGGCCCTCCTGGAGGCCATGGTGATGTCGGCGATGCGGCAGCTGCACCCATAGACGCTTCGGCAGCTTCCCTGCCGCATCCTGGTAGCCCTGCAGCAGCTCCGGGCCATGGACGGGGCAGGGGCCCAGGCTGCAGCGCAGCGTTGCCTGCGGAGCGCACTGGCAGTATGCATGCAGCGAGGGCGTTGCGACTGTGCGCAGGTAGCAGCACTGGCGTGCATGGCACATGGGACTGGGAAGCCAGAGTAGCACCTGGGAGGCGGCATGTTATGGAACGGAGGCAGGCTGCTCTTGCGAGGACAGAACGCGCCTGATGATGTGCTGTACGTCAGCTCCAGGTTGTACGTGTATTATTAGCGGTGTACAGAACTGTGTAATCGACGGCATGTTGTGAACATCACTCCAAGGCCTTGTGAGCACCCCTTCATGTCACACCCTGCTAAGGGTATTCATTGGCACCACGACAGCCTCTCCTCTGCTGTCCTGTGTCTTTTCTTCCCTTTTCTTGAACCGAGAGCAGAATATCGCTCACTGGAACCCGTGTGTGTTGCGTGAGTTGCTGTGCTTTGCAGCACAACCATGTTTGCAGCAGGCCAGAGGCTGCAAATCCAACCACCGTGCCTGGTAAGGCAGTCATATGCAAAGTGCCCTGCCAGGAAACGAACGTTCACAAGTGCAAGGTATGCCTCTCAGGCCAACCAACACAGTATGCAGGTCCTGTAATCCAGTATATAAGATGTCAAGTACGCCAGCCTGCTGGCTTTGCGGCTATTGCTTTAGACTGTTACAGCTGCTACTGTAGCCATACGCCTTTGGCGCTCAGGTTGCCGAAGGCAGACAGCAAGTCAGCACCTTCTCAAAGCTCGGTCGTCCGCGCTTTGACGCAGGCAAGGAGCCCTGCTCAACTTGGTTGAAGAATTTGGCGCACAATAGTGTGCTGTGCTACCTGGACGCATAGCTGCAGTGCAAGTGTGTAGGACGTATGCTTTGAGCTAATATAGCTCAGCTAGTGTAGACATGTTTGGCATGTTTGTTGCGCTTGTAAGTTTTAAGGGAGGCAACAGCTGGAGGTATACTGCTATAGGCTTTTTGTGACTTGCAGCCTCAAAGAGGCCGCTTAGCTTTAGTACAGGTGGGCACTTTGCGGAGCTGGTGTGCCGCACGGCCTGCTGGTTGCGTATGGTGTCAGCTAAGCTGAAGGTGCAACGGCCCAGGTTGGCGAACTGGTGCGGCCATGGTTGGCCGGGCGACCAGAGGCGCTGAAGGATACAGTGCCGCCGCAAACGCTGGGGGATTCAGACTCGCAGTGGGTGCGCGTGAGCGACATCGACCTCCACTACAAGCAGGCGCGGACTGCCTTTTGCGCTGCAGTGTCCTTGTCAGTATATGACAACCTGGATGTCTGCAATTTAATATCTGTAGTGATGGCTCTTTGATGCTTGCCGTGCCGTGTGTTTAAAAAACATACCGCGGTTTTGCTGCAGGTTGGATCAGCGACCGCCAAGACTGCCGTGCTGCTAATACACGGCTTCAACGGCAGTGTGTTCAACTGGTAACGCTCCGCTATTATGATGTCTGGAATACTCCAGTGCGCCTGGCTGCTTGACTGTTCAACGTGTAAGCGGCAGGTATCAAGCATGTGAAGTGAGTCTGGCATAACAACCACTGAACAATACATGTTCAAATGCACCCTGGGTCTTGCAGAAGACCCAGCAGTGCCCTGTCCTGTGAAGGCAGGGCGTCATGCCCGCGCTGGAAGAGGCGGCTGGCGAGAGCGCGCGAGTCATTGCATTTGACCGACCGCCCTTTGGCCTGAGTGAGCGACCTCTCAACTGGCAAGGTAGCGAGGAGGACAACCCTTACACCTCCTCGGTGCGCCGTGATAGTGCTCCTATCTCAATCGTTTTAATGTGCCGGTATGAGGGTCAATGTGCCAACGACCTGAATATGGTTGCAGGCTGTAGATCGAAAATGGCTGATATTTTTGGGGTGTTGAAAAGCTGTTGTTAGCACATTACTGAGCTCAGTAGCGTCAAAGCACAGCACAGCACAAGACATGATGTGTTTTTTTAATTGCACAAACAGGTTTGAGGCTGGCTGTCTTGCATGCCAAGCTGTTCGGTGCTAGTATGAGAGCTGTGGTTGCGGGATGCCGCATGATTAATCACATGTGTGCTGTCCAGGGCGCGGCGCGGCTTGCAGAGGGGCTGCTGGACGCTCTGGGTGTTGAGAAGGCTGTCGTTGTGGGCCACTCTGCTGGTAAGCCTTCTTCCTGCCCCCGTCTCCCAGAGCTGTGGCGTGCTATTAAGTCGTGCTGTACTCCTATTCTGCACTGCTGCCCTGCTGTATGTGTAGCTGCTCAAGCATAATTGAGCAAATCCCATTGCACGAGACAGAGCGTACTGATTGGGTGTGAGCATGGGCAGGTGCTTTGGTTACCATGGAGCTCTTCAAGAGGTGCGGGCATGTTGTCCGCAAGGAAGAAGGGTTGCTTTTTAACATGGCAAGATTTTGCATGACGTTCTGCTGGAGCACGGAGGGTACAGGTTCAACAGACTTGGCCCACAGTGTTATACCACTCGCCGAGCAACTGTGCTGCTTTTGCTTTGGGCATGCAGAAGCCTGGAACAATGTTTATTGACTTCTTGCAGAGACACTGTCTGATCTCAAGACCTGGGGAGTGCTGCATGCTGACATGGCCAGCACTTGTTCGGGCCAAGGGCCCCGGAGCGCGTGCTCGGCATGGTGCTGGTGGCGCCTGCGCTGCCGACCAACGAGCCCGGCGGGCCGCCCAGCCGACGCAGCCTGAGCTGGCAGCTGCGGATGGCCTACTCGCGAGCGTTGCTGCAGGTGCCACGGGTGCTGATGGGTGCTGATGGCAGGCCCTGCATTGCCGTGTTGATTCGTGGCTGTTCATTTCTATACCGTTTTGCTTTTATCAGCCGCTCTCTGAAGCTGCAAATTAAGAACTCTTCCCTCATGAAGCCAAGGCACTCCATGGGGCATGGGTTTGCTCAATTGGACAGTTGTTTATTGCAGACGGAGGGCCCGGCGCTGCACTACGTGCGCGGCACGCTGCTGAAGAAGGCGGAGGAGGTCCGCGGCGGCGACCTAAGCGGCGTGTTCCATGACATCACGCGCGCGACGCCGGTGCGGCGCCCTGGGGCCGCGCGGGGCGTGCTTGTGCTGCCTTAGAGTCTGGCTGCTCTGTATCATGGTGTTCTTGCGGTGTCGGGCAGTGCACGAGCGCTCTTTGCCACCCGTTCATGCATGCAGTGCTCCTGTTTGTTGCTGGATATCTGCTTTACGTGATTGTGTTTACTTGGGCTAATTGTTTGAAGGTAGCCACTGCTGGCGATGGGCTGCTCGTTGTGCATGGATGCACTGTTGACGCGGTCAGAGCTCCCAAGTCCCTGTATTGTGCATGGGAAGTCGTCGTGCTGTCGTTTTCTGATTCACAAACACCCAAGGATGCCGCCCTGTTCATGTCGTGCGCACTGGGCAGGAGATGATCGAGACCTATCTGCGGCCGCTCCGCGCACACGACTGGGACCGCGGCGCGCTGCTGTCCTTCCGCGCCATGAAGCGCCCGGAGGCGCTGCCGTACGAGGCGGTCACGCAGCCGGTGCTGCTCGTCATCGGCTCGCAGGACAGCATGCTGCTGAAGTCCACGCACAAGGTGCGGCTGCTCTTGAGACAATGTCGAGTTTGGGTCAAACCACCGCGAGTCTGCGGAATGCAATGCATATTGGGGGATGCAGTGCCTAGCTTGAACTTGATGTGTCAGGCAGGTCAAGCACTTGTTGAAAAGACTGAATAAAGTGCTCAACTGCGCAAGGTCGACGTTGGAACTTTTGGAGATCATAGTGCACAAGCATTGTCTGCTTCTGCTTGTGCTGAACTCCGCAGGCTTGATGATGTCGCCCAGCCAGTGCCATGGGTTCAGTGTAGCTGTTGCTCTATGTGCTCCCCTCCTGCCCCCAGGTGCCCGGACATGAATGGTTGCTGCGCATGAAACACTTAAAGGTGCAGTCTGTCCGACGCTGCCCTTGTGGCGTGTAGGTGACCGAGCTGCTGCGCGCACGGCCGCATGGCAGCACCCGCTACGAGGAGCTTCCGGCGTGCGGCCATGTGCCCATGCAGGAGCAGCCGGAAGCATTCTGCGCGGCCGTGGCGCCCTTCCTGCGCGAGGTGCTGGGAGGCGCCAGCGCTGCTGCCGCCCCAGTCAGGCGTGCCCCCAGCAGCACCGCGCGACATTGTCATGACGCCGTGAAGCGTTGGGTGTTGAGTGATACTTTTTGCCATAGATTTCTGATTCCAACCAGCTCAATTGAGCCGCATATAGCTCATCAGCTGTGAGTGCGTAGTGTGCTGCGCGTCAGGCGACATCGCTTTTGTGCCATGCTTGTACACGCAGGAAGTGGCTGCTGCATGTGCTCCTTACAGCAATTGAAGGGGGCAGATATGTTGCATGTCTGTCTTGTGGTCATTGAGGTGCGGCAGCCAAACCTATGCAATTATGTGCAGGTCCAGCATGGACAGCGCATCCAAGAGCGCAGAGGCAAGATCTGGTGGGACTGGCAGCGAGGGGCTGAGTGAGGCTGGGGGAGCAGCAGCAGCGGGCCTGCCAGCAGAGCAGGTGCAGGCCGCCCTTGCTGGCCAGACAGCCAGCGAGTGAGGCTGTACGCATGTGCAGCATGTCAGGCTTGGACAAGCTTAGGTAGTATCAATGTGAAACCTGCCTAGCATAGTTTGCTTCTATGCTGCAAACTTGTATGTAGGCCTCTGCTGAATTGAATGTTGTTGTCAAATTTGGTCTGAGCGTTGCTTTGCCCGTTTGAACATGTTAATGACATAGGGGACATGCAGCCGTGCGTGCATGCTGCATGTAGACATTGTGTACCTGTATGGCGCTCATGCACTCTGCTTACGCTGCAGTGGAGCAGTTTACAACCTGTGAAGCACATCCATATGTGTGCTGTGTTTTGTGTAGAAAGTTGCTGCAAGCCTGCTCAGATACTTCAACCACGCACAACCCGGAACCTTGTGCGGATGAGTCCGGCGTCCTTTTCCCATTTGGCATCCAAAAGTGGCACATCCACATGCACCAAAAGTCTTTGAGTCTGGAAGGAAGCCTATCTACGCTACGCCTTACGCCTTTAAACGATAAGACCCTGCTGCACACACTGACTCCGCCCCATGAGCCGCCCTGGGTGCAACAAAAGACAGACAGAGCCTGCTCCTGAACATAGCAACGTGCATGCAATGAGCCTATGCGACACTCGACATGCACATG
>JAABUV010002439.1_pt1 | contig 25166 bp, 28 predicted proteins | sample 5559971 | NCBI WGS metagenome assembly JAABUV01 (sample SAMN10711881, study PRJNA513362) | rock metagenome | isolation source: Antarctica rocks | place: Antarctica: Victoria Land, Knobhead nord | collected 2015-12-19
ATGCCAGGACACCGGCTCCCTGCCGGGAGGGACGCTGGCGCTGCTGTGCGCGTGCGGCTGCCCCTTCCTGCTGCCGCACGGCGTGTCGCTGCGCAAGTTCGGCCTTGCGCCCAAGGCCGTGCTGGAAAGAGGAGAGCTGCACAGGTAATGGCGCAGCCTGGGACGGAGTGTCAGCACGCCTGTGCCGCAAGTAATATGCAGGAATGAAGTCCAGCTCACCCTGTGTATTGCACGAGGCTAACAATGGACAAGGCTGCTACTTGCTTAAGCTTACGAGGCATATCATACACTCAGGCACGCACGGAGGTGACTGGGTATGCGTGCGCAGGCTTGTCGTGCCAACATTCCTCCACATTGACCTGACGCACGCCTTGAACAACGCCAGCAACCTGGTTGAGACAGGTTGCATCCTCGTCAAGCTCTTTACAAGCACAGAGCCTGAAACAGCCAACGGGTGCCAGCTCAAGCAGTGGCTTCGCGCGCCCCCACACAGGCTTTGAGCACGAGGCACGAGTCGGCTCCAGGCGCTTTGCCCTGGACGTTGCAGCGCTCACGCTGCTGTCCAACAGCCTGTTTGGTGAGTTCTCTGTGTTTTTCTTGGCAAGCTCTCTGTCTTGCACAGTGAAGCGCGTCTCGTTGAAATCCACTGGTAGGCTGCTCTCCCTCACAGCAGTGTTGGTACAGCGGCGTACGCGTGGCTGCTCAACAGGAGCGGCCTGGAGCGCGAAAAGTACCACTTTGGCAGCGCGTTGGGCGCCTCGGGCCTCTGCTTTGCGCTGCAGGTGCGCTGCATATGCCCAGCGCGTACAGCATGGTGGACGTCGTCCCTGTGCTGCCCGAGGTCCATACAGCGACCCGCTGACGTTGGTGGACCATTGGTGGTGGATCAGTGCAGGCGCGGGCAGAGCAGCAACCTGTGATGCCCGGGCTGTGCGCAGGTGGTCGCAGACACCGAGGGCGGCGGTGAGGTGCAGCTCTCGCCGCTGGGCGTCCGCCTGCCGCGCTGCTACATGCCCTGGGTCAGCCTGGCCCTGAGTCAGGTGCGGCCGCCACCCGGCTGTCGAGCTGTCCGCCGGCCCCCGCTGTGTGCATGCGGGCGGACATGCGCATGCCCAGCGCGACAAGCTCTCGTGGACCCTGGTCCCGCCCCAGACGCCGGCCCTGCATGCGGGGACGTGCTGCCAGCCGCTGCGCGCCTCCATCGTATCGCCCTAACCCTAGCCCTGAGCCCTGAGCCAGCCGCTGCGGGCGCCGCAGGTGCTTGTGCCGCGCGCGTCCTGGGCGGGCCACGTCTGCGGCGTCCTGGCCGGCGTGCTGTACGCGCACGGCGCCCCGACAGGTCGGAGCCCGCCACATGCTAACTTCTAAAAAAATTCTTGCCCACGCCCGAGCAGGTGGCTTGCCATCAGCTAGACCGGCCTGTGCGCGGCGTTCCGCCTCCTGTTGAAAGAAGCCCAGATGCGCCAGCTGAGTGGCCTGCCGCGGCGCCTGCACGCTGAGGCGGGTGCTGCCTGGCGCTTGCAGCTCGGCGTGTGCATAGGGAAAGGGCAGGGCCTAAGCCCGTGACTGCCTGAGCTGGTGTGTCTCTGCGCAGCGGCGCGGGCGTGGGCCTGGCTGCGCGGCGGGCGCTCCGTCCGGCAGGGCCGGCCGCGGCCCTCCGCGGAGGGCTTTTACTACGGGGGCCACGGGGGCCGCCTGGATGGCCGGCCGCTGTCCAGGTGCTGGGCCTAGGCTTCAGGCCGTTGGGCTGCCCCCATGCGGCGTCGCCTCCGGGGTGAGACGGCTGTTCCACAGACGGCGCGCGCCGCACACGCCGCGTTTGCGGCGCCTGCTTGTCGCGCAGCACACGGCGCGCATGCATGCGGAGGGGCTGATCAGCGACATGCGAAGGGCCTGCACTGCGGCCTGCCGCCATGCCAGGAACGAAAGGCTCACGGAAGCCGTGAGCGCACGACCCTGTTGGTTCCAGGTCCATTTTCTAGAGGAGTTGTTGAAAGGAAAAGTGACCGTCCCGGGGCTGCAGGCAGGGCCGGCGCGGGCGGGACGCCGCGCTGCGCGTGCACCTGGCGCTGCTGGCGGCCGCGTTTGCGCTGGATGTCGGCCTGGCGCGGCGCGCGGCGGCGCGCGCAGCGCCGCCGCCGCGCCGCGCGCCCGGCATCGCCTGGCCGCGAGGCTGGGCATGACATGATCCTGTCGTGTGCGTGCATCCCATGGCTGCTTTTGTCACATTCACTTGCACTGTGCACCCTCGCCTTGTCATTTAATGTGTGTCCGTGTGGATGCAACACTGCTGCACTCTGGGTCCCGTGCCAAGAGTGCACACTAGAGTTTGCACCTGTGTGCTACAGCGGCGCACAGCTGCGCATGCAGCCAAGCGTGGCCTGGTCCATGGCACATGACGCTTGCGTACCAGACCTGTGCTGCTTACAGCCGGGTGAGGCGTGACTGCATACACAGCACTGCCACCCTGCTTCAACGTACAGCGCTGGAAACAGCGTGTGCGACCAGCCTGCGCCTGCCACCAAAGCACACAGCCAATGATGCAACCATGTTGCGGGTGCACCCCTGCGCCAACCGCCGGGTAGACAGACTGAGCGCCAGGCATACTGCCGTAGATATTACCGATGCCAGGCCGCCGCGCATGCCCTGCATCACATCCTGCCTCAGCGGACCGCACTACTTGCCCCACCTACCAAGGCGCCGCTCTATGCCGTCGCTGACCTGACCGCACCGTCAGCCTCCGAGGCGTCCGGCTCAGCCAGTGAGCCTCCGCCGCGCTCGGCTGCCGCGCCCGTGCGCTCCTGCGCGGCGCCCGCGCGCGCCCTCCCCCCCTCTTCCAGGGCCGCCAGGGCCGCGCCAGCCCTCGCGTCAGGGTTAGGGCCATCATCAGGGTCAGCGTCTGTTGCGTTGCTTGCGCCCCGCCCGCCCACGATCCGCGCCAGCAGCTGCCGGCTGGCCGCCTCGTTGGTGGCCGGGCGGAAGGTGCACTCGGCCGCAGCGGCCGCGGCGGCCGCGGCGCGCGCGGCCGCGCGCCGCTCCGGCGTGTCGCGCTGCGCCGCGGCTGCCGCCGTCAGGGCGGCTGACGGTCAGACTGTGACCCCATCCCCGCTCGCGCGGGCACAATATGGCGCGGATTTGCCCGGCTGCCGTGGAGCTCGAGGGTGCAACGCAGTCAAGCAAGCGCGGCACCGGCAACCACTTGACCACCAGCCAGGACCGCGGCCGCGCGCTGACTGGCCGCTCGGCAGGGCGCGCCTCGGTGTGCAGCGCGAACGGCTGCGGCACGGTGTGCGGCGCGGGCGCGCCGCAGGGGTGCAGCAGGAAAGCGCGCTCCTCGCGCGCGCGCTGCTCGGCCTCCAGGCGCCGCGCCGCGTCGCACAGACCCAGGTGGCGGTCGAGGCCGCGCACGAGCACGGGGCCCTGCGCGCGCCGCGCCCGCTGGAGCAACCCCAGCGCAGCTCCGGGGCGGGGCGGCCGCCCTCTGGCGGCGCCGCGCCGCTCGGCGCCGGGGCCACGCCGCAGCGCAGGCCGCGCGCGGCGGGGGAGCCGCATATACGCGCCGTGCTCATAATGCAGCGACGAGCTGCAGACATGCAGAGTCACACCAGCTGGCAGCGTCCGCCATGCACAAGCTGGGACGTTTGCACCCCGCGTTCGCTTTTGGTCACAGGAACAGGCGTGCATGCTACAAGCCAAGGGAGGAAAGCGAGGGAGTGCGAGCAGCAGCCGCGCGCGCGCGCCCCGGACGCTCAGCGAATGGGCACCTGGGCGGGCGCGGGCGCGGAGTGCATGACCGCCGGCGCGAACGTGCACTGCGCCAGCTCGGCCGCCTGCCGCGCGCCGCGCTGCGCCTCCAGCGCGGCCTGCCGCGCGCGCCGCGCCGCCTCCATCTGGGCCACCAGCGCGCGCGGCTCCTGCGCGCGTAGGCAGGCAGTCTGCGCCAGTCTGCGGCAACGCGCACGCACCTTTCCTTGGCGGCTCCTGCATGCACGCGATGCGCACTCGCGGGATTGGCGCACAGCGGTGGGCGCGCGCCGACGACGGCGTCAGACGGGCGGTCCGCGGCTTCTGCAGGGGTCCCTGCCTGTTGGGCCACGCTCGCGCAAGCCAGGTGCGCGCCTGGCCATGCAGCAAGAGCGCCGGCGAGGCGGGTGCCGCGTTCTCGCGACCAGCCGCCGCGCGCGCGCCGCGCACAGGCGCGCCGCCGCCCGCCGCCGGCGCGCACAGCCGCGGGCGGAACGTGCACTCGGCCGCCAGGCGCTCCTCCGCCTCGGCCGCCGCGGCCGCGCGGCCCGCACGCGCTGGCGCGTCGGACGCCAGCTCGGCCAGCGGCCGCGGCGCCTGCACCCAGGCCGGGGCACTTAGGATGCAGCGGATGCGAGCGCTCGCGTGTGCGCGGCTGGCGGGCGCGAGGGGGCCACCCGAGCCGCGAGCGTTCCTTCCATGACGGGGCGCGCGCCTGGCGGGCCAGCTGCAGCGAGCGCGCGCAGAGCTGCGGCCGGAAGTCGAACTGGGCGTAGTAGGCCGCGGCGGCGCCCGCGCGCGCGGCCTGCACGCGCGCCGCGCCCTGCGTCGCCAGGCGCTCGCCGGCCTCCTCCGGCGTCTCCGGCCCGTGGCCCCAGCCCGCCGACGTGCCGCGCGTGTCCGGCGCAAAAGTGCAGCCGCCGCCATCCTGAGACAGCCACACAAAAGACTTATGCGTCTGCACCAGGCGCTGCGGCGTGCCGCTCTGCTGTGAGCGGCATCAGTGCCCTGCGCCTATGCAGCACCCTGCAAGCAATCAGTCCTAGGGATCACTCAGTGCTACCGCAGAAGTGATCCGCCTGATGCGGCGTGTTCATGCCGCGGTCCCGGCCTGCGGGCACCCCGCGCGGGCGCCGCTGCCGGTGCAGGCAGCGGGGCGCGGGGCCGCGCCTGCGCCTGCAGCGCCGCCAGGCGGCGCTGCTGCAGGTCGCGGAAGTGGCGCTGGCGGCGGAAGAAGTCGGCCGGCACGGCCGCGCTGCCCTCCAGCAGCGCCGCGCTCGCGTGGTTGACCGCCGGCGCGAACGTGCACTCGGCGTCTTCCGCAGCGGCGGCCAGCGTGGCGCCGGGCGGCGGCGCCGCTCGCGCGCGCGCCGCGCGCCGGCCGCCGGCGCCGCCGGCGAGCCGCGCGGAGCGGCCGTTGATGGCGGGCGCGAAGGTGAGGTCCGGGTCGGCCGCGTCCGCGTCCAGGCGCGCGCGCAGCAGCCGCTCCCTGCGCGGGCAATGCATTGGCTTATGGGTGGGCGCTCGGTCGGCGCGAGGCTCGCTCAGTGCGAGGTGGGCGCTCGGCGCCCTGCACACCGCGCGCTTCCGCATCTACGGGCATGCCGTGTCGCCTGCGCCCCGATGCCGCCGCATGCCTGCGGCCTCGGCTGCGGTCGCACGTTCCTGGTGGAGTAGGGCGCTGTATGCGCTGCACAGCGCGCTGCGCCGCGCCACTCGCTCCGCTACAGCAGCCGCGTGTGAGACGCGGCACACCGCGCGGCGCGCCGCAACCCCGCTTAGGCGCTGCCCGCTGAGCGGCAGCAGCATGCACCATTGCGGCTGGCTGGCCGCCGCGCCGCGCCACGCGGGGCGCGCCGCTGCAGCCCGCCCAGGCGCTGCTGCGAATAAGCAGCGGCATGCGCCGCCGCGGCTGGCCGGCCACGCCGCGCCGCGCGGGGCGCACCGCTTGGCGCGCTGCAGCTCGCCCAGGCGCTGCGGCAGCGGCGTGTAGCCGCCCGCGCCCGCGCGCGCGGTCAGCCGCGGCGCGAACGTGCACCCGGCCAGCTCGCGGCGCTCCTGCTCCTCGCGCGCGCGCTCCCACTGCCGCGGCACAGATGGGCTTTTTCCACAAGTCCTCTCTCAAGTCCAGCACCCCGACCGAGAAGCTGGGCTGCACCCACTGCAAACGGTGCCGGAGCTGGCGGCACGGGCACGGACTGCACCGCGCGTCAACGCTCGCTCCACTTGTACCGGCATGCGAGCGCAGGTGCAGCCCTTGGCGCCTGTCGTGGCTGCGTCCCCCGAGCACCGGCGCGCTGCGGGGCGAGCGCGCCTGCTGCGCGCGCGACGCGGCCTGCAGCAGCAGGCGCTCCGCGGCGGGCAGGCCGCCGGGCCGCGCGGCCGGCGGCCGGCCGGTGCGCGGCGCGAAGGAGCACTCCGCGAGCGCCTCGGCGTCGCCCTGCCGCCGGACCGCGGCGGCCGCCGCCCAGGCGCTCGTGCGCGGCCGCGCGAGCGCCGCCAGCCGGGCCGCGCGGGCGGCCTCGCTCCCTGGACCAGGCCTGGGGCGGGCTGCCGCGCTGCCCGTGCGCAGCTGGCCGCGCTCAGCGGGCGAGCCCGGGTGGGGCGCGGGGAACAGCCCCGCCCACAGCGCCTCGTCGCGCGCGGGCGCGCGCCGCGCGCGCGCCGGGCTTGCGGGCACCCGCCGCAGAGCCACCTCGGGCCCCGTTGCGCCGTCATGAGCTTGAGGGATTTGTAGGCATGTGAGGCGCTCGCGCGGCGCACTGACGGACCGCGGGGGCGCTCCGAGCAGCCGCGGGCGCCCGCCCGCTCGGCAGCGGGCATCCCCCTCCTGGGACGCCTGTTTGGCGACAGCACGCTGCCGCCGTCCCTCACCTGACTCCTGATTGGCGCCCGGCGCGCTGCTGGCAGCCTGCCCGCGCGCACAGGGCCCCGCTGCCGCTACCCATGCGTCTCCATGCCCTGGCCGCAAGGGTCGCTCGGCAGGGGGCGTGCCGCTGCCGCATGCGAGCGCATGTGCGGGGCCCGCATGCGCCGCGCGCCTGCGCGCCCCCAGGTGCGCCAGCCAGGCCGCGTGCAGCGTCCCGCTCGCCGCCGCGGGCGCGCCCGCCGGGCGCTCGGCCGCGCGCGGCAGCAGCGCACCGTTGGCCGCGCCGTCAGAGCCCGCTCGCAGGTCACGCCCGCTGGAGCAGGGGCTCTCGCAGGGGCTCGCGAGCGCCGCCTCCAACGCCGGGCTGGGCAGCACGGGGCCGGGAAGCGGCGACCCAGGGGCGGACCCAGGGCCCGATCTGGGCGACTGGGGCGCAGACGCGGGCGCTGAGCACGGCGCGGAGCCCGCGGAGTACAGCAGCGATGTGTCCACCTCAATCGGGCCCGCCCCCGCCGGCGCCGCGAGCGCATCGACCAACAACGAGAGGCCCCTGACGCCTACTGAGATCCCGGCGCCGCCCGCGCCCGCCGGCGCCGCAAGCGGCTCCATCGGAGACAGGCGCCGGCGCATGCGAGAAGGGCCAGGGTCCTCAGCAGGGTCAGCAAGATGGTCAGGGCCGCCGCCGGCCGGCGCGGCAGGCGGCGCCGCCGGGGACAGCCACCGGCACCCCGCTGCGCTCGCGCCCCGGCGCGCGGGGCTGCTGCGCCGCGCCAGCGTGCTGGCCTCGCTCGCCGCACACGAGTAGGGCTCCGCCCCTCCGGCGTCGCTGCTGCCGACGTCGCGGGCCCCGGGGCGCGGGCTCGCCTCCCGCAGCTCTTCCGGCCCCGCAGCCTCACCCGCGCTCTCCATGCCGATCAAGGCAGCTGACGCCATGGCCAGCGTGTCTTCAGGGCCCAGGGATGCGCCGCCGGCTGGGCGACTGGCTGCGGGCGCGTACGCGGGAGAGCGCAGGGCTTGCTCTGACGCCCGCGCAGGGCCCCTGTCAAACCCTGGACCCAGGGCTGCCAGGTCGCCTGCCTCGCTCGGCGCGGTGGACGGCGGCTCCAGCAGGTCCGCGGCGGGCGCTCCCCGCCCTAGTCCCAGCCCTAGTCCCAACCCTGCAGCGCCTGCCAGCACGCAGCCGTGCGACGGCCTGTGCGCGCTCGCCCAGCCGCCAGGCGCCTCAGCCGTCAACCTGGCCAGCGGCGACCCATCCTGCGGCGTGTCCGGCTCCGCGGCTGAGCCGCGCGGCTCCTGGACGCCGTACACTGGCTCCGGGGTATGCCCCGCTCCACGCTCAGGCGCAGGCGCAGGCGCGAGGTCGGCGCCGGCCGGGCTGCCTGCGGCGGCAGGCCAGGGCGTGCTGAGCCATGGGCTCCGCAACCTGGCAGCGCTGGCAGGAGCGGGCGAGCTTGACTGCGCGGGGCACACTGGCCTGCGCCCTGTGCACGGCTGCGAGGTGCAGAGCAGCTGGGACAGCCGGCGGTGGTGAGCAAGCAGCAGGGGTGCTCGGGGGCGCGCACCAGCTGCAGCGCGGTGCAGGCGCAGGAACTCCTGGCAGCGCTCAATGTCCGCCTCAACCTGAACGCCGCAGTGCTTGACACATAAGCACAGCAGGTGTCTGGAATATATTTGGAAAGACAGCTCCAAAGCGCCCCACCTCGCTGAGGCTGCGCACGATGACTTCCATGCACCCGCCAGCCCAGAGTTACGAGCGCCGTTGAGCCATCTCTACCACTGGTCACATCTGCACACTGATGCAGCCAATCAGCTCCGAGGGGCAGCCAGAAGATTGTTTACATAGACACACAGCGCCAGCCGCAGATCGCATTCAAAGCACGGGGATAGGGCTGATTGGGCGCAGTTGGCATATAACGCCTTATCTCCCAAGCTCCTGCGCCGCTCTGGAGCGCGTCCGCCGCCCAAACAACGTGCTCAGATGGAGGGGCTGGTCGCTCAAGCTCAGGCTGATGAGCCAAGCAGCACCATGCAGGCGCGGAAGCCTAACCTGGCACGCCTTTAGGCCGGTTGCAGCACAAGCCCTTCCAGTGCATCTAAGCTGCGCGCGTGTGCAGGCGCTCCTCACCGCACCGGAGGCTGAGCAAATGGTTCAGCACCTGCGTGCTTTCTCTGTTGACGAGGTGCGCTGCATGCGTTGAGATTCCTACTGCGTCGTAAAGTGCTATACAGCTCTTGCATAGTATGGGGATGTTGCACAGGCAGCACTTCAGCGTATGTATGGTACTGCATGATATGTACCAAGAGCGTGCAGCTTGGGTATAGATCGCAAGGCTTTCACATGTTTCTGTACACCTTCGGCGCACTCGCAGCCATGCTGGCACCAACCTGCAGGTTGGCAGCGCTGCCTGGCTGGAGCAGCACGAGGCCCTTGAGCGGCTTAACTTACAGGCGCACCACAACGTGCGCTGCCACGGTAACGAGTTCGTCATGGCGGCGCTGGTGGCTTTCGACAAAATGCCGCTGCTGGTGCACGAGGCGCTCGTTTCAGAGGTGACAGCGCGGCACAAAATCGCACGCTATGTTTTGGTGTATCGCCAAGCTTGCTTGCACTGCGGTATGAGACAGTGAGCCAGTGAGCAGCTCGATCACCGTCTGCGGGTACACGGCAGGTGTGGAAGGAGCGCATTTACCCGCACCTGGAGCACCACCTGGCGCGGCACGTGGACAGTGTCACCGTCTACCTGCTTGTATCTCATGAGGTCAGCTTCGCTGCGCGCGCGCGCGCAGACCTGCTCGTTCATTGGGAAGCGATCTCTTCATGACTTGAACGCACGGCGTCGTCAAGGCTCACGGTCAATCATACCGGCTAGAAGCGGATTTCAGGCGTGTAAATGAGAAGGTAGGCATGGCAACATGGCAAGGCGTGTAAATGAGAAGTTAGGCATGGCAACATGGCAACGCAATCATGCGCTCCAGGCACGTTGTGACAGCAAGCGACCGTGCGCTGACACCAGGCACACCAGGGCATCATGCGCTCGAGGCACGTTGTGACAGCGAGCGACAGAGCGCTGACGCCGAGCGCGGCGGGCCAGGCCGCGGTGGCCAACCTGCTGGAGGCGGCGCTGTTCCACGCGGACGCGGCGGCAGCGCTCGGCGACAGCGCCGCGCTGGAGCTCGCCGACTGGGCCTGCCGCCGCCTGCTGCACCTCAACACCGCCGCGCACGCCTTTGCCGCCGCGCCGGGTGCGGCCCACACAGGGTCGCAGACCCTAGACTTTTGGAGCCCAGGGTTTCCGGCGGCGCCCGGCGGCCAGGCGGGGCAGCGACCGCCGGCGCGCCGCTCCCGGAGCCTCGTCCACAGGCGGCCGCGGCTGGCGCGGGCGGCCAGACGGCCCAAGCCGCCGCCTCGCTGTAAGAGTTCTCTGCATGGGCTTGTGTAGGGGCGCCGTCGTTCACAGCGGCCGCGGACCCTTCACGGTGCTGGCTTGCGCAGAGCGCACCGCTGCAGAGCTCATGGCGGCGCCGCCGGAAGAGGAGCTGCGCACGAAGCGCGCCGAGGCAGATTTCGGCGCCGCGCTGTGCGGGCTGACCATCCTGCGGTGCGCGCGCCGTCTGGCACCATACAGCGGACCTGCATCCCGCATGCCTGGCAGGAAGAGCAAGCGCGGTCGCGCTTTCACAGAGACTCTGAGCATGTGCCGGAGCAGGCGCGTTGCGGCACAACTGCCACCTGCGTGGATCGTACAGGGCTGCCTCGTCGCAGGCGCACTTTGTGCGTCATCAATAGCAGGCAGGCGGTGCCACCATTTGTCATAACACGATTTTGTGCTGCCGCCGAGTGTGCCGCGCCAGCTGGCGGCGGCGCATAGCGCACGACCTCGCGCAACGTGTCTGTCGCTTTGGGACAACTACTGGCAGCGCGTAAAAATGCGACGCGCCACGTGGTCGCCAGATGCATGCGGCGCCGTCACGGCCGCAGGTACCTGTCGGAGCACGTGCCGGTGCTGCCGCTGGGCGTGCCGGGCCGGCTGGTGGCGATGCACGACGCGCCGCTCGGCCTGGTGGCGCTGCTGGAGCGGCCGCCCTGGGAGCGGCGGCGCGCCGGCAGCGCCGGGCCGGCGCCCGGCCCTGGCGCCGAGGCCGCGGCGGCCCCGCGCGCGCGCCCGCGCCTGGAGCGGTACGAGGGCGGCCAGTGGCGCGCGGTGCCGCCGGCGGACCGCCTGCATCTCGTGCAGCCGGCGACGCAGGTGGCGTCCCCGCCCCAAGCCGAATGTCAATCGGCACGGGGAGCCACACTTGAAGAGCCGTGCATGCACAATTCATCACAAGTCATACATGTTGGAGCTTGCCAATGTGTCTTAAGGTGGCTCAGGTAAGGGGCTCCGGGTCTGCTAAACTTGCGAGGAAAGGTTTGCTCCCCTGGATATGCGGTGTTCCCCGTACAAAGGGCGTCAGGGCAGGGTGCTCAATGGCAGCTGCACTGGCGATGCGGCGGAGCGCGTCAGGTGTGAGTGCGCGCGGCAGGCGTGGCTGGCGCTGCACAATCTCGTCACCGACCCTGCTTGCCGGGCAAAGGCGCACCACTCGCAGGTGCGCGCCAGGTCTAGCAGGAAGAGTCATCCGGCTCACCTGGGGGGCTGTAAGCGACTGTCATGTGCACTTGGCAATTTGAGCTCTGCACATGGCTGGACAGCGAGCACGCTATCGCAGGCAAGTTTTCATGTCAGCAGGACATTCATATGGTAAAAAGGCATGCCTGCTCATGGAGGCACTTCTGCATGCGGCAGACGTGCCAAGCTCTGCGGTTCTCCTGCATGGCTCTTGGGAGCAGTGACGGCGCTGCAGGCACCAGGGCATGAATCCACCCTACCCCACTCGTGCCTCCGAGATGGGAAGCGCATGCGATGTCGATGTGCGCCTCCTGAGCGACCTCCTGTTTCAACCGCTGCGACCTCGCATGCTCCAGGGAGGCATGTCGCACGCGGGGGCATGCGCATGCGGCGCCGCTGGCGCAGCCCTCTGCTTGGTCTGCTGCGCGCTCACACTGCATCTATGATGGCAGGCGCGCACGGGGGCGCTGCTGCGCGCGCGGCGCCACGTGAACGACCTGCTGCTCGACCAGGTGCCGCTGCTGCGCGGCCTGGCGCGCGCGCTGGACGAGATGGCCGCCGGCTGCGCGCCCGCAGAACCCGGCGCCGGCGCCCTGCTGCTTGAACAGGTTCACCTGCTTGGATGACAGTTTCGAACTGCATCTGATACTCTGAGTATCTGAGTCGCGGCGGCCTGCAGGTTTGCGAGCACGCCAACCCATGGCAAATATTTGTGGGAACTGATCAAGCCGCATTCCGTCAACAAGGACGAACTGCTGTTCACTCCACGACAGGATGTGGAGTATAGAGCTGACGCGCAGTCATTTGCATGCATTCTGGGTGCCGGGCCGCCTGGCGGCTGCCACTACGTGCAGCGCCAACAAGACCCTTCGAGCCCATGAGCATTCAGGCTTGACGCATTGCAAGCAGCAGACCTTTCAGCCACCGTGTGCCCATGCGCAGGTACCTGAGGTGCGCGAGCGCCTGCTGGCGCGCGGCGACTGGGAGGACCTGGCCGCCGCGCAGGCCGCGGGGCCGCTGGGGCCGGGCGCGGGCGCGCTCAGCGGCGCGCGCGCGCGCTCGCTGCTGCGCGGCTTCGAGTTCCTCTGCGACCTGGAGCCCGCGTGCGCGGCCAAGCCGGCCTCTGAGGCGCGCCTCTGCTCCGCCACCCACCTTCACGCCCACGCCTCTCGGCGGCTTGTGCTGCGGCAAACGCATGCAACTTGTTAATGAATCAATGTTAAACCTAGTGCACCTGAGGAGCTTCTCAGGTCTGAATGCTTGGCGTGGCAACTGCAGGCCGCGGATGCTGTGGTGCGGCTGCAGACCTGGCGGCTGGTGCGCGAGGGGGAGTACGAGGCATGGGCAGACTTCAGCTTCAGCATCGACGCGGCCCAGCCCCCGGAGGATGTGCAGCTGGCCGCGCCCGACGACCCTGCGCTCGTCGCGCGGGGTCTGCGCCACCGCCTGCTGGTGGGGGGCCCTTGCAGACGAATGCCCTGCCTGCCACAAGCTTTGCCGGGTTGCTGATGAACGGTTCCCTTGCAGGCTGTGTCACGCATGGGCATGCCCCATGCCACTGGTCGGGCATGTAGCACCGAACTGCATGCATGACGGCAGCGCCGGCCCGCTTGGGCGGATCCTGCACAGGCATGCACTCGCCCTGATACGGCCTCTGCGCCCTCCTCTCTACAGACACTTGCGCATCGCCAACGCTCGATGCGTGCAGCCCCTGGAGGCCTCGGACGACGCGCGGCCGCTGCCGGCGCGCGGCCGCGCGACGCTGCGGCACGGCGGGCGCACGGCGCGCGCGCTGCTGGAGGTGCCCCACGCGGCCACGCGCGACGCGTGCGCGGCCGAGCTGCCGGCCGTGCTCTGGCTGACGCTGGGGCTGCTCGCCGCCGACGGCATGGCGCTGCAGGCGCGCCGCCCGCCGTGTGCCCCGGACGCAGGAGACCCTTCGGGTGCGGTCGGGAGCGGGCGTCGGCGTAAGCTAGCGCATGTGTCTGCCTTTGGTGCAGTCCCAATCTGTCGACCAGGACGATGTTCACAGCGGAGATCGTGGAGTTCTGGGGTAACCCAAAGAGGGTAGAAAAAAAACCCTGCCCGGCACGCAGGTGAAGCTGGCGCGTACAGGGCGGCCGCCCCAGCGCGACCGCGTCGCGGGCGTCTGGTTCTGCTACCGGCCCGTGGGCGGCGCCATCACGCTGCTGCAGGGCCCCGTTGCGGCCGGCGAGGAGACGGGCCCTGACCAGGGCGCAACTGCACAGGCAGGCCCACCCTGTCCTCGCCCTGCGCCTCCGGCGTCCGCATGCTCAGCCCCCGACCGAGCACGGGACCAGGGTGGACGCCACGCCGTCGTGATGCCCTTGCTGAGGGGGCGGGGTGCGGGTGACGGGCAGCACTGTCGCCCCATGCAGCCCATGATACAGGCGCATGAAGAGCATGGCGAAGTGGGGCCGCTCAACTTCTGACTGTGCTTGTATCCTTATTCTACTCGAGCGCGCGAATGGCCCACACACTTTGAGCCGATACATAGGAGCATTGGCTCGCATAGCAATGCAGACATGCGGTGTGCACAGGACGGCCTGTGCACATGTGGACGCAGCACGTCCAGCAGCCTGAATCCTGAAAAGCAACACAGCCACTCTCACAGTCCTCACACGCTCCAGGTTGCATGACCTATGCATACTGCATGAGCGCAGACCGACCGCCTGATGCGCGCGGCGCTCACTTTCCTCAGGGCCAAAAGCAAGCCGCTCGCGCTACCTCCGCCCATGGCGCCTGGCTGTCCTGCTTGCGGGTCAGCCGCATCTCCGCGGGCAGGGCGGAGCCTCCAGGCGGAGCCTCCACCACGCGAGTCGCAGACATACCGCTGCCAGGCTGCGCAGCTCACTCACCCCTCCACCATGCCTGCAGCGCGCCGCTCACGCCGCCTCTGCTTCGCCGCCTGCTTCTGCTGCTTGCGCCGCGCGGGGTCGGCAGGCGCGGCGGCAGGCGCGGGCGCCGGCGGCAGCGTCGCAGCCAGGTGGTTGCTCACCGCTGCGATGGGGTCCGCCGCAAACTGCGGGTGCGCCAACACCTGGCCGCGCGCACGCTACGCCTTTCCACCTGTAGGTCAGGCGTGTGACGAACGAGATATGCAGATCATGTCTCTGTTATCAGCGCTGCATGTTGCCACAGCACGCCCCGCAACTTGCCTCACGGCCACTGCAGTCACATCAGGTCCTGACACGCCGCCCACCAAAGGCAATTTCTGCCAATGGCAATTTGTTAGGTCTATACAGGGCAGCAGGCACGATGCCCATGCGTGAGCAGGCGGCAGCCCACACACTTGCCTGCTGCATGTGCCTTGCGATGGGCGCCCTGCATCCACAGGAGACCAAACAGGCACGGCAACGCTGGGCTCTGCAGGTCAGCAGAGACTGCAGCACCGTGCGGGTGGGCACCTGCTGCAGGCGCCGCGTCTCAGCGGTCACTATGCGGCTGCGCGCCTTGGCGCCGCCGACGCCAAGGCCCTTGCGCGGCGCGGCCTCGCGGCGCTCCAGGTCGTGCGCCGCGTCGGCCAGCGACGCAGCCAGCGTGGACAGGTCTGGCAGCTGTGCAGCGCGGCCGTGCGGCGGCCGGCGGCGCTTCTTCTTCCTGACGCCGCCGCTGGGCGCGAGCGCTGGCCGCGGACGCGCCGCGGCTACCTTCTCCAGGAAGCGCACGCGCCGCAGCACCTTGCGCTGCAGGTGCTCGGCAGGCCATGGCAGCGGACCATCGGTGGCCCCTGAATCGGCATCTCCGCCGCGTTCCCGCTTGCCAGCCTGCTGCAGAAACACCAAGGTCGGTTGTGAAGTGCAAGACTTGGCACATCAATCACTGCTGGCACAAGCCGGCTCGGCAGCAGACCGGCACGCACCTTGCCCGCGCGCTCGGCCTTGAGCCGCAGCCTGCGCTTCACCATGCGGGGCGTCTAGCCGCCGCGTATGCACCGCGGCATGCCACCTTCAAGGTGACAGAGCGACCGTGGGCACGCTTCTAACTGACAGCCTGCAAGACGAGCACAGGAGGCTGTCTGCCGACCGGCAGGCACTGCGGCAAATGCCGTCTGCCGGACGACCAGAAGTTTTGGTCAGTGACTGCAGTGCACGGTAAGCTGCAAGCGGTGGTTTGCTGAGTGGAGCTGCCTGCGCAAAGCTGCAGTGTTGGGGGTGATGAGATGCCTGAATGAGTAGGGTCTGCCCAGTTGTGTCTGCAGAGCGTTGCTTATCAAGCAACGCTCCCATCAGCCTCACTCTGAGGTCCTGCCTGCGCGCAAGTAAAGCACGCCTCAGGAGCGTCCGCTGGCTGCAACAGTCGCACATCTGTCGCACATCTGCACTCACACATCTGTCTTCCTACGCTTTTGTGCTGGGTGCCTGTTGCACAGGCAACCATGGCTACCATCCCTGTGCAGGCCTGCAAGTTCTGCCAGGCTCGTGTCCATGCGCTCGCGCCTCTGCGCACGCTCAGGAGACACTCGCTCGGCAACGTCAGGCACAACAGGTTCAGGCCTGTTGCTGCAACAACCAGCGACAGCGAGGGGTGAGATATGAGCTCATACGCTGGGCCCGAGGTGCCGATCACATGCGCAGCAGCAAAACGATGCGCCCTTGGTGTGGCAGGGACAAGGCTACGGTGGCCGGCGCTCGCGCAGACTCGCCCCTGAGCTTCCTGCCGGTGCGTGGCTGGCGGGCAGAGCCCGAGTTGCTGAGGTGCGCTATCGCATTGCTATGCTGAGCGCTGACAAGACCATGCTCGCAGGCAGAAGGCCAGGACCTGCTGCGCGAGGTGTTCGACACCCGCGAGTTTGGCAGCCGCGGCGAGGGCTGGGTGGCTGCGCAGCTCACCACCGTCGCGCTCCTCCTCTTCCCGCCCGGCGTGCTGCGGACGCTCGTCAACGATTCTGGCGTGGCGTTGATGGTCCTGGGCGTGGTGCTCATGTGCGCCGTCAACCCCCCAGCATGCTATCGTTGTGACCAGTCGAGATGCCGCCTGTGTCTCCCGTCCCCTCCCCTCTCGCCTCTGCCACTCACCTGGGTGCCTGCGCCGCAGAGTGGGCGCCGTGGCTGACCTGCAGCTCAAGAACCTCACTCCGCTGCCCGTGCCGCGGCCGGACAGCTCCCTCATCACCACCGGCGTATACAGTGCGGCTCCCGCTCACCACCGTCGCGCACCACTGCGCCCGCTGTCGTGCTGCAGAGTGGAACATCGCGCTTGTTGCAGTATTAAATAGGGCTGTCCGGGCACTGCCTCGGTGTATGACTTGGAAGCTGCTACGCCACAGGCTATGTGCGGCACCCAATGTACGCGGGGCTGCTCGCCTTTGCCTTTGGCCTTGCGGCCTTCACCGGCGACGAGGCGCGGGCGGCCATGGCGGCAGCGCTGGCCTTGATCCTGACTTTTAAGGCGGGCTCCCAGCCGTAAGCGACAATGTGTGCCGCAGCCATGGTGTCTGGTTTGCGGCACAGCGCTCGTGTGCTGCTTGCTTCACTTGTTTACGCCTGTATGAGCCTCTTTGGCTCATGCGGGCGTGGGAAGTGCTACGTTGTGAGGCTGGGGCGTAAGGTATTAAACCTGTGATGGTGGCAGGTCAACTATGAGGAGCGGGAACTGGAGGCTGTTCACCCGAAGGACTACCCGCCCTACAGGGAGCGCGTCAAAAAGTTCATCCCTTTCCTGTTCTAGAGGCCTGCTTGCACGCCATTCAACTCCTCTTGGTCACGTTGCACAAACGCATGTCTTGTGCTTTGTGGTACTATCCTTTGCAAAGGAGCTTCCATACGGCGCAGTTAGACGCCAATGAGTATGTTACACCCAGGCAAACAGAGCACAATGTCTCTCTGCATGAACACACACTGATTGCATGCATGAAGACACACTGACCGCACCCATCTCTCGCTCTCACCTGCCAGCACGCTCGCGCTCGTCAGTTGTCACGAGCGTAGTCCTGCATGATCTGCTCCAGCTCCTGCGCGTGAAGATGGCTATCAGCGCACGAGCGGCCGCCCTTTCTCGCCACTGCAGGGGTGCAGCTGCTCTGGCAAGCCGCGGCACAGCAGGGGCACAGTTACTCTGGCAAGTCCTCAGTGCGACACCCTGTCCCTGCAGTCTCTTGCGCCGAAACGCACGGAGAGGCGGGCGTGCACCTGGACTGCGTAATTTGGCACCACCTCGAAGAGCGACAGCTGCGTCTTCCCACCCCCGAGCTTGAAGGGTACCTTCTTCAGCGCCGCCTCGAGCGCGTCCTTGGACAGGCCATCCTTTGCCTGGTTGCCCGCAGCGGCAGACAGCGTCAGGTGGCAATCAAGGCGTGCGGCTCCCGCAAGGTCCAACTCATTATGCAGACGCAGACCTCTAGCAAGCTTGCGCAGTAGCCCATGTCGTCTTACTCCAGTGGGCCCAGCCAGGCTTGTCACCCACCTTGCTACCAAGGTGGGCTGCAAGCGCCTGGCTCAGCTTGCCGTCCGCGCCGGGTACGGAGATGTCTCGCAGGTACAGGTGCCAGCCGTTGACGTCGACATACACCTCTTTGCCTGTGCATGCACCGCACGCTCAAGCCCAGGGCCACTTCAGACACCCAGGCAGACAGGCAAAGCACCAAAACCACCAACAAGGCTGCCATCACAGCGGATACAGCACCGCTCGAGCGGGGGGCCTGCGCACGCACCGATCTTGCTGGCAAGCCCGTCATACGCTGTCTTGCTGCCGCCGCCGCCAGACACCAGGTTGGCCAGGTCCAGGAAGCCGGTGGCGTCCCCGCCAGCCCGGCAGCGCAGGCCGCTGCGGCTGGTGCGCGCGGTCCTCACTGACGCAAACGCCACTCTGCTCGTCCTGCAGGCTCCTGTGCGTGCAGTCAAGCGCACGATCTGCTCGTTTACCGGCAAATGACAGAGTTCCTTCCAGCTCACAGGCTCTCCTCACAAAGCTGATGCAAGTGGTTCAAGTCAGACATCTAAGGGAGCAGAGGAAGACAGCAATAACGCCGGGTAGTGCCTGCTGACCTGCATGGGCAGTGAGCGCGTGCGAGCATTGCAATGCCATTGCTCTGCCGGAGCCTGCTCGTGCTGCCTGGGCTACTGCTGTGGCAGTCACGGATGCAGATGATGCGCAGCAATGATGAGCGTGCAACACGGCACAGCTTGTTGCTTGCGCAACACAGTTGCGCAAGTCCGATGCAAGTGGGGATAGAGCATTGCTGAGTCAGATTCCCATGCAGCCTGCATGGCTGCATCTGCTCCGCGGCAGCGGGCCACCGCCCTAGGTGCAGGTCCCCAGGACCTGTCTTGCTCCCGCGCACAGGCACCGCTGCGCCAACCGGAGCTGCTGGCGCTTGGCGGTGCTGCTGTTGTGCGCCAAGCTGGCGCCCTGGGCAGGCGCCTCGTCCATGTTTTGCCTGGCAGCGCTTATATGCAGGACAGCGTGACGGCATGGCGGTCGTAGCAGGCCCGTGCTCCTGCTTGGTGCTGCGGCAGACAGCCGAATCATCTGAGCATGCATGCAACCACAGTTAGCAGAACAGCTGCAGCCAACCAGGCAATCTGGCCCTTGCCCGCAGAGGCCGCGCCGCCGCCCTGTGCCAACCCGAAAATGGCTGCAGCGCTGCAGCCATCGGGAGCTTTGCCAACTTCCTAGAGACGAGATCATGCTTACAACTCTCGAGCGCGGAGTCCGCGCCGCGGACGTGCTCCGACAAGGAGGAATTTGAGGCGGGGACCTCAACCCTGAGAAAAGCCATAGGCAGGGCAGCAACAAGGTGCCATGGTCTCCATGCACGGGCGGCTGGTGAGGTCGCGCCGTTCCACAGCGCTCCTGTATGCCTTGAGCGCCCCATGCGCGCAGTGGCGCATTGCTGCGCTCCAGGCATGTAGGAATGCGGCGGAACAGCTGGACCTCACCAGCCGCATGTGCATACAGACCATGGCAGTGCATGTTGTTGACCTGCCTGTGGTACTTCTCACATTCGCGCATAGGGCGCTGATCATGAAGGCAAGACCTGCCTGCAGAAGCGGAGGGCATGCGGACAGGCAGTGTGCAAGGTGCTGCAGCAAGCAGGAATCTACGAAAGGGCCACGCCTGCAGGCAAGTGGCGCCACCGGTCAGGCAGCATGACATGCCTGCATGGCATGCAGCCTGCGCCACACGCGCAGGCAGGCACATAGGTGTCGCATGCAGTGCAGGGATGCTCAGGCGCGCCGCAGGTACCAGCGTTTGAAACGGTCAATCATCGCCACCACCAACAGAACCTGTCCCCTCTCAGCATGCTACACTACTGCACCGCTGCAGCGGCCTGCACTTGTGTGCGCTTGTGGCGCACTCACGTGCGCGTGCGGGGCCCGCATGAGCCCCACAATCGTCATCCACGCCTACCAGCTGCGGGCCGTGCCCCGCCGACATTCTTCAGCGGGCGTGTTAAGAACAGGTGCGAAGTTTGATAATGGCAGCTCGCACTTGTTCCTTACACAACCGCTCAAGAGGTGCAGCGCGACACGGCCCACAGCTGACTGGCCGAGTGGCCCATGGTAGGGCGCCCAACGTGCGGCCTCCCGTGCGGGGCCCGCATGCGCATGCGCTTGTGAGTGCGCCACAAGCGCGCACGAGCGCGCACAAGCGCTGGCCGCTGCAGCCGAACAGCTACAGGTGGCAGCCCGCAGCGGATTACAGCCAGGACTTGAGAACAAGGCGTCACAGGGCGTATCGCAGGCCTCGGGACTGTGACAGCGTGCCGGCATCGAGGCTGGCAGTCAGCTCGCCCGGCTGTGAGCATACACGACACGAGCCTGGGGCGTCACTGCAAGCTTTTGATGGCGCAGCTTTTGGTCTGCCCAGAAAGCGGGCAGTTGTCCAAGGGCAGGTTCCCTGCACCCTACTCCAGGGCCTAACCCTGCATGCCATCCGCTTTCACGGCGTGGCAGTGCATGCGGATGCGGACCCACCAGTTCAGGCGCCCCGCCGGATTTGTTTATCCTCGCTTCGGGTGTCCCCAGAACTTTATAGTATCCCTTCATATCATCACGCAGACTGCCAATATGATGCTTCCATGCATGGCTCACTGCCAGCATGACACGACGGCACGAGTAGCTGTCAGGAAGCGTGCTGTATGCTGCGTGTTATGTACTGCAGGCAGCGCACACGGTATGCGGCAGACTTGCATGCTCCTGAACCGAAAGGGCGCACAGCGGCTGAACATGAAGGCAGACAACGGCTCTGCCCAGAGTGCAGGAGCCACAGATTATTGTTTGGACTCCACAGCTGCTTGCTGACCCTGCACAATACCAACGCAACATAAGCAGCACCTGCACAGTACAGAGTCACTGGTGCATCTATTGCTGAACCCGGCTGCTGAACTAGAATGACTTGACCTCTGAGAGCCCAAGCTCTCAGAGTCTGATATCTAAATCTCTAGTTGGAGTGCATGCTGCTGTGCCAATCATAACACATCCCACTTTGCTGTTTTCATTGTGCACGGCTCACACCACCACCAGTCGCACTGAACATACTGGGTAAGGCATGCGGCGGCCCCTACGCGGCACTTGATGGCGCCAGCACAGCAGCCAGGCAGCCACCACGACTGCAGCGCACGCAGCCAGGCGCGCCCGGTCACGCTGCGGCAGCGGTGCCGAGCGCCGCCTGGTCGAGCGCGTCGCAGGCGCTGGTGTCCACCTGGCGCCCGCGCAGGCGCTTGCAGGACACGGCGCGGAGCCGCGGCCGCGCGATGCGCACGGGCAGGGTCTCCAGCGCGGCTCGCGGCGGCGCCGCAGCGCCGCGCGGCGCGCGGCACGCGGCGCGCGCATGCAGCTCCAGCAGCTTGTCGCCCGGGTTGCACAGGCCATTGCAGGGCCCCGTGACCGCTGGCGACCCCGTCGCACGCCCGTGTCAGGCCTGTGGGATTCACTCATGCATGATGCGCTTGCAGCTCGCCTGCCCTGCCACTGACACTAAGCCATGCTCTGCTTCGACATGCCCAACATCAGCGACCTTGACATTCGGATGCAGCCTCCAATCCTCTGCCCAGCTTGCACAGGCCCATGCGGGAGCCATGACTGTTGCCAATGCCAATGCCTTCTTTACCAACACTAGTGTAGAAGGATAGATGTACTGAGCATGCATGGCCGTCGTGCAGACCGTCACACATCTGACATTTCTGCATGCGCCTGCAGCATGCAGCCTATTGCAAGTTTCGCAGAGCATGCACAGGGATAAGGGTGCAGGCCAGTCACGACAGCACCCTCGCTGCGTCCCCCTCGCATGGGGCCGCTCACCGATGCTGTCTGGCTGGCAGTCGTAGTGGCAGACGCGCGGGTCCTGGGTGTGCGACACGTTGAAGGCCAGCATCCACCTGCGCGGCAGGCACGCAGTCACAAGGTGACTGCTCAGACATCCTCCAGCCCATGCGGAGCGAGGAAAGAGTTTTGGAGGCGAACTGGCACCCTGTTGTATGGTGCACCACACAGCAAAGGTGTTGAGGTGCACGATTAGGGCCCATGCAGCAGGTGACGCTTCAAGACCAGTTCTGTTTGCACAGGGGGCCCAAGCGCACAAGCAGACCACTGCGCTTCTCTGTGCAAGCGGTCAAGTCCATACTCCTGTGCAGGTGGCTTCTGCAAGGGCATGCCGCATGTCCCCACAGGCATTGCAAGGGAGAATGCACACCCGTCTTTGCACAAACAATTATAAGGATAGCTTCACACAGAGTATGTGTTTGGCCTTCACATGTGTGAGGCGTGTGCTGCGGCGCACATGCCCATGGTCGTATCCTCGCCCGCGCCAATGCGCATATCCCCTAAGTTGACGCGCCGCAGCATCCGGGCCGCATTGCGCGACAGCGCGTAGAACCCTGCACAGCGAGCGCAGGCTCCGCCGCGCACCACTCTGGGTATGGCAAACAAAGAGAGGCAGTGGACCTGACACAATGCAGCATGGCCTGTCAGCACGTGCAGCGAGACAGAAGGTGCACAGACGAGCCTGCCGGCTGACATGCATGCCGGCTGGCGGCCGCCCGCCGCAGGGCGCGCCATGGACAAGGCGGCGCCTCGCCTGCAAGAGGCATACATGTAGGCATGCCATGGAGAGCCCTAACCCCACCCTACAACCATAACCCTAACCCCACCGGCGGCACGGCTGTGCACCGCCGCTGAAGAAGAGGTAGTACTCGCGCTTGGCGAAGGCGAAGCCGAGCGGCTCAAAGAAGCGGTGCCGCGGCGCGTCAAACATCTCGCCGCCGATGAAGGGGCAGCCGACGTAGTCGCCGCCGTCTGCCGCCCACTCCCGCAGCGCCGCCGGCAGCCGCTCGACCCTGTGTCAGCCTCTGATCAGTCAGTGAACGGCACCTGTGACCAACAGCTAGTTGAGCTGCTGTTTGCAAAAGAATAGCAGAGCTGTGCCATGCGACAGTGGTCACCGGGTGACCTCACCCTGACCGAACGTGGGTGACAGCATCAATAGTGCATAGTGCATAATGTATAACCTGGTGTTATTGTTATTGTTGCAGCGGTGATAGGTAGGGTCATGTGCACCTGGTGTACAGATCGTCATCAGTCTTGACTATGTAGTCGGGGTCGTATCCATCAAAGATCGTTCGGAAGAATATCCATGTCTGAGCTGAGTGCATGCCAGCACTCAGTACTGCATTGTGCAACGTGTCGTGTCAAGAACAGGGAGCCCGAGGCTATCATTCCCAGCATCGAATGTTGCGTTTTGCTTAGCTTCGCGCCACCTTGCTATGTATCTGCATGCCCGCGTAAACGCACTGCAAGCCCCATGCAATATCCCCAAACATGGTCTGCGCTTTACATCCGCAAAGCACCTTGCACAAGTACATGTGTCATGCTGCAGAACATGCACACGAGCGCAGGCTGCCAGGCGCAGCTGCGCATGCGCCAGCGCCAGTTGCCGCACCTTCATTGGCAGGTTCTCATATGTCTCGGCGACTGGCAGGCGGAGGATGTCTCCCGCCTGCGCCTCTTCCTCGTCGGCTGCGCGCTCCAAGGCGGGCTCTCCTGGCCAGTGTCCCAGGACAAAGCGCGCGTGGATGCCCATGTCTGCCTCCAGCCTGCGGCGCGCGCTCCTCTGGCGACAGAGGCATACCCTTGTTGAAAGTAGGAACCCCCCATGCAGGCTGACTCAATGAAGGTTTACTGCCCTCATACAGTGCACGTGTGCCCACGGGTAGCGCATAGTGTCCGTTATTGACAAGGTTAGCAATCAGCCGCGGCTCACAGCGGCCCTGCAGCGCCCAAGCGCTTGGGAGGACCTTGCCTGTCAACCAATTAATCTTGCAAGCTCATATATGGTGTGCGGGCTGCTCACCTGTCCAGCTCTGACGCGTTTGGGAACCAGGTCGCGCGCACGGCGTCCCGGCGCTCCCGCGTGCCGGACATCACTCCTACAAAGGCGCGCAGCCTCGGCGCTCCCGCGCCCGCCGGCGGGCCCTGCCGGTTGAGCTGCGCGTCCGCAGCTGTGCGGCCGCTGGCAGAGACGCGCAGCGTGCTGCGGACCCGCTCAGGCGTCCTCGTCCGCGATGGCGCGGCGGTGCCTGCCACTGCGGCACACCATCCCACCATCACCATGGGCACACCACCATTTTATCACGTACTTTGCGATGCGAAAGGTGTGTGTGTTGCAGGCCAGCGTGTCCCTTGTCCACTTGCCTGGTCCACCTGTGGATTGAGTGGTGGCGGGCGCCATGGTCATTGAGCAGACCACGGGACCCATAAGCTGTTTACGCTGCTTTCGAGGGGATCTGGACCAGAGGCCTGACTTGCGCAGGGCGGCGCTGGCTACGCTTGTGCGCCGAGCTCCCGCACCAGAGTGTAGGCTGCACTTCAGGGCGTAGACCAGTGCTGTGGCCAGCGCGCACACAAAGAAGAAGAGCAAGGCCTTGAATCTCACCGCTTTCCTCTCCGTGCGCGCCTCCATCGCGGTTTCACGCGTGCACGCTCTGACCAGCTCTGACGGCTGCCTGTGTTTTTTGTAAACGTAACCGCGTAGGGCAAGAATGCTCCCGTAGTACGGTACTCCTTTTTCTCCCATATAATGGACATGTTGAAACAAGTTGTTAGGTCCATCGCGCGCGATGGCAAGTCCTGTACATGCGGGACTGCACAGCGGCCAAAGCGGCGTTTGGCGCAGCACTGGCTGTCGTTCGCACTCTTTACGTTGTCTTATTGTGTGTCGCGCCACGCCTTCAGGACTGTTCAGGTTGAACGGCCCGGGTGCTCTGCTTGTGGCTGCCCAGGGATGGCGGTCACAAGCTGTCCGGCGCCGCCCTGGGCAAGCATTGGCATGCAGCGCTGCGGCCTCGAGCGGCGCAACAGGCAGCATCGACGCTCCGCAGGGCACCACAGACCCGACCAGCCTTTCAGACAGAGCAGACGTGGCAAACAGGAGCCCGGCTGGTTGTGGCGACGGTGACGGCATTGGCCCGCCGCCCAGTGCCGCAACTGCCACGTCCGCAGCCGGTGCTAGCGGCGAGTCATCTCGCAGCGCCGGCGGCAGCGTCACAGCCGCGGCCGCCGGCGCCGGCAGCAGCGCGGCAGGCGGCGGCGAGGGCAGCGGCAATGCCGCGCCGCCGCTGCCCGGCGCGGCGCACGTTGCGGCCACGAACGGCGCGACCGCGCGCGGCGCGCAGGCCGCAGACACGCTGCCCGGCAGCAACGGGCTGAGCCACCTGGTGAAGACGGCGAATGGCATTGGTGGGGGCGGCGGCGGCAGGGGCGGCGGGGGCGGCGGCGGTGGCGGGGGCGGCGGGGGCGGCGGCGCGCCCGCAGGCGGCGGCGCGGGCCGCGGCGGCCGGCGCGCGCGCGGCCTGCGGCTGCTGCTCGACGCGGCGGTGGGCGCGACCGTGCTCACGGCGCTGCTGGCCGCGGCGGCGCACTACGCCGGCGTGCTGCGGCGCGGCGCGGCGGCCGCGCTGCGGCGCCTGCGCGGCGCAGGCGCCG
>JAABUV010002442.1_pt1 | contig 25157 bp, 28 predicted proteins | sample 5559971 | NCBI WGS metagenome assembly JAABUV01 (sample SAMN10711881, study PRJNA513362) | rock metagenome | isolation source: Antarctica rocks | place: Antarctica: Victoria Land, Knobhead nord | collected 2015-12-19
CACAAGCTGATAGATAGAATCATTTATTGCATGCAGCATCACAGCATACTCTCATGTAATGAATAAATAGCAGAAGTGAACAGAAGAATTAAACATTCTTTTCGCATAATTTTGTGCAACGATCAACGATTATTTTGTACTTCAGTTCATCTCTGTATAATTATTTCATTGTATTTGTAATAAGCTTCTTAGTCAATCATGACGTTTAAAATCTATTAAAATGTGCTAGTTTTTAAAATAATTAACAGTTAATTTAAAAGATAAGAATCAATCAGTCACAAGTCAACAGTGACGCATGATTTGCATTGATCTTTAAACTCTAAGCTTAATGATGCTTGAAAGATCAAACTTGTTTTTAATTCTTTTTGCAACTCTCTTAGTAATTCTTTTTGCGACTCTTTTTGCAGTCTTTTTTTCGTTTAACTTACTTATCATGTCATCTTCTTGAAACAGAACATCGAAATTGCAAGCAAGTATGAACAGTTTATTCAGTTCTATAAATATATTTTCAGAGAATCTTGACAACAGCGAGCATGATAGTGCTTGATCTTCTTCTTCTAACGTTGCTTCTGTCGTGCTCATTGAACTGCAGTTATTACATGATGAACGATATGTGCTATACGATCATGAGCAAGAATATCAACATATATTTCTGAATTGATGAAAGCAAACTCAATATGCGATGCAAGTAGAACGAAAAGTATCAAACTATCGTCATTCAAAGTAAATCTCACAGTCATGAACAGATGAGATATGAAATAACTTCTATCAGACAGCTTTAGTCGAAAGCGAAAGACTCAAACTCATTTGTCATTTGTATTCGCATGTCTACGAGCATTTTAACAATAGAAGCATCAATAACAGCATCATGAAACGTCATCTGAATAGCAAAGATTGTGATAGACGCACAAACTTAGCAACTAAGATCATGAACGTTTGAGACATTCATAACTTTGTTAAAGTTAAAGCTTTGATAAGTTGCTTCTTAGCTGCAGATTGCAAAATAGATTGCAAAACAGATTGCAAAAGAGATTGCAAAAGATTAACAAATCACAGCATTACGCTTTTCATTAAGAATATACTTCAGAAGTCTTTGCACTACAACTTCAAAAGACTTTCGTTGCTTTGAATATCTCTTATGTCGCTATTGACAATGTTCAATTTTGACGAGCATTTGAAATGACACAATTAAGCATTACTTTGTCGCACAGAATCAAACTTACGATCTCTCTCAAGAATCAAGCGACTGTTGTTCGAGTCAACATACTCAAGAAGTTATCAACGAATTCTAAAATCTTCATTAGTCTAGATGAACGAAGTAGTTCTAATAGATTATCTTTTCTAGTCATCATGAGATTTTACTACATTGAGTTCTGAGAGTATCAAAAAGTCTTGTTGAGCTTTAAACAAATTAAAGACAAGCATATCGAAAGCAATCTAAGCAGTATTACTGAACGAATATTGCAAGAACTTGATATTCAAGATCGAGTTATGACTGTAATCACAGACAACGTCAGCAATAATGACGTCATGATGACTGCATTAAACAAGACTTTGCAAACGTTCTCAACTATTTCATATTTATCATGTTTAGCACATGTAATTCAGTTAGCTGTTAAACAGTTACTCAAATCACTGACGTTAAGTTTCAAGAATGAAAATGAGAAAGAGTATTGAATACTCAAGATTAGTCTTCAAAGCATGTTTATACAAGAGAGTTTATTTCGAACACTGTTCAAGATAATTAATAATTTTTATTTATCATGTTAGTTTGCTCTGCTATTATTTTCGCAATCAATTTTGCAATTGATTTTGCAATCGATTTTGCAATCGCGATCGAAAATACAAAGTACACTCTTATTCATGACATTATAGTAATCTTTAATTAGATTTAAAAGCTTTCTGTTTATATGAACAAAAGTTCTCAGAGAATAGAGAACTTTCACAAGTCTCAACGTAATTTCGAACTTCATCTCAAGATGATACAAGATATTAAAACTCGCTGAAATTTCATCTGTCTCATGCTTTTAAGAGCACTTCGTCTTTAAGTTTTCATCAAGAGTTATATTTCTACTCACGAAAATGAAAATACTACTCTTCAAAAGCTATCTCTCAATAATGAAGAATGAACACATGTTCAATATCTTGTAGAACTACTCAAATCATTCGCGATATTCACTGATTTACTTGAACGTAATCACAAACTCAGCATCAATGCAATTTACATCGTTTATGATGTTTTGTTCTTTCATATCGAAGATTACATAACAGCTCTGAAGAGAAAGCAGTGTTCTTGAAAGCGTTTACTTTTGAAAGTCTTAACGCAAGCTTGAATTAAATTATTTGAATATTACACAAATGTCAGTCATGATCGAGAATTAATGTACAATCTCGAAAATATTATAGATTCTCATCAGAAACTAAATCTATACGAGCGATCTACATGACAAGACAGCGACTATAAACAAAGATACAAACGAGAGTTTATAGATTATTATGCTAGACACTACACTTTCGACTCAACTACATTGCAAGATCAACTTCAAGAAAGAGTCTTGCAATAATCATCTTTCATTGCAGATATAGTCGCTAGACGAAATTTCAGACGTCACAATTCATCATTACTTGTTTCAACTAATGAAGCAAAACAATATTTGAATCAGAGTTAGCTTTTCTTCTCTTTGTTTCGTTCGTTGCACAATTAATGTTGTCTCATAATTTCTTTGTAATCAATTTTGTAATCAATTTTGCAATTGATTTTGCAATTGATTTTGCAATTGATTTTGCAATTGATTTTGCAATCGATTTCGCAGTCACATAGTTTGAAATATTAAATTCTAATAAGCTTTAAACATTGTTCAAGACATTGATCTCATTAAGTTCTGAAGAAATTATCTCAGAGACTTTGTTCATCTAAGCAGAATGTCTCGAGATATTTTAGCAATTTCAGCTATCTCGACAAATGTTGAACGAGTTTTCAATTTGAAATGAGACATATTATCTTATCGTTGCAGCTCTCTTGTTGTCAACATCATATTGAATATCATGATGATTAAGCATGCAGATGCTGTGAAGTTGAAAGCAGAATTTGAGTCTCACGAGCTTATTGAAGAGAAAAGAGCTTTCGATGCACAGAAACAAGAAAAGAACAAAGATTTAATCTTCATCATCGACGTTAATGAAGATTTAAAGTATATCAGCGATGCATCATCAGATGATGATGTTGATGATAACGAGCGTGATAAGTAATGTTATATTGTTCATCATCAAACATTTAATTAACAATATCAGAGCTGAAGAATGATGATACAATTGATGTTGATCTTTTCATATCATCTTCGTAATCTAGATTCTCAAACTTCAAAGAACTCTTGTTATCTACGTTATTTAATACAGCAAGATTTACGACAGTAAGATCTACGACAACTTCACTTTTGAATGCTCGATTTTCAGCGTCTGCTCATTTTGATCAAGTTACATCACACTTAACTGAGAGAAACAGATTGAAGAAGAATGATCAATTATTATGAAAGATAATGAATCAAAGAAATTTGATAAAATTCGTTGCAGTCTTTAAATTGAATGAAGAATCTAGATCATCATCTTTAGCATTGAAAAAAGAACAGCGCAAGATGACTTCTTCTTTGAAGTCGAGTTCTGCTGTAACATGTAAACGTAGCTTTAAGATGACTAATTTCAAGAAGAAATCATCATTTAAGAATAAAGCTAAATTGAATGCATTGTCTGAGCAAAGAAGACAAGAAGACATCAATAGAAAGCTCACGTAGATAGTTTTGCAATTCATTTTGCAATTCATTTTGCAATTTACTGTTTTTATGAAATTACTTACGCATTTTTCAAGCAGTTTAGTTAGAAACAGTGACTGAGATCTGAGTCAATAATAGAAGAGTCGAAGACATTTCTCTACATACATATAGATTTCTTTTCAACATGTGAATAAAGATCATTCATATACACACATTTTAAAGTTTCATAATTTCATTCTACTAGTACTTATTTCAAATAAGTAAAATGTTTAGACATGTCATTGAGTTCAAGTCAACTCGTTGAGTTGATCGAGTTGAATTGAGAGTCAAACTCAACTCGATCGAGTTGAGTTGATCTTTCTCAACTCAACTCAACACTGTAACTCAATCTGAGTTGAGTTGAGCAACTCAAACTTGACGACAGATTTACTCAAATCTTGAACGAAGAATTGATTATCATTGATATCGCTTTCATTTCTGAGTTCTGACTTAATCATTGAACTTTTTGAGCTCGCTTAACTTTGAACTGAACTGAAGCAGTTTCAATCTGTCACAGCTGCTTCACATGTTCAACAGACTTTGTTTTTCATGATCACTTTGAACTTTCGCTCTTTTAATGAGCGCGATTTCTCTTTACACATTGCTTGTATGATTTTTTCTATTCTTTTTTCTATCGAAGTTGTCTTCTTCAACAATGCTCATCTTCACGTTGTAACTTCTTTAGTCGATTATCACAATCATTTAATGAGATATAAAGATGATCGCTTTGCATGTCATTCTCAGTTTCACTATTGAGCATTTAACAATCAACTGTGAAAGCAGATCTATCAAATCAATCAATGATATATAAGTTGCAATGCAAAGAAAATGAATGACATCAACGTACTTCAAGAAATGATCGAGAATTCAGAGTTTCATCTAACTGATATGATTATTCACAAGATAGCAACTGTGCAAAACATTCAATCATATTAAAACAAAGTCAAAACAAAATTGAAGACTATGATTTATAATTTTACTTATTTCTTGCTATTCATTTTTTTTAATGTCATTGATTTACAATGATGTAATCTTTATGCATACATGTCTGATTGAAAGATTTACATGACAGTGAGCGAAAGTGAATGAATTAAGATTGCTTGAAGACTGCTTCAGAAGAATTCTCACATCATTATCAAATGTTTGAAATGCAGAGTGATGCTGTTTATGAAGCTTATTATTAAGAAAAAGTTCAAGATTCAGAATTTCTGATATCATTATGAGTGACAGTTTTATGAAAGTGATCACATTCATGAGTTTCTGTGAATCAATAATGCTTTGAATGTCACAGATCTTGATTAATATTTTGCTTTTTAAAATGTATAAATCATGATTTTCAATCTTGTTGATGAACTGTTAATGATTGTTGTTCATTTAAGCAGTCATTCTTTCTCAAAGCATACTAATACACTTTGCGAGCTGATTGAACTGTTGAATTGCTTTCAGCATCACACTCACTGCACTTCAAGTTACTGTCAGCATAAGATCAGAGAAACAGATGAGCTGACTTGTTGTTTTCACTTCTTTTGATTAAAGCAATCTTTGCTTGAAGTCTTTTACAAGATGAATTCAAATCATCAAGTTTATCTTTTTGCTTGAAATGATGCTTTGCTCAACAATTATAACATCATAATGATCATGAAATGAATGATTAACACGAATCTTTCTTTCTGTATGAATCAAACGATAGTGATGCACTATTTGATCAAGTATTGCTTCAAGATCAAAAAAAAGTCTGAATCATTCAAAAGTTTTTTTCAATTCATCATGCTTAAAATTTCTGACAAAGTCTTCTTATTGTTTCTTACTATCAAGTTAATGAACAAGTTAATTGTCAAATGAAACTGATCTGCTTAAAAGATGTGTCATCATTTTCTTCAGTGATATTTATGAAATTTCTTATGAATCATGCAAAATCTTGATCTATAATTAATCAAGAAGTAACAATGTGCTTTGAATCTTTTGAATGATAATATCATTGTGTTTAAAATCTTTCTGAAACATAATTATGAGTGATTTACTCATTAAAAACATTTAACTCTTCTGATTGCAATTCAAAAGTACATGTGAATAAACAAAACTCAAAACTTTCATTCTTGACGTGATCATTTTAAAATAATTAACTTATTCTTTCGTTATTCAGAATAATCATCTCATGTCGATTATTTGAATTTTTGCAAAGACAAACTTATGCTTCATCACTGCTTTCAAAGTGTCATTCTTGATGATTTATTAAATGATAATGATGAGAATTGAATGTTTGCTTATGTTGTTTGCATAATCAATCATGATCACTTGCGTGATTCATTGAGAATTATGCTTGAGATGATTAAGACTGACTCTGAAATCTAGTCTTTAAAGCATGATGAGATTGAGCAAAATCAGAATTTTCGTCATGAAGAACTGCTGAATCGATGCAGATTGAATCATGATGACAGTTTCATGCAGATATTTATTGATTTGAGTGAAAGATTCATAAACAAGAATCATGATTGATTGCAATCTACATGTGATGCGATTCTGATCATCATTTGAGATCACTCGATTATTGCTTGTGTAACTTGCAAGAATGCTTTCATCTCAGCTACTCTTGAGAAAATCAATAGTCTTTTTCTTTTGAATGTTGAGCAGCAAGATGTTGTTGATCAAATCATTAATCATTATTGCTATCATTCTGATGCTTAACTTCTTCTGCATTTGAATGAAATTGTTGAAATTAAAAAGTCGATTTGCATCAATTTAATCTTCAGTCATTTGATGTATTATGCTGCACAGATTAATATGAGCAATTCAATACTGCAAGCAGTTTTCATCAATATAGCTGTCTTTAACATTAAGAACTTTATTCTTCATTAATTGTTGAATCTTTTTATTCAGAATGTCTTTGAGTCTCTGAAGTTGAAAAGTCTTACTCACTTGCAAAATCACTTTCATCGTTGTTGTTTTCTTATCATCAATGAGAAGTTCATGCTTGATTTAAAGACTCTTCATTACATTAATTAATGTTTTTGTCAAATTCATGCTTGATTGAATGTTTTTTCAAGAATCTTTTCATTCTATTTTGCAACAATTTTGATCAACTTTCTTCAATCAGCAATTGAACATTGTATAACTTTCATGTCATGTTTCTCTTCATGAAAGCTTTGACTGATCTGCAAACATATCTTACTTTTGATCAGATCATTATTCTGTCTCAGATCATGAAACAACAAGATGAAAATGCTGAATCTCAACAGTTTTGAAATTTTTTGAATGAGCTGCAAAACAACAAGCTGAGTTCTGAGAATTGAAGCTTTCTTTTAACTCATATGAAGAAAAATATGATACTGAAAAGCTGAATTGATTTTAATAAAGCATTACATCTCTACGTCATCAAACATGAAATTAATGAGTATAATTTCAATTGTTTTAAGCAATTAAATCAGTCAATTATTAAAATATGCATCAAACATACTGACAAGAAAGTTAAGAAGATTTCATTCAATGACGTTGACAAGCTCTCTTGCACATTGCTTCTCAGCAAAGATGCTTAAGTCATGCTAATGTTCAATATGTTTATTAAGAAAAGCTTGATCAATAACTTGATGAACATTGTTGTTGATGTTATTTGAAATGATGATACAAATAATTTTTTTACAACTTTTTCTGCAGTTGTTTTGATGAAAATGAATAACTATGTCAATTTTATCAGCATGCTCATCAATGATTAAAATGTTGTTTCTATTTTTCTCAGAACAGCTACGTGAAATAATGATGATAATACATGTTTTCATGAGCAATTTTCTCTGATTCTGATCTTCATTATCATCATTCACAAGAATCAGATGCTTATCTTAATCAAAGTGATTCTTAATCTTGCTATGTTGAACTTTTATCAAGATTTAATATATGTGAATTTATCATGAGTTCATCAAATTCAAGATCTTGCTTTTAAAATTTCGTTTTTCTATAATCATTTCTTTCAATGTAATGATGAGTTAATTTTCAAATGCATTAATGATAGTCATTGCAAACAGAAATTATCATCACTTCTCTTTTTTTCTCTCAATGTTAATGTATGATTTATGTATGTAGTTTAGTCTTCACTTACAAATGAACATATAATAATATTTGATTGATCGATTAACAAGATCAAATTAATAGCATGAAGTGAATACAATTCTTTTACGATGAAAATAGTCATTTACATATGATCAGCTTACATCTCAATTCATCTTTCTTTCATCTACTTTCAATATATACATTTTCTTCTGAACTACATCTTCAACTCAAACATCTACGCTTAATTTAAACATGTACGCTTACGTTTTTCTTTTAAATACTATTCTCAATTTTATCTCTTCATCATGTTAAATTCACACTCAAAGATCATGAATTTAAACTCAAACATAATGTTCTTTGCTTTTTAAGTGAATGAACTTTCTGTGCTGAATGTACTAAATTACAACTACATTGACAGTTTGTAAAGTGAACTAAATTTTAGAATTTAGCTTAAGTGACATTCATCGCTTAAAGTTGAATAAAATCTGAATTTGAGCTGATCTCGCTGAACTGAGTTCTGCTTTTGTCAATAAAATCTGCATTCATTCATATGTTGCTGAACTGAATCTCGCTTTTGTCAATAAAATCTGCGATTGTTCATATGTGCTGAACTGAATCTCGCTTTCATTGCTTTCGTTGCTTTTGTCACTTATGTCACATATGTCGATTCTTCTTTTTGCGTATATTATATATATCTACAAAGACTTATTTAAAGACAGAATTATAGTATAAAGCGTCGCTACAATGAATGTCGTCGTTGTACTCAAGAGCATCATTAATAGTACATGAACACTCTTCACTCTCAATCATTCATCTCTTCAAAATATACATCGACTTGAGTCAAAATAACTCAGAAAATGACTTGATTGATTCTAATTTCAAAGATGATTCGCAGATTGTTTCTCAAGTCTTACGCAAAGAATATAAAGACAACATTGTCAAAAGTTTTGAGTAAGCGTAATCATCAAGACATCAAGCAACATGATTCAAGTAATTTCATCAAGCATTCACTGCAAAATAACTCAGAAAATGAATTGATTAATTCTAATTTCATGAAGATTGACAATCTTATCTGCATACGAAGTATATGCTCATGACTAAAGATGATGAATTAATGATCAAGAAAATAAGATGAATGATTTCTGTTGATGTAGCATTTTTGATCTTCTTATCTGAACATCAACTATGCATGTATGTCTGAACACAGCAGTTCTGCTCAATGCTCATACTGAGTGAAACTAAATTGTTGTACTCGCTTTGAAAGTCTATCATGCGCTGCTGATTTGTAGCATCTGATGTAACAATGATTTCATGTTCGCTCTTTGACTTCTGTGTTAAATGTCAAAGCTGTGATGCTTTTGTTTGAATTCTCAAGTCTCTTCAATCTTCAATCTGTAAAGACAGTTTTTCAATGATGATTCTTTCTTTCATGTCTCGATTTTATATCAGCAACAGCTCAAACTTTTCTCTTATTGACTTTCTCATTTTCATTGCTAATCTTGACTTCTTGCAGTCTTCACAAAGCTCAAACTATTCGTTATGAATGCATTGCAATGACTTGTCAGACTTCATGCATTAACATTCTTTGTAATATTTCAAATTGATTTGACATTATTTGATTGAACATCAGTTGTTGCATTGTTGATGATCTTGCTCTTGATCATAATGTGCAAGATCTTAAGTAATCACATATTTGTTGTCTGCAGCAAATTCAATAACTCATTTAACTTTTTCGTGATTTCATCATTATTTTCAAAATCATGAATCTGAGATCAGTTAACTATATTGATGTACGCGAAATCAATCATTTGCAAAAGCATCATAAATGTCATCTTTTTGACTTGTATCTTTGCTTGATGTGCAAGTAAATGATCTTACTCATCAAAGAATTGAGCTTTGCAGTAGTCTGACACAGCTGCTAGAAAGATTCTGTGAACTGACTTTTCATGATCTTTGATCTTGAGTTAGATCAATTGCATGTGCTTGACTGATCTCAAAGCAGATACGCTGATACTTTTTTAGCATCTTGACAGAACATTAAAGTCTGACTTGATTGATTAAACTGTCATCATACTTGAATTGTAAAAGCATATTGAATGTAATCTTTGAAATTGAAAATCTTTGTTGACTTGCAAGATCAAAGATCAAGAAATACTCAGTATGTATGAAAAGATTGTGAGCATCGCATTTTGCAGTGAAGAAAATGAGTCGTGTGCTCTATATAAAAAGTAGATAGAAAGATTTCGCTTTTGTGATCGTATAATGACATTGTCTTGCAAAATTTCTCTTTTCATTCAACGTAATTGCTGTTAGAGATTTGATGTTGTGATTTGCAAGTTCTTGAACAAACGTAAAGTATTTACTGATAGAAACTTTCTTTCATGTTTATGAGTTGATAATGTTGAGCATGATGTCAAAGTTTATTGATTGACATAACATAAACATTCAAGATCTTCAATTATATCGAGTATTTATTTACTATTTTCAAAGAGACAAGATTACTCAGACTTTCTACAACTTACAACAAAAGTAGCTTTAAGATTTTGCAGAAGATGATCTCTTTTACAAACAGATACTTTACAGCTTTGTTAAAATGTGATGATTGAATAATTCTAGCTTGCATATTTCATCTCATGCAAGAAACATGAAGAAAACATTCTTGCAAGATTTAAACATGCACAATCATGAAGATATTGAGAGACGCGATCAGAATGATCTCATTGAGTCAATTCATCACATTAGTGCATGTGATGAGCAATTGATGACGAAGCGCAAGATCAAGCAGTAAGACTCTCTGTTGATGATGAGCAAAGCAAAACAGTTATTCAGATACAAGTGATAATGTTTTGTATATTTTGATGAGCTGTATATAGTCATGATTCTAACTATATATATATAATATATAAAGAAAGCATTTCATCTTCTGATATGCAACTTTGATGATTGAGTTCTCATAGTTTCTGATGAGATGATGTTTCAAAATCAATCTGTTGTTTTTATAAGTTTAATTAATGTATGATTCATTGAATTGCAAAATAAATTCATTGAACTCATGATGTTTGTTTTGATGTCATTAATCATCATGTAATCTTCAAGATGTATGAAAGTTATCAAGTTTAACACTCTCAATTACATTTAATATTTTAATAACAATCATTTGAAAATCAAAAAATTTGACTATTATGATCATGACAAAGCAAAGTGCATCTGTGTCTTCTTCAGTCAAGCAACTACATCATCGATCTTGTTGATAATCAATCGCGATAATTGTAATCAGTACGCTCTTCAAGTCAAAATCTTTGCAAATGACTTTCATGAATTTAAATCTTGCAAATTGTGACTTCTGTATTTGTGATGATGAGTTTTGAGTGAGTTATCATCATAAAACATCAAACATTAGAAGTCAAGTCAACTTTTGAGTCAAAGTATGATATAAATGAAGTATCACACATTCTTCATGTGCATTGACAGCATTTCTTCTTTTTTCTGAGAAAATATTTCTATACTTTTGTACTTCAGATCTTCATTGATTGCGTTCATGTTTGCATCATTTGCAGTGTGTGAATGTTTGACAAGTATGAGAAGACTTTTCAAGTGCACATTTTCATGTAGATGACTTGAACTTCAAGATTCATAATTTTTAAGAAGAGCGCACTTTTCTTACTTGTAGTTTTTCATTTATCTCTTTTCATGATTGATACTAATAATGTAATAGAAGTGTGATTTCAAATTGTAAGATTGCTGATGTTTGACAGACACTTTCATTACTTTGATGAGTGAAGTTTTTTAAACTCTGCTGCGTTTTATAGATGCAAAATGATTGTAGCTGAGATCAGTACAGATGAACATTGTTATCAATTTATGAAATGATATTGCGTCTGCTTCTTCAGATCATTGTCAATCTGCACACATTCAAACACAATGTTGATTGAATAATCATGATTCTCTTAATGAGCTATTCAAACAAATCTATTTGAAAGAATGAAAATGAGAATCTGTGATTATGCTTGAGCAGTGTTGTCTGTGTCATTGAAAATTTGTTGAATCATTGAAGCAATATTTGCAACATCATCAAGAATCACAGAGCTTAATGTTGATTATATAAATTTTTCATGATCTCAATAAGTTTTGATGAATATATCAGTGAATGTCAAAGAAGAAAGAGTGAATACAACTATTTATAATACAGACTGATAGACTAGTAACACATCGCGCTTTCTTGATGCACATGTATGAAGCGATGTGATCTATGCGCAGTCGTCATTTTTCACTCTGTCACTGAGTTCAATGTGATCATCTTCATTATTATCATCATCTTCAATATCTTTGATTAATTTTTTAACTTGAAATGTTTTGAGCTTCAATGTTATGTTCATTAAACGCGCTTGATGATTCTGTCTGTTGTATATTGTCAGAATCGTGTCTAAATGATACAATCAATGAAGATCAGAGTTGATAGTGCTTGATCTTTAAAAATAGCTATAACTGAATATTAAGAATACAGAAGAAGATTGATACAAAAGCTTCTATTTATGTAATGTTCAGAAACTGCGCTAGACTTGAAAGAAATGTGTTTGTGACATGAAAAGAATATAATGTAGATGAACAAAATGTTGATGAAAGAAAAGAGTGTTGAGAAAGAAAAAAGAAATTGAATCATATTTGAGTCAAACCTGAGTCAAATCTGACTAGCTCGCTGATTAGTTCTAATCATTACGCAGAGAACTTGCTAGTGTTCACTGTGAATTGATTAGAACTTCAGTCTTGTTCAGTCTTATCAGTCTTGATACGCTCATAACATTATCTCTCTCTTTGAAAATTTATGTTCACATAAATGTAGTTCATTTGCTCGCTTTTGTTGATAGTTATTTCGATATTTAGCGCAGTTTGTTTGAATATAGCTTATGAAATTCGTTCAAAACTTTCTCTGAGTCATTGAATTTTTCTTTATCAACATAGTATCATTCATCGTTTCTATCTAGATCTGTTCATTTGACTTTGTACTGTATTCAATCTCGATAGCGTCTGAAGTTCAATATATCGTCTATCTCTTAATGTTCATCATCTTCAATAGTGATTGATCTGAGTGATTCTGAATGCTGTTTCAATAAAGAGTCTTTTAAACATGATTGCAGTAACTTTGAGCTGAACATTGAATGCAGATGCTTCATGCTGATTGATAGATGAAGATGATAGAAGATACTCACTTTGACAGTGATTTAATAGAGATTTAGCTGTTTGTCTTTCAAATCTTTGCAGAGTCTCGTTGTCTTGACGTTTCTGAAAGATAGTCAAATTCAGTCATTTACTTTATAGATGATGTTTCATCTATGTTTATTTATCTGAACTTCAATGATCAGCTTCGTCTTTTTCAATTGTTGATGATTAAAGTTCAGTAACTTTTTCATTTGAATGATAATATCATCTGCTTTTCTAACTTTAAGTCGTTTATGAGTTGTTTCATAGTCAGTTGTATCTGAATTGAAACTCATTCGAGAGTGAAATTCTTTATTGAAGTAGAAGAGAATCATTGAAGTGATTGAGAAAATATTGAAATTGTCGCTGAATTTCATCATAGATATTCATTTAACTCAGTCGTTCTGCATGTAATTGCAGTAAATTCTAAGTTCGCGTTCAACGTCTTGATTGACTCGTTTCGATTGATCATCAATCTCAGAATGATAGACTGTGAATAAACTAGCTGTGATTCTCAGTCGCTTGCAAAGACTTTTTCACATAGTCGATATGAACTGAGAGTCTCTGTTCAAAACAATAGAACTGAGTAGATCATGCAGTTAATAAACGTTTCATAACATGATTCAAATCGTTTCTTCGACTGAGATGTCATCGTCTTCTCAATGACAGAAAACATAGTGACGTTCTTTGATGAAACAACATATGATTGTGCAAATGACGTTATAGCTTTCTGACAGAGATAGTTCAGTGATGAAGTTTATAGCTATATCTTTTCAGCGTTTCTGTGAAATCGAAAGAGAATGATGAAGTTCATTGATGCTATCTTTAGAGACTTTGCTTCGCTGACAAGCATGACAGTTTCAAATGTATCATTGAATAGTAGCTCGATGATTTGATCAATAGTAGAAACGCTGAACTAAGTTAATGATTCATTTATTGTCAAAGTGAAAGATTGAAGATTGATCATGCACTTCTTGTAGTAATTTCGTGTGCATGTTCTCAGAGACTCACAGTAAATCTTTTCTAAATAGAACGTCATCAATGATTTTGCAGTTCTTCAGTTTAGTGATATGAAATTTGAGCTTGTTTTCGTTCATAGCTTGTCTATATTCGCTGCAGAGCTCATTTATTTGATTGATCATTCATACTCGTTGATAGAGATTTACTTTCGATTGAATAGATAGAACATCAATTCTATCAAAAGTCAAAATAGTCTGAAAATAATCTTCAAGATGTTAAGCTGATTCAAAGACGTTTGCTAGAAGCATTCTGATTAAAGCATCGACTCTAGTGTTCATTTTGCCTGATCTAAAGATGATCTGAAAGTTAAACTTTGATAGAATGTTCAGATAGTTGACTTGTCATCGACTCAACTGTTTGTTTTTCATGAAGATTTTCAAAGCTTAATGATTGATGAACATCTGAATAAGTAGTTCAGTGCATTTCAGCTCGAGTCATCAGTGTTCGAAGCATCGAATAATGACTAGTAATTTCTTGTCATAGATGTGATAATTGATTTAAGCGAAAATCATGCTTTTGCTGTAGAAGATCATCGAATGAAGAATTCTCTCGTCATCATACTGAGATAGTATTTCACCTTTTACATAGTTCGAAGCATCAATCTTCAGAATAGCTTGTCGTTTGAAATCAAAGTGACGAAGTATTGAGATTGAGCTGACTTGTTTCTTTAGATTGTCAAAGACTTGAACACAGATCTCATTTCAAACAAAAAACATGTTCTTTCTAGTCAGCTGAGTGAATGATTTGACTAGCTTCGAGAAGTTCTTAATGAATTGACGATAGAAGTTAACAAATCTCACGAAGCTCTGAATTTCTTTTAGATTGATCGAAGTGATTCAGCTGACTATGACTGTCACTTTACTAGAATTCATACGAAGATGTAGTTCTGATATGATAACTTCTAGAAAGACAGTCTTTTCTACATTGAATTCGCACTTTCGAATATTCATCTGCAGTTCAGCTTCGCGTAGTCGATTCAATACTAGTTTGACGTGATATTTATGTTTCTTTCTCATTTTGCTATAAATGAGAATGTCATCTAGATAAACTTGACAAAAGTCGTTTAGAAAGTTTCATAGAACGTCATTCATATATTGCTGAAAAGAGATCGATTCATTAGTCAGTTCAAATGATAGCATTTTGTATTTATATGCTTTTAAAGCAGTGATAAATATGATGTAATTCTCGTTATCGAGATGCATTTGAAGTTTTTTGAACGCTGATATGATGTTCAATCTAGTCAGATACTTGCAACTCACTATTTTATCAATGATCTCGTCTATCAACGATAGAGAGTATCTATTTCTTTTGAAAATGACATTTAGCTTTTAATAGTTCACGCAAAATCGAAGATCTTTATTTGCTTTGAGAGCGAATAGAACGAAGAAGAAATAGAGAGTCTGACTAGAAGTGATGAATCTCTTCAACAGATTCTCGTTTAAGTACTTTTTTACTTTCAGAAGTTTGACCAAGAACATTTGATAAACTCGACAGCGAAAGAATGTTGAATCACTGATGAGTTCAATTTTATGATCATAGAAGTGATGAGAAAGTAGTTTATTCAATTGAGCTCGATCAAAAACATTTAGAAACTCATGATATTTTGATGACAGCTTCGCTTTAATATCTTTCAAATTCTGAGTCGTTTCATTGATTGAAGAGACGTTTAAAGCGTTCAAATTGCACTGAGTATTGTACGTGATTTCTTTATTGATGTTCATCATGAATAAAACAAAGACTTCGATCTTGTTCTTCTTTGAATAATTCAACAATGTCTTGAACGAAGTTGCGTTTATGCTTTGAATCAAGAATGACTCTTCTCGAACGAGTCATTTAAGCATCATAAAGATTTTAGTCTGAGTGATTGAAGAAGACGAAGTTGATCGCGATCAATTTGAGTGCTTTGAATTGAGAGAAATTGAAAAAATCGAAATAGAAGTATTCAATTGATTCGAAAAAACAATGACGTCGTTTCACATATTCAATAATATTTTGTTTTTTTCATTCAGAGCTTACTCAATATGACTTCATGATGATTGATATCAACTATCAGCATTGATACAGTCAATTTCTTATGACTTTTGATGATGAGATTGAGTAGAATTTTATGAGTGATGATCTTCTTAGATATCTTTTCATCATAATCTCTTATTAGCTTCTCTTTTGCCAGTGATATAGATTGAATTCTCAGTTTCTCGCATACTTTATTGACTAGATTAGAATGCACGATCATGTAAATGATTGAATCACTGTCTATTAGAAAATGAAGGCTGAAAGATCGATTCTGAGAGATGAGATGAGTGTCAATTAGAAACGACTTTTCAAAGTAATTTTCTTTCGATAGAATTTCATCTAGTTTGCACAAAGATATAATTTCTATCTCTTTGATGACTTTTGAAAAGATGACTAGTTTTTTGAATCGAAATTCGAATCGAAATCGAAGCGATCATATTCATTGTTCACTGCATTGATTTTAGTAGATCGATCGAAGCACTCTTTAGAGCTATGATCTGATTTATGATATATGAAACAGCTTTCGACTAGAATATCTGTCTCTTTGACGCTAGTTAAAATCGCGTCGCGCGACTTTAGCTGGTCAGACTTCAAGTGATCAACTGACTAAGTAACAACAGTCACTTTATGAAAGATAGTCTTAGAAAGATTATTGACACGTTTGATCTTAATCTTGATCTCTTGAATGACTCGCTGATCATTATTCAAATGAATCAGATAGAAACGAATTTCTTTTAGAGAATCAGATTGAACTAGTTGATCTACTCAAATGAATCGAAGATGAAGATGTATTTTATCTTTCAGATCAACGATCAATTGCTTCTCGTGATAGTCTAGATAGAAAGATAAACGTTGAAACTGAGTATAAAATTCATTGAATTTCTTGAATTCTTGAATCAAGTTGTAGTATTTTCTACGAAAGTTGACTTTCTTATTTGAATCATCGAACAACTGAGCTAGCTCTTTCAAAAGATCATTGACAATTCTATAAAAATTGATACAGTCACGTTCACGTCTAACTTGAGTGATCTCAGCTGCGTCATTGAATAATCTAGAATGTATATAGCTCAATTTGACTCATTCATTAGAAAAGAGATTGACGTTGATCTCTAGTTTATTCTGAATTTTTCCGTATTAGTTCTTTCAAGTAGAGTTCTTTTCATCAGTAAACAGCGAAGAATCAGATATTTTTTGAGATCTAGAACGCTCAGAGTAAATGAAATCAGAAGAAGTGATTTCTTTAGCTTGAAGTCTAGTTTTCAACTCTTTGATTTCGTCTTCTTGTTGTTTATTTAACTCATAAAGTCGATTTGTTTCTTCATCAAGAGCTAGACTTCGAGTCTTTCAAATTTCGTAGAACACGAAGAGTATTATCATTTCAGTGAATGATTCGTCATCTTCAAGAATGAATGAGACAGCACTTGATGATTTCGTTGAATCAGCATCAGAAGTTTGAGAGAAATGATTTTGAAATTCTTCGAAACACTCTTCAGTAGACGAATGACTAAACATGATGAGATTCAATCTTCAACAAAGAAGATGAGATTTGATTGATTCTTGAGCAAACAACGAAGATTCTTTATCATTGAATCTATTGATCAATTTGATTCTTGAGCAATTCACGAAGATTCTTTATCATGATTCTCGTAATCGAGTAAACTTTGCGTACTTAATGAGCGATAAGTAGTCTAGCAATTCAAACAGTTTTGTCGTTAATTCTATTCAACTCTCTAGTGTTGTTCTATCTTTCAATTATCGTCAATCATCAGATAAACAGATTTCTTTAGACTCATTCTGTTTAAATGAGTATGTTGAATGAGTAATGAGATCAGTATCATGTGATTAACGAATTCTTAATATAATGTCAGAATCGTGTTTAAATGATACAATTAATGAAGATCAGAATTGATAGTGCTTAATCTTTAAAGATAGTTATAACTGAATATTAAGAATACAGAAGAAGATTGATACAAAAGCTTCTATTTATGTAATGTTCAGAAACTGCGTTAAACTCGAAAGAAATGTGTTTGTGACATGAAAAGAACGTGATGTAAATGAACAAGATGTTGATGAAAGAAAAGAGTGTTGAGAAAGAAAAAAGAGATTGAGTCATATCTGAGTCAAACTTGAGTCAAACCTGACTAGCTCGCTGATTAGTTCTAATCATTACGCAAAGAACTTGCTAGCGTTCACTGCGAATTGATTAAAGCTTCAGTCTTGTTCAGTCTTATCAGTCTTGATACGCTCGTAACATATATCAACATCTCGATCTGTAAATCTACGCAGCGCAAGTCATAAGTGATAGTCTTCTCATATTATTCAAGATGATTGACTCTCTTCTTGATTTGTGCTTGATCTTTCTTCATTCATTTTAAGTTGATCTGAACTAGTTTCTTGATTCTGTGTAAATTGTAATCAACATTGATTAATTTGATAGTATTAATGATAAAGTGTGATGACTTTTCATTTGAATACTTCTGCAGTTTTTTCAAGTCTTCTTGAAACAATCAAACTATGTTCATCATTCTAGATTTGAGCAATTTTGAAGTTATCAAAGTCATTGAAAATTTAAGAACAAGTTGAAAGTACTACATAATTAAATGTTAGTAATTATGTTGAACATGTTTTCTCTCGCTATGCATGTGATAACTTTCAAGAACAACATTAACAGAAAGTAAAGACTTTGTCACTTACTTAATAGAGAATAAGTGCATTTGTAAAATTCATGATACAGAATACAGTCTTCTCATTCTTGTTTCAGACATGATTGATGAATTCATTGATTACTTTGATCTTGATACAGTTCATCTTGAAGATAATCTTGAGAATGTGCTTCTTGTAGAAAGACTCAACTCTCTTCAAGTCGTAAAGATAATTTGTTTCAAAGTAAACATATTTCTTCTTTCAGTTTTCTTCTTCAGAGAACGTAAGTAACTGTGTCTTTGAAAGTTGTTTAAGACGCGAAAATGTGCTAAGTACTCTGAGTTAATGAACTTTCATCATTCAGTTGTTGATGTTGATTTAAGACTGATTTTCAATGCACTTTTATACTTTTCACTTTTACATTTTTCTATCTTTATTCTTTTGAAGTTGTTTAATAATTGTCATCACTGAGAAATTAACAAGTTCATTGAACATTGATGAAAGTTTGCAATTGACATCTTGATGCTTATTCAATTTCACATCTGTAAAAGAAGAGTTGAAAAACTTTAATAGATTAATATCATGTTGTAATCATAATGTGTCACACATGATCTTTAACTCTTTGATGTACTTCTTAATGATTTATTGATCTTTCTTTTGAAGATTGATGATTTTCATATGTATTTTGTTCATCTCTTTTAAATTTTTGTATGTACAGTATATCAAATTGACTCAATGAGCTTTTTTTTCTTTTTATCTTGATTCATGTTGATTCATCATCAAGTCTGTCATCAATGTATTCACTCATGTCATCATTTGTATGAAAGATTGTTCAAAGAGTGTATCTGTAACAAATCATTTATGAGATTTTTCATTTATGTTCTTAAACAAATTGATGATTTTGAATGTTTGAATCATCTTTCTATGCATTTCATCTGCGATCAGTCAATCTCATTTTATATCTCAGAGCTGTCATATTGACTGTGATTATTTTGATCTAGAAGTTGCTTTTTCAAATTAATATCAATTTCTCATTAATGTTGCAACATAAGTCTTGTACATGTCTATCATGATTATACATATGAAACTAAAACTAGCTTACTTTTGTTTTATTAGAAAATCTTTATTTGTTTATGTTAATCTAATGATTAACACATTCATCTTTGCATCATAATATGCATGACGAATTTATTAACATAATAAATCATTGTTTTTGTTGAAATGGATTTGAATCTTCTTTAATCAGTTGATGATCAAGATTGATGAAATGATAATTAGATTGACAAATTTCAATGATATGAGATGTGCAGATAAGTTCGCGTTCACACATGAACACTCAATTCTCAACTTGTTATTGAAAGAGCACTTTGCATCTTTAGACTGAGATGTACTGAAAGTGTCTTCTTTCAGATGTTCATTGAACTTCTTCTTGTAATGAGCATCGTTGATCTCGTCATGTGTTATGTGCAATAAATGATTCAGACAAATCAATTCAAGCATCTTTATTGTCTTATTAATAAATTAGCATGCTTCATTCTTAATCTTGCTGACATTCATGTTTATCTTTTCAAGACTCATATCATTGACATTGAATTCTTCTTTCATGAATATTTTCATCTTAAACATCACAAAAATCTCAAAAGTCTAATATAAAAAGAGTGACGTGTTCATTCTTTGCAAATGTATGCATGATTGAGATTCAACATGATTAAAATCATGCAGAAACAATTGAGCATAATTTTGTCATTTGTTTTCTTCATGAAGATGCTTTGTAACAGTCAATGATATCTTCATCATGAATCTGTTCAATCTTGTTAATCAAGAAACAAGATTGACTTCAATATCTTAATCATCTTGTGTAATGCTTCTTCAAATTCTGCTCACTATCTTTATCATCATTGAGATTCATGTTTAATTGCACATGATTTGACTCTCTTGCAAGATTTTCTGTAATTGAATGATTGAAAATCATCATGTTCTGTTGAGATTTCATCTGCTGAGATGAAGATGATACAGTTGCTTTATGTTGTTTAATTCAACTCGTTGAATCTCGATGTGAGCTGATGATTTTGTTTTTCTTCAATGAAGAATTATCATACTTCAATTCTATACTTATGTTTATTGACTGATTAACATTTGAAGCTGAGATGTTAAACTTATTCAAAGCTGACGTTGATGTGTTATTTTCTTAAGTCTGCATCTTGTCATCAGACTTTCATTACTTTGAATGCAATGATTCAAAACTTTCATCATTCTCTGTAAAAATCACTTGTTGTTAGTCTATCATTCATACACATACTTCATTAACTTATCATAAGACAATGTTTGATCAGCTAATGTGATGCTTGTTATGTTTTTCTTTGAATGATTGAATCTTGATTGCTTTCGTGAAAAGATTAAGAACATGTAAATTTCGTTCATGAGATCTTCACTCTTGTCAGTTCAACGTTGCTATTATACACGTCTTTTTAATCTATTGACTTTCAATGCAACATTAACTATTGACGTGTTGATTTCATTTATTGTCGAGATCACTGTCTTGTTTGCTCTGACTTTTTTCATGTCTTTGAGTTTGAATTGCTGTTGATCTAGTATATGAACTACTTGATTCTCGTTCGTGAAATCTTCACTCATCATCAGTTCGCTGTGAATGTACACACTTCATAAATTTACTAGATTTCGCTGCATTATTAGCTGAGTTAACATTATTCTTTGTCGTAATCAAAACAGCTGTGTCATTTGCATCATTCTCTTTCATGCTAATGACTGCTAACTGCTTTTAAACATGAGTAGAATTTATTTGATTCTGCTTTATGAAATCTAAACTTTTTGTCAGTCTTTACTAACATACATGATTTATTAAATTATCAATTGTCATTTCATGATTGATTGATAATGTGTTAATCTCATTTCTTTGATTTGTCACTTTGTTAATCTTTTTGCTTTCATTAACATTAATGAATCTCATATGCTCTTGATGAAAAGTTGAGATTGATGAAGTTTTGTCTGTGAGTTTTGCACTAATCATTAGTTCATTGTTTACATACATGTGTTTCTGATCTATCAGAATATGATGTAACGCGAGTCACATTAAAGCAAGCAGCATGATTAGATTAATTCAAGACATCACGTAATGCAGCTTGAAAAGTTCTGTCTGAATTTATTTTCAAGACTTCATCATCTGTGATGTAGATGATATCATGAGACGAAGTCTCACTTCTTGATGACTCATGAAACAGCATTGATTCAATCGCATCTTCAGAATTCATGAGAATATAGACTATCATTCATAGAGATTTCTTGAGCAGAGTTATTGAGTTGCATCTTCAGAGTTCATGAGAACATTAACTATCATTCATAGAGGTTTTTCGAGCAGAGCTATTGAGTTGCATCTTCAGAGTTCATGAAAACATTGACTACTATTGATAGAGATTTCTCGAGCATGACTCAGTTGCATCTTCAGAGTTCATGAGAATATTGACTATCATTTATAGAAGTTTTTCGAGCGAAGTTTTTCTTCTTTATCTTTTTACTCATTTTTTCACCTCTTTTCTAGACGAGAGCATCTATATAAAGACATATCTATCTATCTATCTATTTATCTATTTATCTAGTCATCTGTATTTAGTCTATCTTCTAGATCTATTTATTTACTAGATCAATCATTGCATGTGTTCATGCTCACTCTGTTGATTTCAAAGCTCTTTATATTGCATCTGTATTCTATCTCTTGACATTGAAGCTTAACATGAAGATATCATTTTTATGATATTGAGTAAAGCAGTGACGAAACAACAGAAAGCGACACGTTCATCTCTGCAACAATGAACGCATTGATGAACAGCTTAAGCGAGCTGAATATGAACGCATCGATCAGCTTGAGTCAGCTGATAATCTTTTCTTCGAAGGCTAGAAAACAGCTGCTGCACATGTTTGATTTGAAAGATTGACAAATTGCTCAAACATTGAGACTCATACTTGAAGAGTGAGAGAAAAAATCAAAGAAGCAGAAAACTCAACTATATGAGCATATAAAGACTATGTGTGTTGAAGCTGAAGAGAACAAAGCTCAAGCTCAGAAAGAGCTGAATCAAGAGAAAGCTCAGACTCAAAAGAAAACTCAAGCTAAAAAGATAACTCAAGAAGAAATGAGACACTTAGAGTTACTCAATGACGATGATGATTTGAACAAGATACATCAAATGTGTAAGCTAGAAATGACTCGTCAACAAGTCATAAAGTTTGTTTGATCTGAATGATTTAATTCAACTTTATCTGCTTCAACTGTTTCTTAAGAATTCATCTCGTTGTCAGTTTGAAAATCTATCATTTTCTCAGCTCAATCATCTTCTTCATCTGCTTCGTCTGTTCAAGAAACTTGAGAATTCGTTCAGTTATCAGCTTGAAAGCTCACTGTTTCTTTCTCTCGTTCTTTATCTAGATCTTTGACTTCATCTACAAGCTCATTCTCTCGCTCGTCATCTGCTTGAGATTTGCAGTGATTCTTCACTCAAATCGCTTCTCTTTTCTTGATCTTTTCGATTCTCACTTCAGTCTCTGTCTCATCTGCTTAATCATCTGCTTGAGATGCTAGAGATTTACGTTGAAAACTCAAGCAAAGACTCTCTGTTTCTTCATCTCATTTCTCGTCATGTATCTATCTTTCTCATGACTCATCTTGTAACTCATCTCACTACTCATCAGCTTGAGATTCTCGTTGAACGCTCACTTGAAATGTCTCTGTTTCATCGTCTAAATCATCTGCTTAAACTCTCTCTTGTGATTCATTTACTCTCTCATTCTCTACTCTCTCATTCTTTATTCTCTCATCTTGTGACTCATCTGCAAGAATTCTCTCTAGTGACTTGTCTTGAAGCTTTTCTCGTGACTCATTTATTAAGTCATGTTTATTCGTGAAGAATTTATATCACATGTTTCATAGACTCAAAGAGAAAGAACATGCATCACAAAGTCAAAAACAACGCGTCTTCTTTGAACTTAAATACTCGATTTCATTCTTTATCTTTGTCTCATCATCACGTCTTCTAAAAAGATTTCTTCAAAGATCAAAGATGAAACTATCTTTCTGAGTTCAATAGATTCAATCAATCAGAATTTCACAGACTCAGATCTGTTAAATACAAAGATCATGTGTTTGAATTTTAGCATTGCTCAATTTTATTTTCATTTTTGATATATAAGAAATAAGAAATAAGAAAGAAGAAAGAAAATGATTTTGTAAGAAACAAAATAGTTTCGTAAGAAAAATAAGAAAATAAGAAAGAAATAAGAAAATGAGAAACTGTACAGTTGAATATTTCGTGACAAAGTAGCTCATCTACTATCTTGTAAGATCATGTGATTATCTCTACATTTCATTACTTTCATATATTTCGCTGTTCTCAATTTATTGTCGATTTAGTGACTACTATCTCATCTGATCCAAGCTTACTTTAATCATTATGCAATGAACTTACTAACGTTCATTGTGTAATGATTAGAGTTAGATCTTGATGATTTTATTCATTTTCATTATGTTCAAAGCTTCGTTCTAGAAATCATCGCTCTCTAGCTATTGATCTACTAGCTAGTCATGTTCAAAGCTTCGCTCTTGCATCAGAAAATATCATTCTCTAGCTATTGATCTACTAGCTAGTCATTTAATCATATATCTTATCTTTTCTCTTGAAAACCTGATTCTCTAGTCATTGATCTACTAACTAGTCATTGTTTTAATCATCACTTTGCTCAAGTTTATTCTATATCTTCAATCTTCGTCTTTTGCTTTTGCTTTCGATTTCGATTTCGATTTCGCCTTCATCTTTGTCTCGCTAGTATCATAGAAGAATCACATTGATGCTCAAGAAATGAGCATTAAATGAGTGAGAGAAGAATGTCATGAGACGAAGTCTCACTTCTCGCTGACTTATGAAACAGCATTGATTCGATCACATCTTCAGAATTCATGAAGATATAGACTATCATTCATAGAGATTTCTCAAGCAGAGTTATTGAGTTGCATCTTCAAAGTTCATGAGAACATTGACTATCATTCATAGAGATTTCTCGAGCAGAGCTATTGAGTTGCATCTTCAGAATTCATGAAAACATTGACTACTATTAATAGAGATTTCTCGAGCATGACTCAGTTGCATCTTCAGAGTTCATGAGAATATTGACTATCATTTATAGAGGTTTCTCGAGCGAAGTTTTTCTTCTTTATCTTTTTACTCATCTTTTCATCTCTTTTCTAGACGAGAGCATCTACATAGAAACATATTTATCTATCTATCTATCTATTTACATCGATCATTTGACGAAACCAGCTAAAACTGGCTACAAGCTCACCAAGCTAGCATCAGTCAAAAATATCTGTTTAGCCGAGCTTCTAGCTCACAAGCTCTAATAGTCACTCATCAACAACTAATAGCTAGCTAC
>JAABUV010002443.1_pt1 | contig 25155 bp, 24 predicted proteins | sample 5559971 | NCBI WGS metagenome assembly JAABUV01 (sample SAMN10711881, study PRJNA513362) | rock metagenome | isolation source: Antarctica rocks | place: Antarctica: Victoria Land, Knobhead nord | collected 2015-12-19
TAGAACTCGCTGAACTTCTTTGATTCTTGAATCAAGTTGTAGTATTTTCTACGAAAGTTGACTTTCTTATCTGAATCATTGAACAACTCAGCTAGTTCTTTCAAAAGATCATTGACGATCTTATAGAGATTGACACAGTCACGTTCGCGTCTAGATTGAGCGGCATCAGCTGCGTCATCGAATAATCTGAAATGTACATAGCTCAGTTTGACTCGTTCATTTGAAAAGAGGTCGACGTTGATCTCTAGTTTATTCTGAATTTTGCCGTATCAGTTTTCCCAAGTAGAATTCTTTTCGTCAGTAAATCAGAGAGAATCAGGTATTTTCTGAGATCTAGAACGCTCAGAGTAGGTGAAATCAGAAGAAGTGATTTCTTTAGTTTGAAGTCTAGTCTTCAACTCTTTGATTTCGTCGTCTCGTTGTTTACTCAGCTCGTTGAGTCGATCTGTTTCTCTGTCGAGAATCATGCATCGAGCCTTTCAGTTTTTGATAGAAACAAAGAGTATTACTGTTTCAGCAAATGACTCGTCGTCTTCATTGATGAATGATTCAGCACTAGAGAGTTTCAATGAATCAGTCTCAGGAATTTGAGAAAAGCGACTTCGGAATTCTTTGAAACGTTCTTCGATAGATGAACGTTTTGACATGGTGAAATTTGAAGAAAGAACGAAGTCGAGCGAATGACGATGCTCGACAGTATTAATGAAGGCGTATGGTCAAGTGTTTAATCTTCAGAGGAGAATGTTGTTGATTAGAAGAATATTTTTGGTTTGTGAGTTTTTTGAGTGATTCTCAAGCAATTCACGAAGGTTCTTTATCGTCGATTCTCTTAATCGAGTTGAACAGCTTATTTTCACTCGTTTGTTTCACGAGAATGGGTTGATTCTCTTGATCGGTTTGAACTGTGCGTACTTAGTGAGCGATAAGTTGTCTAGCGATTCAAACAGTCTTGTCGTTGATTCTATCAAACTCTCTAGTGTTGTTCAGTCTTTCGATTGCGTCGATCATCAGGTAAATGAATTTCTTTAGACTCGTTCTGTCTGTACGAGTATGTTGAATGAGTAATGAGATCAGTATCGTGTGATTAACGAATTCTTAATATAATGTCAGAATCGTGCCTAGATGAGTCAATCAGCGAAAGTCAGAATTGAATAGTGCTTGATCTTTAGAGATAGCTATAACTGAATATTAAGAATACAGAAGAAGATGAGTACAAGAGCTTTTATTTAAGTAATATTCAGAGACTGCGCTAAGCTCGAAGAAAATGTGTTTGTGACACGAGTAGAATGTGATGTAGAAAGAAAGATGATGTTGAACAAAGAGATGTTGGTGAAAGAAAATAGAGACTGAGTCAGATCTGAGCTAGAGACACTGACTAGCCCTATTCAGCCTTGATACGCTCGTAACATAACTGATGATACTTTTGCAACAAGCAAAGCTTTGTTTGCTACATATATTTTATAAGAATAAAGCTTTTGTGAAATTAAACTTTGACTTTAACTCTCATTAATTCATAGTTGAAACTTTTGTTCATCAAGAGAAATTTGATTAAGCAAAGTCAAGAAATAATTATATTTCTTAATTGCTTAGTTGTGTAACATCGTTGACTTTGATGATACTGTATATGCTCTGAAACATAAACATAATACATATACATTGTTTGATTTTTGTCTGCAATGAGATTAAGTCAGTTTCAAATATCTTCAGCTTTTGTATTTGAAGTAGTATTCTGCTATTTTTATCTCTTTATGCAAGAAATTTTTCTTGTATATTGAATTGTATGAATTTCAGTCGCTGAAGTTATTAATATAGAAGAACTTGTTTTTGTTTGACTCGCTAAAAATATCATTTGCTGATACAACATGCACACTTTTCAGAATTGTATGCAAATGAAAAAATTAACTAGCTTCAAGTGAACAAGAATTTTTGATATTATCTTTAGATCAGTGCTTTATCTCAATCATTTCATGCATAGCATGTTAAGTTTTCTTATTGTGAGATTTGAGTAGTTTGACGAGAACATCATTGTGTTGCAACTTATTATTCTTGTTGTCTTGATGCAATGAATTTACAATGAAAAGAATAAATTGTAGCTGATCAGATAGTCAATCGTTTAGCAGAGTTGAGACTTCAGTCACTTCTTTCAATCTCTTCTGAATCAAAACATAATCACATCTTCAAACTTTCTTCTTTCTCTGTTAATTCAATGAGCAGTATACTTTATCATTGATAAGATTCTTTAAGTCATTGATGTCTTTTTCATCTCATTTTCAGCATTGAAGTGATTCATGAACGCTTACGTAGTATGATTTCACTCAGATCAAGTCTTTTTTCTTTTTATTTAACTCTTTATCTGATATGACTTTCTTGTCAACTATGTTGCAACACTTGCACATGAAGACTGTTAATGTATCAAGAAGCTTCTTTATATTCAGAATTTCAACTAAAATTGATGCATGACATCATAACTTTGAATTGAGTTCTGTCTCTTGTATTTGATTGCATTGTTCATGAATGAGTGCATCTTGAATTTTACAAAGACTAAAGACATAACTGAATTGTGTTATCATAACAGTCAATGCATGCTTGTTGATTTTGCTTTGTTTTGTATCTCTGTAAAGAAGAATATCTTTCATCATATAAAGATTCAGATGTTGAGTATTATGATGTAATAACTGTCTTTGAAACATTTCTCATTTATTAATGCAATCAAAAAGATCTTTATTAGATGCTTATGTGCAATCTCACTGTGCTCTGTATTGAAATTATCAACACTATTGTATCTTTGAATTTGACTTGCATAATGTGTCATTGCATGTAGTTTTGAAATGTTGAAATGATCGATGTCTGTATTTGAATGCTCAGATCACAAATGACGAAAAACATTCTTTAGCTTGTTTAATCAAAAAAGCGTATGTTCAAGATATTAAAGAATTTCTTCATCATGCAAATGATACTGAGCAAGTATCACAAAGTCTATCACTGCTTGAGCGAAGTGAATCGCTGCAAATGCTCTCATGATCAGAAGCGATGCAATGACTGATATAAGTTAATATACAATCGACTTTTGATCTGCATCAGTTTATTGCTTAATCATATTGTACTTGACAAATCTCTTCATGTCTTTAAATGATGAAATAATGTGAAATCTTTGATTCAACTGAGCTGTTTCTGATGCATCGTTTAAAGTTAATCTGATTTCTTTTCTTCTTTGACTTGTACAAACACTCTCATTGATGATCTGACTGAATCATAACATCAGATACAAGATAATTTTCTTAAGTAGTTGATGTAATACATTTATCATCATTGTCTTGTGAATATTGATAAACATATATAATCATGCAAAGTTTTTCACTGAATGTATTCAAGCAAAGTCATTCTCAATCATATTGTTCTTTCTTTGTTATCTTTGTTGATTTTTAATGAATGCATATGTTTGAATTGATCATGTCTTGTTTAAATTTTCGCGCTCATGAGATGATACTTAATAGATAGAACATTGTTGATTCATCTTGATGTTTATGATTAATACTTGTTTCTCATAGTTCATCATGAACTTGATGATTATCAAATAACATTGTCTTATCTTATTGTTTGCACAAAGAACAGAAATGTCGTTTCTGAACATAGCTTCAACGACTGTTACATGTGAGATCATGTATTAATGCATGATGATACATGTTTAACGTACGCTTGAGTATGATTAATAACATCATGTGTCAAATCTTTGACTTGATATTATCATCATTGTTATTAATTATGAGAAGAAATCTCAGAAGAATCAATCTCAATCGTTTTTAAGCATGTTTTGTGCATCGATTTAAATTTTCTATCGTTAGATATATAAATCATGCAGATAAATTGTTTCAATGTTCAATTAAAACTGTCTTATCGATGAAAATTAACAGTGATATCATGATAGCATCATCAGAAAGCTTCTTTTGCGTTTCTCATCATCAATCAGCAGTATGCATCTCATCATAAACTCGAGAGTTGTCAACATTATAATGTTGAACGAATGCATACATCAGCTTATCTTGAAATGATGAGTGATTCAACAAGAATTGAAGTGTCTCAATGATATCATAATATAAAATGTAGTGCTGCTCTTCTTGAACTTCTTCGTAACTGAATTCGACTGTAAATATTCAAGAATGTCACTCATTGTTTTCAACATCATACAAAATCTGACGTAGAAGTGTCAATCACTTGTTTGCGTTATGAAAGCTGATATGTTGATGTAAGACTTGCAAACGCAAGTCTTGAAAAAATTGATTAACACTGTCTTTGATAATCTTTGTTTAATGAAGTCAGTGAATGAATGCATAATCTGCTTTGCATTGAAATAAATAGTATTGATTGTTGTTTATGTTCTTGATCATTTGAGAATTCTGTTACGAGTGTGTCGAAATTGAATAGAGTTTTCTAGTCAACAAGCTCTAGAGGTTTTGACTCATGTTGAATCTCTAGCCTCAACACTCTATTCTAGCGCTTTCGATACTTGAGCAAACCTGCTTCGTTCTCTTTGTTTTGCTCTACTATAGATACAGCTCGGAACTCTCTTTGATTTCTTCTGTATTCTTAATATTCTAGTTATAGCTATCTCTATTGATCAAACATTCTATTCAGCTACGCACTACCTCGCTGCAGTGTGATTAGATTCTAGGCATGATCTCAACATTATATTAAGAATTCGTTAATCACACGATATTGATATCAATACTCATTCAAGCTACTCGACGAACAACGAAACGAGTATAAAGAAATTTGTTTTACCTGATGATCGACGCAATCGAAAGACAGAACAACATCAGAGAGTCAATAGAATCAACGACGAGACTGTTTGAATTGCTAGAGAATCTACCGCTCATTAAGTACGCAAAGTTCACTCGATTAATAGAATCAACGATAAAGAACCTTCGTTGATTGCTAGAGAATCAACTCATTCTCATGAAGCAGACAAGTGAAAACAATCTGTTCAATCCCTTTCTCTCTTCGCCTCGAAAGCTCGTGAATCAGACGAGTCAAAACAATCTGTGCCGTCAGATCAATTTAGTGAGTCTGCTACAAATGACGTTCTCGTAGTGAGTCTGCTTCAATGACATTCTTCGTCAATGCGATGACATATTTATTCTCATCGCTCTACCTATCAGTGAATCGATCTACCTCACGTTCACGTGCAACTAGTGAGCCTGCTTCAATGACAAGTTGATAGTCGATCTCTTCGATGAGCAAGTCGACTAGTGAGTCTGCTTCAATGATCACTCTATCTTACATAGTGAGTCTGCTACAATAGACATTTGACGAGTTGATTTGAATCAATAGAAAGATTGATAGAAAGGCAGGCATCAAAGCTCTACGTCAGTGCTATGAACTACACTACAAGTAATAGAGACATGACTTTTAAAGAGAAGAAGATAATGTTACGAGTGTGTTGAAATTGAATAGAGTTTTCTAGTCAACAAGCTCTAGAAGTTTTGACTCATGTTGAATCTCTAGCCTCAACACTCTATTCTAGCGCTTTCAATACTTAAGCAAACCTGCTTCGTCTTCTTTGTTTTGCCCTACTATAGATACAGCTCGGAATTCTCTTTGATTTCTTCTGTATTCTTAATATTCTAGTTATAGCTATCTCTATTGATCAAACATTCTATTTAGCTACGCACTATCTCGCTGCAGTGTGATTAGATTCTAGACATGATTTCAACAAATTCAAACTCAACGACTTTGATACTTTCTTTGACACGTTGACTGTTGTTTTGACATCATGATCAATTATCTCGATGAAGATTTCAACTTGCAGCGTTGATGATGTGAAGAAAAGTTCAGTCTGAAGTTGTATTGTTTCAATTCTTGATGATATATGTTTCATATTTTGATTCAAATCAGCGCTATTCATCTCAATGTTCATGTGCTCTTCTGCAAAATCATTTATTAACATATATTCTTGATTTTTGTCTTTGATGTTCATCTGAATGCTTTCATCGTGAGAATCATTTGAGTTTAAATCTTATTCTGCAGTCTCATGATTGCATCAGATGAGTTGCATTGAATTGCATGATGATAATTCTGATGATGATGATAACTTTCGTTAGAAAATCTTTTGTGATTGATCATGCAAGCAAACATGACAGAAATAAAGATGATGTTTAAGCTCACTGATGTTGTTTATCTTTATTTTACATGAAGAGCATACGTGTTGCATTATCTGTAAGTCGTTGATTAGTGTTTTTATATAACTTGTACAAAGCAATGATGAATTGTAATGATTCTTTACGCTTAACTGTTTATCTGTGCATGAAATGTTAATAATGAGATGAATCAAAAAATGTCAATTGCAAAGTCGATGAATCACATTTGTTCAAAAGTTATTGACTTCAATTTGAACTCAATAGTTAAGATATGTAAATCATATAAACTATATTTAGCTAAATCATAAAGAAAACGAAATCAATCACTTGAATAAATATCATCATTATTTTTATGATCTAGTTATTGTCGCTTAAGATGCAATCATCTAAATCTCTTATAAGATGAAAGTAATGATTGCTAATGTGTTATATATCTCAAGTTGAAGCAATCTTCAAAGTTTACAAACTTTATCTTGTCATCATCATTTATTTCGTTCTTGTCATGACTTGATGAGCAACTCAAAAGATATATGACTATGCATTTATCTTCTTCATCTTTATTTGAAACTTTTTGATAGCATGTCAATTGCACTTAAACTCATCGTCACTTCTTCTGAGTTTATCATAAGTGCAAGACTGCTTAGATTTTATAGTCATTGCTATCTGATGTACAATGAAGACTGAGAAGATTTGAGTATCAAAGACTAAAGACTTGAACTTAAATAAAGAGATTAGTTGATCAATAAACATAAAGATGAACTCATCAGTCAAATAAGTGACAGTAACGAGCGAAGATGATTGTTGATGATGAAATGACATTGAAGATGATGTAGTTTTGTTTTGAAGAATCTTTCATTTGATGATTCTTTGTATGATGTTGACTGCTTGTTTGAATAATGACAAGAATTTTGATGCATTTGACAATATGTTTCAATTGAACTTGTTTATTACTACTGTCAATAGTTAGATCATGAGTTCAATTACAATGCACATATTAATGAATTAAATGTTGTTGCATACATTGACTTCAATGAAAGCATACTTGATGATGTCACACTATAGACAATGTCTGCAATGAACTGACTGCTTGATGAAGACTTTGATTTCATCAATAAATCTTCAGTTCTTAAAAATGAATGAAGTCGTTCAACAATTAAACTGAATGAAAAATTGTTGCAATCAATCTCTTTGTCATCTCTTGAGATTGCTGTTGCTTAATATCATATCATCTTCAATTCTATCGCTTCATGAGAATGATTTATATTTCAATGATAATAGATGTGAATGAAGTTTTTACACTGCTCATGACAATATCATCAACAAGTAAGAAGATCAAGTATGTATGACTCGTTTCTTTGCAAATGCTTTTTATGTTTGTTCTTTAAATGCTTTGCATGAGTGATGTCGCTGATTTGAATGAAAGCAATCAGTTAACTGATACACAGAAGAAGCAATTCAAAAAGATAATTAAGATTTCATCTTTCAACACTTGTATCTTTCTGTCTTTTCTTGATACTTTGAACTTGAAAGAAGTTTCATCATTTGTGATATAATTGCTGAAATCTTTGCAAGTTCATGAACTGATCAATTCAATGATGAACTCTTCTTGTTGCTATTCTGCAAATGAAACAATATATTCTTCAGATTTCTTCAATTGTTACATTTCTTTAACATCTTTGTCATTTTGATTGATTGATCAAAGCAATGAACAATAGTCTGATTGCAAAGTGAAAAATGCATGTAGTTTCAATTAATACATCAGTTGAAGATTAAACGAGATTGATCATTACATCAAAGCTCAAAGTCAAACTCACTTGCATGATTGAATACTTTTGTATCTGAGTCGTGTGAAATCTCTTTATCATTAAGTATAATTGTTCAGTTTACAATATAAGACAGATCATATACATCTGAGTCATCATCATGAAAGTCTACAGACTTTTTGATCATGTTCTCATTTGTTTCTTCATTATATATTTCAAAATCAATTCTGTTCTTTCAACTATTATCGTTGACACTCAAGATTTGCTTGAATCAATGCTGTGTATCATGTTTAAGTTGTAAGTTCAGATCAGTAAATAAGACAGTATCTTTAAGAAGATACTTGATGTCTTTCAAATTAAACTGTTTATCTCACGACTCTGTTTTATTTATTTGCTTTGAAACATTCAATATTCTCTTTACGACTGCTTTTTTGACAGATTCAAAAGATGAATGAAATTTGAAAGTAGTATTTCTTCATCTTTTAACATGTCAAGTAATGAGAGCTTATCTGACACTAGTCATGATGTTTTGTATGCATTCAGTCAACACTATCTTCATAATAGTGTTATTCAATGTCTATTAAGTCACAAGTAATGCAAAAAGTGATTGAAAAGAAAGTGAAATTATGTAATACATTTAAAAAATTAAAGTGCATGAGATTCAATGAACTTGAATAATGATTCTTTAAATCTGCTTTAATTTGAGAATGTCATTCTTTAACATCTTGACTTGAAGAAAATTTCTTGACTTTCTCTGTTATCAATAATAATAATAATAAATTCATACACTCTTGTGACATCGATTAGATCGACTCATGAGAAACTCTATGCTATCTGTATCGAGTGAACAAAACTTTCTAAGGTAGAAAACCACTCGCAGTCTACACGACTGCTTCACGCAGTCGAAACAGTGAGTTTTGAGACTATGTATCAAATTTGTTCGCGTTGATCACACGTTAGAGAACGAGTGTTCTAGTCACTCTAAATTGCTTCAAGAGCTTCGTTTTCATCATCATCTTCGCTACTGCTCTGAGATTCTTCGTGATGACGACGATTATTCAATAGTTCAAGAAGTTAGCATCTTGTAGCATTCTTGATCGCAGATGCAATCAGTTCGAGCAGTGCATGAGTACATGCTTCGCCGTCTGATGACTTCATTCGCAGTTGCATCGCGAGCTATTCGTGCCTGAAACGTTTCTAGAGTGCAGATAAGCATTCAGATTTATGCATTCAATTCTGATGTGCATTGCGAGAGTGCTTTCTGCTTTCTGAAGATCATCACGCATCTTTATCGTCTTATTGCTCAGGTGCAACCTTTGTGCTGAGATTGCGTTGACGTCTGCGACGCGTTCTCTGTACTTTTCTCATCGTTGATTTCATTGATCTTTGTGATACTGCGTTATTGCGATGCTATCGCTTGTTGAAATCATTGTGAAGAAGAGAGTGTGTCGTCTGCGTCTCAACTGTATCTTCGCACCTTCTCGAATGAAGGCATTCAGAAGTACTATTTTCTTGATGACGAGTGAGCGAGAAATGACGCGATTAACTCTCGTCAAACGAGCGCGTATTAGTTTGCATGCTTGTCTGATCTCTTGCGTTCGATCGTTGACTCGACTGTGTAGCGTGATCTTGTTCTGTAGCATGTTCAGATGAACATGTAGCGAACTCATGTATGTTTCTGTCTCTAAAGTTTCGATGTTTACTCTTTTGAATGCTTCTGCTACGTGACGCAGAGCCTGATTCTGAAGTGTTTCTAGCCTGCGTTCTTTGCTCAACAGTTCATCTTTCTTGTCGCGCTGATGTCAGACTGACGCTTCGAATGCTTCTCTGTTATCAAATCAACAACGACATCACATTTCAGTAATTTTATGATGATCATCATCTCATCTTTTAATCATGTGAACTATGATTTACATTATCAAGCGCTTGAATGTAATCTTCACAACAAGATGTTAAAGCTGTGCTACTCATGAAAGACTTTAAACAGAGTGCTTATTTTTACAACTGTATTCAGAAAGTGATTGATAGTAATGTGAAAGTTATGCAATCATTAAATGAATAGATGCAACATATCTTGATTGAACTACATGATTGAACTGTTCACTGACAATAAATGAATTGCTGTGATTCGCGATGCTCTTATAAAAGTGCTTGCTATCACATTCTCATGAATCGCAACAATGAGAATAACAAACAGATTTATTTGAAAGCATTATAACTTGCAATGCAATACTGATTTTGTTAACAAACGTCATGATGTTAAAAGATGATCAGTTATGCTTTTTAAGCAAAGAAAATCTCAATTTGATATAAATGACTGATTATCTTGACAGATTCTGATTGAATTATGAAGATACATATCATATTTTCACTATGAATTGATTTATTTATCTCGAAGAACGTTCTCAGTATAGTCACAAAAGTCAACAAATGATCATTGCAGAAAGATTTAACATGAAGAATATGCAAATTAATGAAGATGTGACTGAAATGTTTATGATGCAGTTTGTTTGCTCATGTCTCAAAGCAAAACATGATAAGCGATAAAAATGCAAACAATATTCATTGTATCATTTCTTTTATATTGTTAGCTTGAATATAGTGAAGAATACAATGTAGATAAGCATGATTCAATAAAAGATGAATAACAGCTTTGTTGTTTTATGAATGAAAAATAATCATGATATCAAAATTGAGATCAACACTTTTATCATTTTAATTATATTTAGTAGAAGAATACAATTCATCAACGAGATCTTGCTCATTTTATTCAAGTGTATGCTTTTTTAATCAAAATTGAGATCAACACTTTTATCATTTTAATTATATTTAGTAGAAGAATACAATTCATCAATGAGATCTTGCTCACTTTATTCAAGTGTATGCTTTTTTAAGAAACTCAACTTTCGAAACATCATAATAGTTAAATCAGAATCATTCTCATCTTAAAGACTTTTTATCTTTCATCATAATTAAATAACAATCTTAATTCAAGCTGCAACTGTTAAAATCAATCATTCAATTTAAATTTACATCAGTATAGAATTCAACATTCTGCAACTCTATCTCACTTTCTATCTCTCATCATAATCAGATAACAATCTCAATTCAAGCTGCAACTGTTAAGATTAATCATTCAGCTTTAACTTACATCAGTATAGAATTCAACATTTTGCAACTTTATCTCACTTTCTATCTTTCATTACAATCAGATAATAATTTCAATTCAAGCTGCAACTGTCAAGATTAATCATTTAGCTTCAACTTACATCAGTATAGAATTCAACATTTTACAACTTTATCTCACTTTCTATCTTTCATCACAATCAGATAACAATCTCAATTCAAGCTGCAACTGTCAAGATTAATCTTTTAACTTCAATTTACATCAGTTGAGAATTTTACATTCTGCAATTTTATCTCACTTTTTATCTTTCATCACAATCAAATAACAATCTCAATTCAAGCTGTAACTGTCAAGATCAATCATTCAGTTTAGATTCACATCAATATAAAATTCAACATTTTGCAATCTTATTTCATTTTATCATTGTACATTTTATAATCTCATTGCTTCTTATTGCTTCTTTACATTTAACAGCTTAACGTCATCTCACATCATTGTTCTACATCTTTTAATAAACATCTCATCATGATGTTCAAAGAAAAGTTCAAAGCGACATTGATAGATAAAGATGCAGTGACTGACATCATGTATCACACATCTCAAGCAATGAAGCTTAAGAATGACAATTTCACTATTCTCATCTCAAATGATGAAAAGATGATGCAGAAAGTAGATTTAGTTGAGCATCAGAACATCAAATCTGTCATCTTTTAAACTAAGATTATTTTTGAAATCAATGAAGTAGTTAAATCAGCAATTGATGCATTCAATTCTTTAAATGAAAGTTTTTATATTACTTGCAAGATTGTGATGAAGATCTTGATGAACTGAACATTCAGCATTCGCTTTGACATTAAATTACATCAAGTCACATCATCATTATTCAAGAACTGTTTTTCTGTTTATGATATTTTACATAACTGAATCTTTCACTTACATTCAAATTCTGACATCTGCAAAGTTATTGTTGCAAACTATCTCAACATGTTTCTGTTGCATACTTCTTATTTCAAATTCATGTTTTTCACATACAACATTAATGATTCAAAGATTAAGAATTTATATCAAGATAAATGAATGATTCTTCTTGAATTTATCTTTAGATTGATCTCAACTCATATTTAGTTGATTTTGCTTGAGAATCATGAAGATTTATCAGTTCTTCAGAATATAAAGAATACACTCAAAAAAGTCTTCAATTTGTTAGAAGATCACATAGTTAAACTGAAGATTTTCATCTCAACGATTGAACGAGATATGTTTCTGAATCAGTATTGAAAATTCAACAGTAGCATCAGAATAAAGTGAGACTTTTCAGCATTCAACATGTGATTCAATCAATTTAAAAATCACAAGCATATTATTTAAGTAGAACAAGTGATTTCAAAGAAGAATCATTTGACTATCTATCTGTCATATTAATGCACTTATTGCAATGACAAGAAGTGCTGACTTATCAAAGATTTCTCTAAACTACAGTCAATGAAGACATAGCAAGCATTGATTGCGAAGACTCAGACATTGCTTTGCAAATTGTATGCACTCATCACATTTGCAAGAACAGACAAGAAGTATATTGATTTACTGTGTCTTTTCAACTGCTTCAACTATTGATTTGACTTGAAGAATCATTTTGAAGTGCAGATCAATGATGACAAGTGAACTGCTATCATTCTTGTCAAATTATTTATTTTCTTCAACACAACAGATGTGAGCATAACTCTTCATCACTTTCTCATCAAGACAGATTGAAGCTCAATTAAGTTAAAGTCAATGTTTGATCTTTGCAAGCATAAGTGACAGAATAATGATAAACAAGTACTTCAGTATTGTTTTTTCATTGCATCAAATGTGATCTCAGTTCATTTAATTATGTCTGACAAGCTCAACAGAATCAAAATAGCGACAATCAGAATTCTCAATTCTGCTCATATTGACAAGAAATATTATGAATACAATGATCACTTTCGCGATATTATACTGAGTCAGAATCTTCATATTAAATTCACATCAATTCTCTTTGAAGACTTGAATCTTTCAACTACTCTTGTTGAGTGAAATATTGAGCTGAATAAGTCTCAGATGTTGATCATGCAATATCTTCAGAATCTTTAATGATTTTGATTTTATCAAAAGACTCTTTGAAATCGAGAAAACATTAATGAATATCATTATCATAATGCTACTTTTAAAGCTGAACAAGAAAGTTAAAGTGCTGAGTTCATTTAACAACACAGCTGATACATTCATTCTTAAACTGAATGAACAGCTTCAATAATTAAAAAACAAAGACATCATTTTGATGAATAAGAAGATCATTTATTTTCACTTGCAGTTTATTGAACATCAGATAATCACTCAAGACAGTTGCGCATCTCACTCAGTAAACAATGATTTCACTCAACAATGATGAAATGTCTTTCACGAGTTATCTGATGTCTTTTATGATCAGCTGACACATTGAATTATTGATCAGAGCAAGAAGACTTTACATGATATTAAAGATCATTAATACAAATTGCATCAGATCAGTCTTGACACTTTGCTTTTAAAAGTCATGAGTTTGAGCAATTATTCAATGAATAAGACGCAATCTCAGAATCAACAGAATGAACAGAGTGATAAGCAACACAAGACACAAGATTCTTTAATTGTACAAATCAATAATGAAGAAGTCAATATAATTCATGAAGATCTTGAGAGCAACAAGAATTCAATCAATATGAATTATGAAAATCTTAATTTTCATGTCACACGTTAATTTTCAAAGCGAGATCACGAATTTGAACGTCATATGCTTCAGAGAATTATCAATGTCAAGCTCAATAGAATGAACAATGAAACTGAGCATGACGTTGTTATTAAGACTTTCTGCTCATACTTTTAAAGAATCAAGATGAGAAAAATTCTCAACATGAAAGATCAAGAATTCTTTCAGCGCATCAAGATTGAGTTAAGTGTGAATATTCTTGAGCATGATGTGAGCGCTGTTGTCTGCATGCTGATCAACTTCGACACTACTATGTTAAAAAAATTCAAAGAAGATCATGTTGAAATCGTGCCTAGAATCTAATCACACTGCAGCGAGATAGTGCGTAGCTGAATAGAATGTTTGATCAATAGAGATAGCTCTAACTAGAAACCTAAGAATACAGAAGAAAGAAGACAGTTTTGAGCTGTATCTATAGTAGAGCGAACAAAGGAACGAAGTAGTCGATTTGCTAGAGCTCAAATAGATGAAATGTTTCAGCATATTTCAATTTGAAACATTGCTGTTTCTTGTTCACATATCGAAATCTCTAGAGTCTATTGACTAGGCTCTATTCAATGTCGACACGCTTTGTAACAGATCATACTGTTGTTCAGAAAGTTGCAAAAGTCAAGAATGCAGAGATCTTTATTACTATGACTCACAGCAACGATTCAATGCATATGTTCAATGATGATGAACAACTTCGATCAACAAAAGAAGATATCAAGAACAATTGCTTCATGCATTATATAAACAGAAGTTTATTCAAACATCTGATTATGCTTAAATACTCTTATATGCTTCTCACTGAACAGTATTGCGCAATTCTCATCATAGATGACATTGTATTCACTGTCTGATACAAAGCTCAGATGCAGTTCTCAGTTGATTTTTCACTTCAACTCAATACAATTATTGCAATCATTGTATTGAAGAGCTTTTGCAAAATAAAATGATCATTGACATTTTTCAATGTCAATGAGATTAATATAAGAGTCGATGCATCTCAGTTCAAGCAGAATGAGATTGAAGTCATTGTAACAATCGAGCTAGTCAAGATCTACGCTGAAGTTGAAATATCTGTTAAGAACATCGTCATTCTCACAGAATATATTGCATAAGTTCAGCTACTGAAGAGAAACTTAGTCTCAGACTCAAAAGTTCAAAATGTTAAAGCGTACATGATTGATTCTTTTCAAGACAAAGAAGCTTTTGTCATCATTTTATGTATGATGAAAATCAAGAAACTCAACTTCATGTCTCAATTCAATCATCTTCTGACTGTTTATAATCATGCTTGCAATTCATTTGTTATATTATGTAACTATGATGAACTTCAGCATGATTATGCTTGCAATTTACATATGATATAACATGTTCAAAATTTGTTCTCAATCAATGAAGTCTATAAAGAATACTTTAGTCAACAAGAATTCATCGATTTCATGAAAGCACAGCGTCAATTTCAAGAGCAAGAATCACAATGAAACAAGAACAAAGCTTGATATGCAAGCGAAGATCAAGCAACAAATTCTTCAGAAAAGCAAGAGCATCATCAGAATGCAAGCGAAAATCAAGCAACAAACTTTGCAGAAGAACAAGAGCATCATTAGAACATAAGCAAAGATCAAGCAATAAATTCTGCAGAAAAGCAAGAGCATCATTGAGACATGAGCGAAGATCAAGCAACGAATTTCTCAGAAAAGCAAGAGCATCATCAGAACATAAGCGAAGATCAAGCAATAAATTCTGCAAAAGAGCAAGAACATCATCAGAACATAAGTAAAGATCAAGTAATAAATTTTGCAGAAGAGTAAAAGCATCATCAGAATGCAATCAAAGATCAAGCAACAAATTCTGCAGAAGAGCAAGAGCATCATTGAGATGTAAACAAAGCTTCTGCAACAAATTTCGCAGAAGAGCAAGCATTGCAAGAGAATAAATCTGATCAAGAAGCAGTATTCATCGACTGATAAACATGTTTCACAAAAGATGACATTCTTTTTCGATGTCTAAATTCTTTGTCTGCTGCTAGTTCAAGTCTGTCAAAGAGATTGAGACATTGATCACTGTGTAATACACACTGAAATACAGACATAACAACTTGCAAATACAATACACTTCAATCAACAATAAACTAGCTTAGTCTTTAAGCTGTTATGTGCATTATGTGAGCGCAGATCTTCAACATAAGCTAAAGTAAATTCATTATGTTTCAACTTCTACAGTATCACATTCACTGCATGTAACACAATTTAATCTTTCATTCATTTGCTTATCATATTTAATGTAAGTCTTTCAATTTGTTTTCATAATCACATAAGATCATGATTTAGCATCATATGTTTCTTTCAATGAGCATCATTATCAAGATCGAGATATGTTCATTGAACTTAATCTCAGTTAATTGAATTTGCATATTTAACATCAGTTGAGTACGCGTCTAGTTTATCACGTCAACTCATTTCACATAGTTGAATAGCAGCATTAATATTTCATCATCATCATCTATTTTATCAAACTGATTTTATCAACTCATCATAGTGACTAGCTTATGTCTCAAAAAGAATATCACTATCAGATATCAGAATTCTCAATTTGATGATGAGTGTTTGACTTTCAAAAACATGAAAAAGATTCTTAGAATCTTAAACATTGATAAATATAAGCTGAAGAATCTAACAAATCAAGCTGAGCAATGAACTGAAAAGTATGCATTTACACTTAAGCACATCAGATCTAATGAGAAGTCAGCTATCATTGATAAACAATTAACATCATTTCTGTACAAGATCAACACACTTATGTTCAATGACTTCAAAACAAAACAAATTTTCAACATTTTAATCGTTGTAATTCAATGAATGCTTTACAACAGAAGATGCTTTGAACAGAGACGTGTTAAACAAATCAACACATTTTTCACTCACACACAAACTAGTTTTACATCATATTCAGATGATCAATCACTCATCATCATATACAAGATTGTAAAAATTCAATAAACATCATTTGCATCTGAGTTTTTGCAATCACAAAAAGTCATGTCATTCATCAGAACATTCAAAGACGTTGAACTTTGTACAATGATGAGTTTTCACTTGAATCTGATCACTTCAAGAGAAATCTTGAAAATGAGCTTGACTTCAATTGAAGATGTACTTGATCATGATTTACATGATGATAAAGATCAATTTTATAATGTTTCATTTCAGATGTAAATTGACATTCTTAAAGATGACATCAGCTACATTGAAATGAACACTATCATTTACATCATAGATGACGAGATCTTGAAAATAAATTCAGACAGAGCTTTTTGAGCTGTTTTACACAATGTCTTGAATCAATTTAATCATGCTGCTCGCTTTAATATGACTCACGCTACATCATATTCTGATAGATTAGAAACACATGTATGTAAACAATGAACTAATGATCAATGCAGAACTCATAAACAATGCTTCATCAATTTCAACTTCTCATCAAGAGCATATAAGATTCATTAATATTAATGAAAGCAAAAAGATTAACAAAGTGACAACTTGAAGAAATGAAATTAACACATTATCAATTGATCATGAAATGACAATTGATAATTTAATAAATCATGTATGTTAATAAAGATTGACAAGAAGTTTAAATTTCATAGAGCAGAATTGAATAAACTCTACTCATGTTCAAAAGCAGTCAGCAGTCGTTAACATGAAAGAGAGCGTTACAAATGACACAGCTGTTCTGTTTACAACAAAGAATAACGTTGACTCAATTGATAATGCAACGTCTACTTATGTTCAGAAGCAGTCAGCAATCGTTAACATGAAAGAGAATGATGCAAATGACACAATTATTCTGTTTACAACGAAGAATAATGTTGACTTGATTGACAATGCAGCGAAATCTGATAAATTTATGAAGAATGTACATTCACAGCAAACTGACAAGAGTGAAGATTTTACGAACAAGATTCACATGCTTTTATATTATTCTCAAAAGCGATCAAGATTCAATCATTTAAAGAAAAACACAACAAGCATTATATTAGCTGATCAAACATTGCACTATAGTAAGTCACTGAAGTATGTGTATAAACAACAGATTAACGACAAGTGATTTTTACAAAGAATGATGAAAGTTCTGAATCATTGCATTCAAAGTGATGAAAGTTGAATGACAAGATGCAAATTCAAGAAAATGACATGTTAATATCAGCTTTAAATAAGTTTAACATTTCAGCTTCAAATGTTGATCAGTCAATAAACATAAGTTCAGAATTGAAGTATGATAGTTCTTCATTGAAGAAAAACAAAATCATCAGCTCACATCAAGATTTGACGAGTCAAGTCAAACAACATGAAGCAACTGTATCATCTTCATTTCAGCAGATGAAATCTCAACAGAACATAATGATCTTCGATCATTTAATTACAGAAGATCTTGCAAGAGAGTTAAATCAGACGCGATCAAATATGAATCTTAATGATGATAAAGATAGTGAGCAGAATTCAAAGAAGCATTACGCAAGATAATTGAAATATCAAAGTCAATCTTGTTTCTTAACTAACAAGATTGAACAGACTCATGATAAAAATATTATTGACTGTTACAAAACATCTTCATAAAGAAGACAGATGACAAAATTACGCTCAATTATTTCTGCATAATTTTAATCATGTTAAATCTCAATCATGCATACATTTGCAAAGAATGAACACATCACTCTTTTTATATCAGACTTTTGAGATTTTTGTAATGTTTAAGATGAAAATGTTCATGAAAGAAGAATTTAATGTTGATGATATGAGTCTTGAAAAGATAAACATGAATGTCAACAAGATTAAGAATGAAGCATGCTAATTTATTGATAAAACAATAAAGATGCTTGAATTGATTTGTCTGAATTGTTTATTGCACATAACACATGATGAGATCAACGATGCTCATTACAAGAAGACACTTTCAGTACATTTCAATCTAAAGATGCAAAGTGTTCTTTCAATAACAAGTTGAAAATTGAGTGTTCATGTGTGAACGCAAACTCATTTGCACATCTCATATCATTGAAATTTGTTAATCTAGTTATTGTTTTGTCAGTCTTAATCATTAACTGACTAAAGAAGATTCAAATTTATCTCAATAAAAACAATGATTTATTATGTTGATAAATTCATCACGCATATTATGATGCAAAGATAAATGTGCTAATCATCAGATTGACATAAACAGATAGAGATCTTTTAATAAAACAAGAGCAAGCTAGTTCTAGTTTCATATGTGTAATCACAATAAACATGTACAAGACTTACGTTGCAGCATTAATAAGAAATTGATATTAATCTGAAAGAGCAACTTTTAGATCAAAATAATCACAGTTGATATGACAGTTCTGAAATATAAAATGAGATCAACTGATTGCAGATGAGATGCATAGAAAGATGATTCAAACATTCAAAATCATCAATTTATTTAAGAACATGAATGAAAAATCTTGTAAGTAATTTGTTACAGATACATTCTTTGAATGATTTCTCATACAAATGATGACATGAGTGAACATGCTGATGATAGACTTAATGATGAATCAACATGAATCAATATGAAAAGAAAAAAAAGCTCATCAAGTCAATTTGATATACTATACATACAAAAATTTGAAAAAGATAAACAAAATACATATGAAAATCATCAATCTTCAAAAGAAAGATCATTGAATCATTAAAAAGTACATCAAAAAGCTAGAAATCATGTGTGACATACTATGATTATAACATGATGTTAATTTATCAAAGTTTTTCAACTCTTTTCTTACAGATGTGAAATTGAATAAGCATCAAGATGTTGATTGCAAGCTTTCATCAATGTTCAATGAATTTGTCAATTTTTCAGTGATGATAATCATTGAACAACTTCAAAAGAATAAAGATAGAAAAATGTAAAAGTGAAAAGCATAAAAGTGCATTGAAAATCAGTCTTAAATCAACATCAACAACTGAATGATAAAAGTTCATTGACTCAAAATACTTAGCACATTTTTGCATCTTGAACAACTTTCAGAGACACAGTTACTTATGTTCTCTGAAGAAGAAGATTGAAAGAAGAGATATGTTTGCTTTAAAACAGATAATTTCTATGACTTGAAGAAAGTTAAGTCTCTTTATGAAAATCACATTCTCAAGATTATCTTCAAGATGAACTGTATCAAGATCAAAGCAATTAATGAATTCATCAATCATGTTTAAAACAAGAACAAGAAGACTGTATTCTGTATCATGAGTTCTACAAATGCATTTATTCTTTATTGAGTAAATGACAAAGTTTCTACTTTCTGTTAATGTCGTTCTTAAAAGTTATCATGCACATAGTGAGAAAAAACATGTTTAACATGATTACTAATGTTTAATTATGTAGTACTTTCAACTTGTTCTTAAAGTTTTAATGACTTTAATAACTTCAAAATTGCTCAAATCTAAAATAATGAACATAGTTTGATTGTTTCAAGAAAATTCGAAAAAACTGCAGAAGTATTCAAATGAAAAGTTATCACACTTTATTATTGATATTATTAAATTAATCGATGTTGATTACAATTTACACAAAGTCAAGAAACTAGTTCAGATTGATTCAAAATGAATGAAGAGAAATCAAGCACAGATCAAGAAGAGAGTCAATCATCTTGAACAACATGAAAAAACTATCACTTATGACTTGCGCTGCGTAGATTCGCAGATTGAGATGCTGATATACAACAGACAGAATCATTAAGCGCATCTAATGAACATGATATTGAAGCTCAAAACATTTCAAGTTAAAGAATTAATCAAAGATATTGAGAATGATGATAATGATGAAGATGATCACATTGAACTCAGTGACAGAGTGAAAAATAATGACTGCGCATAAATCACATTGCTTCATACATGTGCATCAAGAAAGCGCAATGTGTTACTAGTTTATCAGTCTGTATTATAAATAGTTGTACTCACTCTTTCTTTTTTGACATTCATTGATATATTCATCAAAACTTATTGAGATCATGAAAAAATTTATATAATCAACATTAAGTTCTGTGATTCTTGATGATGTTGCAAATATTGCTTTGATGATTTAACAAATCTTCAATGATACAGATAACATTGCTTAAGCATAATCATAGATTCTCATTTTCGTTCTTTCAAATAACTCATTAAGAAAATCATGACTATTCAATCAACATTGTGTCTGAATGTGTGCAGATCAACAATGATTCAAAGAAGTAAATGCAGTATCATTTCTTAAATCAACAACAATGTTTATTTGTATTGATCTCAGCTACAATTGTTCTGCATTTATGAAATGCAGCAAAGTTTAAAAAACTTCACTCATTGAAGTAATAAAAATGTTTGTCAAACATTAATGATTTTACAACTTGAAATCACGCTTTTATTACATCACTAGTATCAATCATGAAAAGAGATAGATGAAAGATTATAAGTAAGAAAAGTGCACTTTTTTTAAAAATCATGAGTCTCGAAGTTCAAGTCATTTACATGAAAATGTGCACTTGAAAAGTCTTCTCATACTTATCAGACATTTACACACTGCAGATGATGTAAACATGAACACAATTGATGAAGATCTGAAGTACAAAAGTATAGAAATATTTTCTCAGAAAAGAGAAAAAGTGCTGTCAATACACATGAAGAATGTATGATACTTCATTTATATTATACTTTGACTCAAAAGTTGACTTGACTTCTAATGTTTAAAAATTGAGTGTCAGCTCGCTCATTTGCGAATTTGCATCAACATGAGTAACTTACATTTTATGATGATGACTCACTCAAAACTCATCATTGCAAATACAGAAGTCATAATTTGCAAAATCTAGATTCATGAAAGTCATTTGCAAAGATTCTGACTTGAAAAGCGTACTGATTACAATCATCGCAATTAATTATCAACAAGATCAATGATGTAGTTACTTGATTGAAGAAGACACAGATGCACTTTGCTTCGTCATGATCACAATAGTCAAGTTTTATGATTTTCAAGTGATTGTCATTAAGTTATTAAATGCAATCAAGAGTGTTAAACTTGATGATTTTCATACATCTTGAAGACTACATGATGATTAATGACATCAAAGCAGACATCATGAGTTCAATGAATCTGTTTTGCAGTTCAATGAATCATACATCAGTTAAACTTGTGAAAACAATAGATTGACTCTGAAACATCATCTCATCAGAAATTATGAGAATTCAATCATCAAAGTTGCACATCAAAAGATGAAATGCTTTCTTTATATATTATATATATATAGTTAGAATCATGAATATATACAGCTCATCAAGACATACAAGACATTATTACTTGTATCTGAGTAATTGTTTTGCTCTGCTCATCATCAACAGAAAGTCTTACTGCTTAATCTTGTGCTTTGTCATCAATCATTCATTACATGCACTAATGTGATAAATTGACTCAATGAGATTATTTTGATCGTACTTCTCAATATCTTCATGATTGCACATGTTTAAATCTTGCAAGAATGTTTTCTTCATGTTTCTTGCATGAAATGAAATATGCAAGCTAAAGTTATTCAATCATTACATTTTAACAAAGCTGCAAAGTATTTATCTGCAAAAGAAATCATCTTTTGCAAGATTTTAAAGCTACTTTTGTTGTAAATTGTAGAAAGTCTGAGTAATCTTGTCTCTTTAAAAATAGTAGATAAATACTTGATATGATTGAAGATCTTGAATGTTCATGTCATGTTAATTAATGAACTTTGACATCATGTTCAACATCATCAACTCATGAACATGAGAAAAACTTTCTGTCGCTGAATATTCTGCGTTTGTTCAAGAACTTGCAAATCACAACATCAAATCTCTAACAGCAATTGCATTGAATGAAAAGAAGAATTTTGCAAAACAATGTCATTATATGATCACGAGAGCGAAATCTTTCTATCTACTTTTCATATAGAGCACACGACTCGTTTTTTTCACTGCAAAACGTGATGCTTACAATCTCTTTATACATACTGAGTGTTTCTTGATCTTCAATCTTGCAAATCAACAAAGATTTTCAATTTCAAAGATTACATTCAATGTGCTTTTGCAATTCAAGTACAATGATAGTTTAATCAATCAAGTCAGACTTCAACGTTCTGTCAAGATGTTAAAAAAGTATCAGCGTATCTGCTTTAAAATCAGTCAAGCACATGCAATTAATTTAACTTGAGATCGAAGATCATGAAAAGTCAACTCACAGAATCTTTCTAGCAGCTATGTCAGACTACTGCAAAGCTCAGTTCTCTGATGAGTGAAATCATCTACTTGCACATTAAGCAAAGATACAAGTCAAAAAAATGACATTTATGATACTTTTGCAAATGATCAATTTTGCATACATTGATATAATTGACTGATCTCAGATTCATGATTTTGAAAATAATGATGAAATCACGAAAAAGCTAAATGAGTTATTAAATTTGCTGCAAATGATAAATATGTGATTACTTGAGATCTTGCACATTATGATCGAGAGCAAGATCATCGACAATGCAACAATTAATGTCAAATCAAATAATGTCAAATTGTTTCAAAATATTGCAAAGAATGTTAATGCATTAAGTTTAATCAGTCATTGCAATGCATTCATAGCGAATAATTCAAGCTTTGTGAAGACTGCAAAAAGTCAAAAGTAGCGATGAGAATGATGAAATCAATAGAAGAAAAGTTTGAGCTGTTGTTAATATAATGTCGAAGAATGAAAGAATGAGTCATCATTGAAAATCTAGAGTGAATACAATGATGACATTCATTGTAGCAACACTTCATACTATAATCTGTCTATAAATAAGTCTCTGTAAATATATATAATATACATAGATAAAAGAATCAACATATGTGACATAAGCAACGAAAGCGAGATTCATTTCAGTGCATATGAACAAACGCAGATTATATTGAAATGCAGTTTAGAGCATATGAATAAACGCAAATTTTATCAACAAAAGCAGAACTCAGTCAGGCAAACTCAGCTTAAATCTCAATTTTATTCAGCTTTAAGTGACAAATGTTTCTTTCATTAAACTCTAAAATTTAGTTCACTTTACAAACTGTTGATGTCACTTTCTCTTCATGCTGTAGCATTAGAAATTAAAGTTATATTCATCTTAAGACTAGCTTTATCACTGCTGTCACTGCTGTTACTGCTGTTAGTCTCAATATGTTGTTATCACTTCTTTCAACGATGCAAAGTTGTGTTACGAGTGTGTCGAAATTGAATAGAGTTTTCTAGTCAACAAGCTCTAGAAGTTTTGACTCATGTTGAATCTCTAGCCTCAACACTCTATTCTAGCGCTTTCGATACTTGAGCAAATCTGCTTCGTTCTCTTTGTTTTGCACTACTATAGATACAGCTCGAAACTCTCTTTGATTTCTTCTGTATTCTTAATATTCTAGTTATAGCTATCTCTATTGATCAAACATTCTATTCAGCTACGCACTACCTCGCTGCAGTGTGATTAGATTCTAGACACGGTTTTAACATTATATTAAGAATTCGTTAATCACATGATATCGATATCATTACTCATTCAACATACTCGTACAGACAGAACGAGTCTAAAGAAATTCGTTTACCTGATGATCGACGCAATCGAAAGACTGAACAACACTAGAAAGTTTGATAGAATCAACGACAAGGCTGTTTGAATCGCTAGACAACTTATCGCTCACTAAGTACGCAAAGTTCACTCGATCAAGAGAATCACGATAAAGAATCTTCGTGAATTGCTCTAGAATCAACCCATTCTCGTGAAGCAGACGAGTGAAAATAAGCTGTTCAATTCATCTCTTTCCCTCTTCGCCTCGAATCAAGCTCGTGAATCAGGCGAGTCAAAACAATCTGTGTCGTCAGATCAAATTAGTGAGCCTGCTACTACAAATGACGTTCTCATAGTGAGTCTGCTACAATGACACTCTTCGTCAATGCAATGATCTATCTACTCTCATCGTCTTACCTATCAGTGAACCTGGTTCTACGTTCATATGCAAATAGTGAGTCTGCTACAATGACAAGCCGAAAGTTGATCTCTTCGATAAGCAAGTCGACTAGTGAGTCTGCTTCAATGACAAGTTGATAGTTGATCTCTTCGATGAGCAAGTCGACTAGTGAGTCTGCTTCAATGATCACTCTATCTCACATAGTGAGTCTGCTACAATAGGCATTTGACGAGTTGATTTGAATCAATAGAAAGATTGATAGAAAGGCAGGCATCAAGACTCTACGTCAGTGCTATGAACTACACTACAAGTCATAGAAACATGACTTTTAAAGAGAAGAAGATAATGTTACGAGTGTGTCGAGATTGAATAGAGTTTTCTA
>JAABUV010002444.1_pt1 | contig 25152 bp, 30 predicted proteins | sample 5559971 | NCBI WGS metagenome assembly JAABUV01 (sample SAMN10711881, study PRJNA513362) | rock metagenome | isolation source: Antarctica rocks | place: Antarctica: Victoria Land, Knobhead nord | collected 2015-12-19
GCTGAGTGGGTCGTCATGGCTGGGGGCGCGGCGCTGCATTGCTGTACTTTTCTGCCTGTTGGGAGTGCCGACCGGCGTCCAGGCAGTCCGCCTCGGGCTGTACTCTAGTCATGCACTGCATGCATAACGGGGAGGGCTGGGTTGCTGGCAGCTTAGCATAGGGTCCTCTGCACGGCGCACTGCAGCCACTGCCTGTAACTCATTGAGAGGTTCGAGCCGCGTGCAGAGCTGCCCGATAGCTAGACTGATTGCACTGCATCCTTTGGAGCACCCTGCGCCCTCTGGCTTGCTTTTCCAGTTGTGTTCCAGTTAACTGCGAGGAAGCCCGTTTGATTTTACTGGCGTGGCTGTGTGAATTGCTGAGGCCCGCCAGCTGCAGCATGTGCCCGCCTTGCTTCTGCCTGGCGGTGTATACAAGCGGCTCGCTCCTCTGCCTCGTAATCTGAGGCTCTGACAGGTGTGCTGTGGCGGTGCCGGCTGGGCCTAGTACTCATACGTTCGTGCATTCTGTCTGGCTCCATGCATGGTGAAGCACACAGGCACGGCCGCGGTGCCTGCTGCAAGCTTTGCAACAAGTTTTGCGGCAACAGTCGGCATTGAGTGCAGGGCTGGAAGTCTTATTTTGGCTAGGTGCAGACAATGTTCTGCAGCACCACTCCACACTGCCGACAGCGCCACCCAGCACACGAGAGGACAGTGAAGCGCAGTATCCGGGCAGGAGACCGAGCGCTTAGCCGTGCCGCCGAGTGTGGCGAGGGGCCCGCGATGGAGTCCGTCGTCAACCCGCTCAAGGACTTTGCAAAGAACAGCATACGGCTAGTCAAGCGGTGCACAAAGCCTGATCGAAAAGGTGCGCCACGCCTTGCGCCTCGGGCCCTGTGGCGCTGCGCGCTTTCTGCTCCTGCGCCGTCCGGAGCCCCCAGCCTGACCGCAACGGTCGGCGTGCAGAGTTCAACAAGATCACAGTCCGCACGGCCCTGGGCTTCATAGTTATGGGCTTCATCGGCTTCTTCGTGAAGCTCATCTTCATAGTGAGCGCCCTGCTCGCTCAGCCTGGTCGCGCTGCTGCTCTGCCCTGCCGCACCTGCTCAGAACAGGCGACGCACCCTGCAGCGCTCACGTTGGACGCGCTTGGGGTGCAGCCGATCAACCAGATCATCGTAGGTGGCGCTGCGGCATGATCGCGCCTGCAGCAGGCGCTCACACACCCTGTGCTTTGCCGGTGATCCGCGCGCCCTGAGATCACACCAGCAGCCACGAGCCGCTCCGCTGCAGGCTGTCGGTGCCACGCTGCGCGGAGGAGGGCGCACGGAGCAGTGCAGGCGTCCACTGTGCTACGCCGGGCAAGGGAGCAGAGCCGCTGTGAAGGCGGAGGGCCTCATTAGAGAACCGGAGCATTAGAGAAACGGAGCGCTTGGGACGCTGGACGTCCGCGTGTTCTTGAGAGCAGCGCTCGGTCTGTGTGTGTGTGACGAGCGGGGTCCGGGGACCGGGCTGGCTGGGGGCGCTGCGGGGGCGGCGCAAGTATTGCGCCACGCGCCGCGGCAAGTGTAACCTGTCCCGTGTCGTGAGCTTACACAAGCTTGCACGCACAGCCTGCCCACTCAGCAAGCCCCCTCGCCGCACGGAGTCCGGCGGTGCACGTGCACAAGCGGCGCTGTCCTGACCCGCACGGGCAGGCGGCCGGCGAGCGCCTCGCGCAACGCCTCGCGCGGCGCGAGCCTGACGTCCAGGCCGGTGAAGCCCTCCACTGCGGTCACGCGCGTGTACCTGCGGCGCCGCAGCGGCGCGGTCACAGCGGGCCGCGCGTGCGGGCGGGCTCCGCGGCGCACCCGCGCCGGGAGGCGCACCCCGGCATCGCAGGCTTGGCCGACAGCAGGTAGGTGCAATTCAGGGCGACCAGCTCCTCCACCTCCAGGTTCTCTACCTGCGCGCGGCGCCGCGCGCGTCACGCGCCGAGCGCGGGCGCAAAGACCGGCGTGCCGTCCGTCCGAGTGCATGCCGGACGCAGGCAGGCGGCGGCTGGGCGCCGCGCCTTGCTGTACGCCCAGGGCGGCCCGCGCTCGAAGAAGCGCGTCGCCCCCGTCATGGCCGGCAGCGTGTCAATGTGCACGCTCACGCGCTCGCCGGCCGCCGCCGCCTCCGCGGCCGCGCCCGCCGCCGCCTCATGCAGCCGCAGCAGCGCCGCGCCTGCGCGGCCCGAGCGCTCGGGGCCCGCCCTCGCCGGGGCGTGCGCCGGCGACGTGGCGGGGCGCGCGTGCGCGCGCACCGCCGGGGTAGTTGTGCCGCGACGCCGCCGTCATGAGCAGCGTCAGCAGAAAACCGGCGGCGAGCGCGGCGCAGCAGGCCCCGTGCGCGGCGCGCGCCGCCGGCGACGCCGCGCGGCGGCACACGATGCGCGCCAGCGCCGCCGCCGCGCCGATGTTGAACAGCGGCAGCACGGGGAACAGGAAGCGGACCTGGCGCGCCCAGGGGCCGCTGTCAGCCGCGCCTGCCGGCTGCGCGCGCGGCGGCCGCCCCGCGCGCGGTCCGGAGGGGCCGGCGGCCGCGGGCCGCCCGGGGCCGTGCCTCCTTGTGGGGCAGGTTGGAGTACAGCGCCACGTAGGCGGCGGCCACGCCCACCACCTGCGCCGCCCGCTGGTCGAGCAGGGCGCCGGCGAGCGCGAGCGGCAGCGCCGGCCCGAGCGCGCGCGGCAGCGCGGACGTCCAGTACCAGTGCCACGCGCTCACGCCCCACTCGGAGCTCCTGCGCGCGCGCGCGCACGCGCCTGCAGCGCGCCGCGGCGGGCGGGGCGGGCCGGCCCGGCGCGGCGCGGGCGGAGCGCGGCGCACCGGTTGAGCACCGTGTTGAACCAGAGCACCTCGCCCTCGGGCCACAGCCAGCGCTGCCAGAACCACGAGTCGCACGCCACCGTGAGCAGCAGGCTGGCCGTGCCCGCGGCCAGGCCGACGGCCAGGCCCCGCGGCAGCCGGACCTGGCCGCTGAACAGCATGTGCAGCCCGATGAGGCCGGCCAGCGGCAGCACGTCGCAGCGCTGCACCACCTGCCGCGCGCCGCGCGGCCCTCAGCCAGCCCGGCGCGCTGGGGCCCAGGCGGGCGGGGCGCGGCGGGCGCCGCCGCGCCTCGCCGAGGCGGGCGCGCACCATGGTGAAGGTCAGCAGCGCGATCGCGCGCGCCGCGCGGCCGCCCGCCAGCCAGTCGGCGCAGGCCAGGCTGACCAGCGCGAGCGCGAACGTGTTGGGCAGCGTGCGCGACATGTAGTACGGCAGGTGGAACTGCAGGGCGGTCAGCGCGAAGAAGGCGGCGCCGGCCGGGCGGCCCAGCCTGGCCTGCACGGCGGCGCGCAGGCGCGCCAGGCTCGCCACGCAGACCGCGCCCTGCGCGCCGCCGGCGGGCGCTCGGCGGCAGCCGGCGGCGCCCCGGTGGCGGCGGGCGGCGGCGCCGAGGCTCGGCAGGGGGGCGGGGGGCGCCGCACCAGCGCCGCGCGCACGGCGTACTGCGCCGCGCCCTTCCCGCAGCCCAGCGCGTGGCTCAGCAGGGCGAGCGGCGCGGACAGGCCCGCCAGCAGCAGCGAGCCTGCGCGCTTGGAGCCGGCGCCTCAGCACACGGCGTCCGCGGCCCGCGCGCTGTCGGGCGCGCGGTGCCTGCCGCCCGCGCGCCGGCAGCGCTGCGGCGCACCCAGGAAGCTGCGCGGCACGACGCCCGGGAACTCAAAGTGGTCGTACGCGGCCAGGTGGCCGCGGTGGAAGAGCGCGTCGTGCGCCGCGTGCAGCGGGAAGCCCTCCTCCACCTTGGTGAAGGGCGCGACCAGGAGGTGCAGCGCCACCGCGGCGCCGAGCAGCGCGGTCCACCCTGCCCGGCGCCGCGGGCTGCGTCAGCCCCCGCGCGGGCTGTGGTGCGACCGGGCGCGTCCTGCTGTAGCTTGATCGCGCCTAGCCCAGGGGCGCACCATCAAACACCAGCTCCAGGGGCGGTGCTGCGGAGCGCAGCGCAGTGCCAGGCGGGCGCCGACGAGTGGTGCGTGGCGCCGCGCGGTCGCCCATCGCATTCACTTGCACATGGAAGGGCGCGCCGCTCTGTGCAGCAGGCTTGATGGTTTCCATCCTGGGTTACATGCCGCACGGCGCTGCCTCAAGCTACACTCTCACAAACGTCCGACTTTGCCGCGGGTTGCAAGGCTGGTTCAAATTCTGCACCATCGGGCAGGAACCCACCTTTCAGTCCACCCCTGCCCGCCTCTCCTGCCCCTATTCCCAAATGGAATTCCCATATGCATAGCCTGCTTGCCTCCACTGCTGCTGAGCGAGCAGCTCCGCATGCTGAGTAATGGCACATAGCCAGGCAAGAGGCAGGGCGCAAGCATGCTTCTGCTGGTGCGCAGGCTGCCACAGCCCCTTCACGCGGCGGAGCGCGCTAGATGTCCAGCTCGTCGTCCGGGTCTTCATCAGAGTCGACGTCCTCGTTGTCGGAGTCCCGCTCGTACAGGATGAAGCCCCTGCCGGCGCGCGCGTCCCCGGCGCCGTGCGGCGCGGCGCGCTGCCCGGGCAGCGCGGCCGGCTGCAGGTCCTCCTGCGAGGCGCAGCCCGCCTGGCTGTGCTCCCACGGCAGGACGACCTCTTTCCGCGCCGCGCTCTCCTGCGCCGACACGCCCAGCTCGTCGCGGCGCATGCCAGCGCCTCGACAACAAGCCCAGCAGCGCCGCGCACCGCCTCTGTGAGTGTCAGCCGCATGCCGGGCCGCAGGGGCCCGGCCTGGGGCAGCACGGAGCCGTCTGCGCACTCGCCTGCGCCCGCACGCACACAGTGTTCGCTGAGTGTGCGAGCACGCTGTCAGCGCCGCGCTGACAGCCGGCGTACCAGGCGGGCGTGCGGCCGCCGCGCTCCGGCCCGCCGGCGCCGCAGGGGATCGCGCGAGGCTGCCGTCAGGCAACACGGAGTACAGGTCGGTCTCCACACGCACGCGCCCTGTCGCAGCGCGGCGCAGCAGGTTCAGCGCCGATGGGGAGCAGCCGCGCGCGAGCGGCGCGCGCCCCGTAAGAGCCGCGCGGCGGCGGCGGGCAGCACCCGAGCGCCGCTTCAGGCTGGCGACCAGCGCGCCGTCGGCCGGGCGCGGGGTAGCGGACCCGCCGGCGAGGCCGCGGACGGCCAGCGTGCCCGCCGCCAGCCGGCGCACCTCCTCGACCTCCCACGCGGCGTGCATGTCCTGCCGCGCCGGCGCGGGTCAGCGTGCAGCGCCGCGGTCGCGGCCGCACAGGCCGCGGACCCCGCTTCGACGGCGCGGCGGTCGGGCCGGGCGTACCGCATGCAGCACCGCCAGCACGGCCGAGAGGCCCGCCTCTCGGCCCAGCTGCTCCAGCAGCAGCATGCCCTGGGCGCCGGGGCCGCGGCTCACCGCCACGCACAAGAGAGCAGCGTGCGAGGCGCGCCAGGCGCTGTCCGCACCTGTGCGGCGTCCCAGAACAGCAGCGCCGACAGGGTGTCGAGCACCAGCAGGGTCGCGCGCGCGGGGCCTCCTCCGGCGGCAGGGCGCTCGCTCGCGCTCCCCGCAACGGCGCGCGCAACAGCTTCAGGCGGCTCGGCGCCCGCGCCTGCCGGCCGACAGGCGCTCGCGCGAGGTTCGCAGGACAGTGCCTAGAGCAAGCAGCCCAGCTCGACGGGCGACACACCTCCGTCCACGGGGCAGCAGTCCACCAGAGTCAGCTGGGCTTGCGAGGTCTGGTGGCTGGGCTGGCAGCTCCCACCGAGCGCGGCCCACAAGACGTGCTGGGCTTGCGCCCGCCCTTGCCGCACGGCCGCTGTGAGCTCCCGCACGACCTGCATTTTCGTCACGTTCGTCACGCTCGGAGCAGGAAAAAGGCTACTGGGCCGCTGTTGCAGGCTGCACAGCTCCAACAGCCAAGCAGCTGCAAGCGAAGCGCGCTGCAGACGTCAGGACGGCCCTGCAGCGGGGCGTGCCTCCCCAACAACAGCAGCGCTTCGCACCGAAGCCAGGTCATCCTCTATGACGTACAGCGAGGTGGTAGCGCCTGGCGAGCCGTCCCGGAGACTCCTGACAAAGCAGTCCATTCCAAGCTGGAGGCCGCTCTCGATGGGAGCCGTGTGCTCTACATGCTGAGTTCTCCTATGTTGCGCGAGGCTTGCACGCTATTTGCTATGGTCATGTGTATGGCACAAGGTGACAGGCTGTTGCATGGTAAGAGAGTCTGTGTGTTGACCCTCGCAGCAGATCCTGGCGGTGATACTGTGCCCGGCAGCCGCTGTTGAGATGCAACCTCTAGCCAAGCCGTGCTGCTCTTTGCCAGTAAACGTTGGCAGTGAACATGCGGCACGTGCGCAGGGTATGGACAAGCCCCATCTGGGCGAGGTACGACCAAGATGAAAGAGCAGAGGCAAGCATACTGGCGGAGCGGAGCATACGATCCTTCATCATCTAAGGGCTTGCGCTCGTTATCAGCCCGGAGTTGGCTGCCACACAGGGTGACCTTGTGCCCTGTTCCAGCCCAGGCTGCTACGTCATGCGCACTGCACTACCCACAAAACATAGACCGTCTGCTTAAGCGCAACGGGGCTGCTGTGCGAGCAGCATGTCCTCGACGATAGCCCCCTGGGCGCTGCACAGCCCGCTGCCCGCTGGCAGGGCAGGCGTAAGGTCCGCCAGTGCGCATGGCCTGCCACCGAGGGGCGTGCGGCACAGCGACGGCGCCCGCCAGTGCCTTCCTGGGAAGGCGGAGCTCGGCGTCGCCGAGCCGCAAGCCCAAGAGCTTGACGAGCCGCAAGCTCTGGCAGGCAGTGGGCAGGCGGAGGTGCGGCGGCTTGCCGCGGCTGTGCACCCAGCGTGCTGACGCTTCCTGGCGTGCTGCAGCTGGCCTCGCGCGCGCGCAGGCTGCCTGGGAGCCCAGCCGCGCGGTCGATGCCTCCCTCCTGGGCCCCCCAACCCCGCCCGGCCCGCCGGCGGAGGTCGGCTGGCTGCTCGCGCTGGCGGTCCTGTGCGCCGCGCGGCTGGGCCGCGGCCGCGCCCGCGCCGACCGGCTCCGCCCCGACCTGGCTCTGGTGCGCGCCCGGCGCTCCGAGCGCAGCGCACCTTGCCGCGCCAGACCGGCGCAGCGCGCGCGTGGGGGCCCGACCGGCGCCGGCGCCGCGCGCAGGCGGAGGTGGAGGCAGCGTGGGCCGAGCGCCGCCAGGCCGCGCAGCTGGGCAGGCGCGACGAGGCGGCGCGCGCGGCCGAGGCCGCCGAGCGGCTGGGCGTCGCGCGGCGGCGCGCCGATGCGCGCGAGCGCGAGCGCGCCCAGCAGGACGCCGCCCTGCAGGCGCGCCGCGGCTGCACGCCTGCGCCAGGCCATGGGGGCGCACTGCTTGGCGAACAGCGCGCACTCGGGACATCGGCGACCCCCGGCCGCCGAGTCCTTGCCTCACGTGGCAGCCTTCTCTGTGCAAGAGCTGCAGGGGAGCCGCCTCGGCCGACCGTCCGCGCGGCCCCCGCAGGCCGCGGCCGCCCGTCAGGCGGAGCGCGCGCGCGCCGCCGCGGAGGCCAAGCGGGCTGCGTTCGAGGCGGACGAGGCCGCGCTGGCCGCCGAGCTGGAGCAGCGCACGCAGGCGGAGCGGCGCGTGCTGGCGGAGGCGGCCGAGCGCGCGCGCGCCGCCCTGGAGGAGCGCCGCAGGCGGGCCGCCCGGCCCCACGCCAGCGCTGCCACTGGCAGCGTGCATGGGCTGCCGCTGGGTGCACTCGCCGAGTGTGCTATGAGCTCTGACACTGCATGGCTTGTATGTGTCTCGCGCGGACACGGGCGTGCCATGGAGCGGCCGGGCAGGCGTGAGCGCAGGCTGCGCGTATCCGCAGGGAGGCAGACGAAGCGCGCCGGCGCCTGGAGGCTGAGCGCGCGCGCGCGGAGGCCGAGGCGCAGGCGCTCGCGGCGGCCGAGGCACGGCAGCGCGAGGCGGAGCGCGCCGAGCTGCGCCGCATGCAGCAGCGCTTTGCGGCGCGCTTCGAGGGCGGCGTCGACGTGTCCCGGCCCGCGGCGCGCGGGCTCCTCGCTGGCGCTGTGCTTGCGCCCCGCCAGTGGCGTCTCCTGCACAGGCTCCCCATGAGCAGCCACCGGCCTCGCTCAAGAGTCAGTTACCCGGTCTCCTGCCTGCCCAGCGTGCGCTCGGCAGGCAGCGCAGCGGACGCCGACTGTAAGCGCTCGCCCTGGCCCGCCGCCAAAGTATTGCTTGCTGATGCGCGGTCAGGCTTGCCTCGGCCTCCCTGAGCCCCGTGGGCACGCCTGCAGGGCACCATGACCGAGGGCCGCCCGCCCAAGCCCGCGGCCGTCGCGGTCGCCGTCACGCTGGGCTCTGCGCTGGGCGGCCACGCCGAGCCCGCCGCGGCGGCGTACGCCAGCGCGGACGCCGCCCGGGAGGCCGCCGTGGGGCTGGCCGGCCGGGCGGCCGCGGCCGCCGCCGAGCGCTACGCCGGCAGCGTGCGCCTGCAGGCGCTGGCCGGCCAGGTGCGCGGCCCATGCGCGCCCGCAGCGCCCGCGCCGGCCTGCGCTGCGCTGCGACTGCGAGCTGGGCGGCGCCGCACCGTGGGCGCCGCGCGGCTCCTGCCGGCGCCAGCATGGGCAGAAGGGCGCGCCGTGCCGCATGCGCGGGCGGCCCGCGCGCAGGGCGCGCTGACGGCCATGGAGGATGTGGAGCTGCAGCACTGGATGCGCGTGGCCGCCGCGCGCACCGCGGCCGCGGGCGCGCGCGCCGTCTGCGGCGCGCTCGCCGCCCACGCGCGCGGCGGCGGCGCGCACCATGAGACGCTGGAGGTGGGCGGGCCCGCCGAGCCCTCCCCGCATCGCCTGCGACCCGGCTGTGACCCTGCGCGCTGCCTGGTTGCATCTGGTCGGCGCCCGGCACGCGCGCGGCAGCGTGGCAGCGGGGCGGCGCAGGTGCGCACGGAGCGCGGCGTGCTGCCGGTGGGGCACCCGCGGCGCGCGGAGGCGGTGCTGGCCGGCGCGGTGGCCGCCGTCGAGCGCGAGGACGGCGCGGCCGCCGCGGCGGCGCTGGAGGACTTCATGGACGAGGAGGCGCTCCAGGCGGCCGAGGTGCGGAGCCGCAGCCGGCGCTAAACGTGAGCTTGCTGTGCAGGCTCGGACGCACCTGGCTCGAGCCCTGGACGCGCTGCGCGCTGATCGCAGAGGGTGCTGGGAGCGTGCTGTCTTGAGAGCGTGCTGTCTTGGGAGGCGGCACTCGGACCACCCTTTCATCCCTCCTGAAGCGATTGCATGCTTGCGATGGGAGGAGGCAGGAGCTGGGTGGCGGGCGCGCAGGGCCTGCCGGCGGCCCTGCCGCCCTGCACGGGCGAGGCGCTCGCCGCGGCATTCTTCCTGGACTTCACGTATTGGCAGCGCCCGGCCAAGCAGGCAGCGGCGTCGCCCTGGTACCAGGCCGCCGCGGCGCTCGCGGGCGAGTGCCTGGGCGCGCGCGCGCGGCAGGCCCCGCCGGCGCGCGCCCCGCTGCGCCCGGGCCCGCAGGCCGCGCTTTCCACCGCTTGCACGACGCGGGGCAGCGCTCGTGAGCGGCGCCCTCGCCCGCGCGCGCCGCGCAGGACACGCTGGGCGAGACGGCCGCGCTGCTGGCGGCCGTGCTCGGCGGCGGCCACGCGGTCGCCAAGCAGGCCGCGGAGCTCGCGCGCGCCAACCTGTCGTCCGCCGGGCGGGCCGCGCTGGTCGAGGCGGAGCGCGCGCGCGAGGCGCGCGCCCCGCCCGGCGCGCGTGCCCCGCGATGCGCGAGCCCCTGGCGCGCCTGGGCTCGGGGCGCGGCAGCTGCGCCCGCGTGATGCGCGCCAGCGCAGGGCGCTCCATGCGACGCCGTTGCCGCTGCACCCCCTATGCCGTCCTGCCTCTCCTTCAGACCTCTCTGACTCTCGGACACGGACACCGGCAGGCCGAGCGGGCGGCGGCGCTGGTCGAGGAGGAGTGGCCGGACGAGGCGGAGGCCGCGGCGGCGCGCGCGGCGGCGCGCGAGGCCGCCACGCCCGTCCCGGAGCGCGTCTGGGCGCTGCAGAACGTGGGCAGCACGCTGGCGCTGCAGGGCGCGGCCGGGCTGGCGCGCGCACGGCAGCTGCTGGAGCGCGCCGTCCTGCTCAAGGCCGAGTGGGTCGGCGGGGCCCGGCACCCCGGTGCGCCCTGAGCGCGCCCGGCCGCCGCGCCCGCGCCCGCTCCGCCCCCGCAACACCGCGCCGCCCGCCTCGCCACGAGGAGCTGCAAGCGTCCAGTGCCTCGCGGCCTCACGCCTGCACGCTGTGGCCACACTGCCGGGCTGCAGCAGCGCGCCGAGGCCGGTGCTGGGCGCCAGGCGTGCTGGGGCAGCTGGCGGCGCTGGCCGACGTGCTCGACCGCTCGCGCGAGTGGGCGCCTGACGCGGCGGGCGTGCGCGCGCGCATGCTGGCCGTCTATGGCGACGTCGCCGAGCGCTACCTGCAGCAGGGTGCGCCGCACGCCCGCGCGGCCTCTGCTGCCAACGGTGTCGCACGACACACCTCCTGGCTTGTGCGCACATGGCGCAGGAACCAAGGTCATGCCTGGTACCGTCCATGGGGCGCGGCGCGGGCTGGCCGGCGGCGACGGGCGGGCCCAGCGCGCGCGCAGGCGACGGCGCGAGCGCGTGCGCGCTGCTGGAGGCGGCGACGCGCGAGATGGAGGAGCGCCTGGGCCTCGGCCACCCTGGCGTGCGCGCCGCTTCGCGCCGCGCCGAGAACCTGTTTGCCGGCCTGTCCGCGGATGAGCGCGCGCGGGTGCGCTCCGCGCCGCGCGCCGGGACCCTACCCTAACCCAAGAGCCGCATCCGAGAGATGCCTGCCGCGGCGTGTTGCTTTGCAGCTTTGGAACTGGGCCGGAGAGAGCGGGCTGGCCGGTCCGGCGACGCGAGCGCGCGCGGCAGGTTGCGGCGGCCAGGCGGCGCGCGGACGTGCTGCAGCAGGTGGTCGGCGCGTTTGGGCAGTCGCGCGAGCTGGGCGAGGTGCGCAGCAGGGCCGCGCTGTGGGACGGCGGCGACAGCGTCCCGGGCCTGGTGTGATGCGGCGACCGGTGGAGCCCGCGCGGGCGCCCAGGCCCGCGTGCGCTGTTTCGACCGCCATGCCCATGTGTGCCTCTTGTGTGTCCGATCATCTGACAATGAGAGGACCTCTTTGGCTGCGCCATATCAAGGCAAGTCCGCTCTGCACATTGTGGTCTTTGTGCACACCCTCATGAAGTACCTTACACTGCCTCAGGAACATTGCTTGTGGGTCGTCTCGTTGCAAGACATTAGGTGTTGTGTTATACACAGCACAGCACCGAGCGAGCAACCCCCGCACTCAGCTGGCGACCCCAAAGAAGCCCGCCAGAACCAGGGCGGCGCCCAGCACCATCAGCGCCGCGGCCGCCGCGCTGCGCAGCCAGGCCGGGTGCGTGAAGATGAGGTCCAGCAGGACGGCCAGCGGGACCTGCGCAGACAGGCCCACCGTGGCCACCGTCGGCCCTGCGCGGCATGCCGGGGCGGTGTCAGTGCTGGCGCGTGCGGAGCGGCGCCATGCATGGCCAGCTGCCGCCTGGTGGGACAGCCAGGGCCCTGCTGGGCTGCATGCAACATGACCTCGCCCAGACCACTCCAAAAGCGGAAGAATCGCATGTTTACCGCAGACTCGACTTGAGAGCTGGGCGTGCCGGCTCACCAACGAGCAGCACGGCGCGCGCCCACAGGTAGTCAGACAGCACGTTGTCGAACAGGCCTGCACAGCCGCGCGCGTTGAGCGTGGCAGTGCACTGAGAGCTGAGCTTCCAGCATCATAGCGGCAAGCACCCGGTGACAGCGCTGTCGCGATGTGCAGCCGCTTAAAGCTCTGCTCGCTGCCATGCTTGCCACGTGCAACCTCGCAGTCCACAGGCAATGCGTTGGAAAGTGCACACTCTCACGGTAACTCACCTGCTTGAGGCGGAGCAAGGAGGCGCCCAATGAAGGGCCAGCCTCCCAAGGGCGCGCACCCTTGCACACGGTCAGCAGCAGCACGCGCGAGGAGAGGGTCAGGACGCTGACGCGCCCGGCCAGCTGCAGGCCCAGCAGCACGGGCGCCAGGCAGGCCGCGTTGAGCGCGCCCAAAAAGCCGAAGAACAGCATCATGGACGCGCTGCCGTCGTCGCGCAGCATCATGCGGATGGCCACGGTGTACCCCTGGCGCGCGGGCGCGCGGCCCGTTGCCTCCACCCGCCGCTGGCAGGCCTGAAACGCAGCATGCGCTCCGAGCCCGAAGCAGTGACGGAGCGGCAACCAGGCTAGTGGGAGGGCTGCGGAGCCGGGGGGCGCGGACCGCGTAAGCCACGCCAGAGAGCAGGACGAGGAGGTCGCCGCCGACGCTGCCCGGCTTGGTGCTGGCGTTGCGCGCGTCCGCCAGCGTCACCATGGCCGTGCCTGAGCGCTCCACTTTCATCAGCTCATAACAGAGCAAAACAGTTGCGGCCGTCAAACAGAAGCAGGCGCCTGCTGGAGGCTGGCCAGCGCGGGCGCAGGCGGACCTGTGATACAGAGCAGGATGGCCGTCAGCTTGTATGCAGTGAATGCCTCGCGCAGCAGCACGCACGACAGCGCATACGTGAACAGCGACGACGTGGATGCCAGGATGGTGTTGGACGTCACCGTGGTCGCCGCCAGGCTGTAGTTGAAGCACAGCTGCGCCGCAAACCACAGGGGCGCCACCTGCCGGGCGCGTCCGCCGGTCAGGCAGGGCCCGCCGCTCTACCCGTGACAGCGCCTGACAGGCCCTGGTGAGCGCACCACGGCAGCGGCGCGGAGAGTCTGCTTCGCGGAGAGGCGGGCGGCGGGTGCCACGGCCGCCTTGGGCGCGGTAGGGGCATCGCTCGCGCCCGCGGAGTCGACCAGCACAAAGCTCTCCTCATCGCTCCCGGTGCTTGGGGCGACACACACGGGCTCCGTCCCGCCCGCATCGCTCCCGGCATGCCTCCTGGGGCGGCCATAGCGCATACAGTAAGCATTGAGTTGATTGAGCGGTGTATGCACAGCGGCAGGGAGCAGCCAAGCAGGCTGGGGCAGGGGAGCGTTGGCACACGCGCTCACCTCTCGTGCACTTTCCTGTGCTGCCGCAACCTCTGCGCGACGCAATATATTGGAAGGTAGATGATGAACAGGGAGTTGGCGATGTAGGTCAGCACAAACGGACTCAGCCCCTCGGCCTCCACCTCCTGCACCAAAAAGGATGCCAGCACCCAGATGACTGCAACCAGCAAGATGAAAGTGATGCCCAGCGCCCGGTCCCTGGCGCCCTGCGAGAGCGCACGCCAGGGCCCCAGCATGCCGGCCACCAGGCCGGGCTCCGCCGTAGGAGAGCCTTATGCTTTTTGCATTGAATGAATGAATGAATGAATTACAACCGTGTGTCGGCCAAACTTGGCCCCTTACGGCCAGAAGTGGTGAGGCACTACCAATTGCTAGCCGAGGGTTTGCTAGCCTGACTTAAAAGACTTGCTTGATCTTGCATACAAAATTTTCAATGTCCGGCGCCATCTGACGAACGGCGCATGCTACCATGATGCATTGCCATGCAAAGTGTGGTGGGGTCACGCTGGCGAACCTGTTTGCACTATTTGGCGCCGAACAAATATATCAAGCATTGCAAGATGACCTGCATAATATCGCCTGTTGCACTTGTGCATAAAATGTGCATGCACAGAACACACTACAACAGTTGGATGCTCGTCACTGACGAGTCGTCAGCCTAGCTGGGCCTGTGCACAAATATTACTTAGACACAGACGGGGCTCCTGGCCCGTGAACGCAGTGTCACCGTCATGCACATACAATTTACCGGGTAAACTCTACCCGCTCGTAAAAAGCAAAGGCGGCAGGGAGCAACAGTGAACGAGCCCGAAAACAACGACCAAGCACAGGACCCACCCAGGTATCAGCAGGTGCGGCTCTGCATCAACTGGGATCACAGCGTCACAGGCGGGAGAGCGGCGGTTCCCTGAAGTCTCGACTTCTAACCCACCATCCACACATACACACATAAGCGAGACTCCACCCAGTGTTCTCTGCTTTCCGCTGGTTCGCTTGATGTTCATAGTTCCAACTCGTTCGAGCGCGAGGCTCGGCCGCCCTAACCTACAGGCGCCGGCGCAGGTAAGGCTGCAGCGTCTGCAGGCGCAAGCGCGCCTGTGGTCCTTGCGCGCGCTTCAGCAAACAGCTTGCGCTGCAGGGCAACCTGCGGGCACTCCGCACACAGTCATGCCCCTCTGCCGCCTACGCTTTGTTTACACGCGCGTGTGCCTTCATAACGGACAAGCCTCACCTGCTCTGCCTCGGACAAGCCGCTCTGCTCTGCGCGCGTCTTCCGGCTGCTGCCCCTTTGAGCACCTGCCACCGACGCCGCTCAAGCCTGCGCCGCAAACGTGCAGGACAGGCGCAGCGCAACAGCAGACGCACGCAGCCCGCACCCCGCTGCGCATTGCTCTCCTTGACGTCGCCGTAGAACGCGCGCACGTCCTCCTGGAACTCTGCAAACCCCAGCTGCTCCAGTGCAGCCAGGACGTGCTCCGGCGTGATGGTGGTCTTCTTCTCCTTCTCGCTCAGGTCGTTGGCCTCCGAAGACACCAGCTGCACGAACTCTGCGCCCAAGGAGTCGCAGCCTGAGCAAATGGCTCGTCCGGCCGAGCCACTCGGGACCGGAGGACAGCCGAACTGGGGTCATGCACTGCGCCGCAGGAGCCAGGCGGGTCCAGCGCACCGGTGCAGCACTCCAGGATGAGCTCCACAGCATCCCCGGCGATGCGCACGTCCGGCGGCAGCGCCTCGCGCACCATTTTCTGCAGCGTAGCTGCGGTGCAGCGCAGTGTCAGCGCTCGGCATGCAGCAATGCACTGGAGCTCAAGCACGGGGCATGCGTGCCACCTTTGGGCAGACTGGCTTCACCAGCCTCCATCGCCTGGCACCCGTAGCTGCTACACGGCCGGCAGAGGGGCACACAAGCCCATGGTCCAGTAGCGGGCGTGCAGCTGGGCGTGCATGCGTGCCGCCTGCCTGCCAGGCTCTGTTTCCCAATACTCCGCTGCGCTTCCTTCCATCGACCGATTTCATACGACCGCTTGAAGCCCTTCGGGGGCCTACAAACCATCAGCGCCCCTCGCACCACATCCTGGCCTCTGCCTTTGCAACAAGTAGCTCCTGACTCGGTGTTTTTCAAGATGGCGGCCACCATGATTGCCAAGACGTCCGCCTTCATGGGTGTGAAGCCGGTGCAGGCCAAGCAGCCGAAGGCTGTGGCCGGCCGCGGCACCATGGTCGTCAGGGCGGGCGCCTATGATGAGGAGCTCATCTCCACTGCAGTGCGCCCCCGCACGCGCCCCCGCGCGCGCACCCGCCTGCTGCAGAAACCCAGGGCAGGCCTCATATAGGCTCTGTCTTGAGGCATTGCCATGGGGGCCTGCAGAAGAAGGTGGCCAGCCCGGGGCACGGCATCCTGGCCATGGACGAGTCCAACGCCACCTGCGGCAAGCGCCTGGACTCCATCGGCCTGGAGAACACGGAGAACAACCGGCGGGCGTACCGCGAGCTGCTGGTCACCACGCCCGGCCTGGGCGAGTACATCTCGGGCGCCATCCTGTTCGAGGAGACGCTGTACCAGAAGACGAGCAAGGGCCCGTCCATGGTGGAGGTTCTGGGCAAGCAGGGCATCGTCCCCGGTGAGGCCCGCGCCGTCCACACACGGCCGGCAGCCGTCTGCTCGCCGGCCGGCCCCGCTTTTGCTCGGCATCAGCCTGGACCTGCTGGCCGTGCACCCGCGCAGCTGTGAGGTAAGGGCCGGCCGGAGCGAGCCGTTGCATTGACTCCTTGCCGGGCTGCTGCAGGCATCAAGGTGGACAAGGGCCTGGTGCCCCTGGCCAACTCCAACAACGAGTCCTGGTGCCAGGGCCTCGACGGCCTGGCGCAGCGCTGCGCGGAGTACTACAAGGCCGGCGCGCGCTTTGCAAAGTGGCGCGGTGTGGTCTCCATCCCGTCGGGGCCCTCGCTGATCGCCATGCGCGACACGGCGTACGCCCTGGCGCGCTACGCGGCCATCGCCCAGGTGCGGGCGTCACGCGGGGCCGTGTGCCCTAGGTCAAGGCTGGGCCTGCTGTGACCGGGGCGTGCGCAACTGCGCAAGATTTGCGAGTCCGGTGGGTTGCTGAGGGCGGTCCTGTGTGCTCCCCCTGTTGAATCAGTGGGTTGCCCAGGGCGCCGCTGCATGCTTATGACTGCGCTGTTGACTTGGTATATATTGCCCAGGGCGCTGCTGTGAGCAGCTGACTTGGCCCACGCGCTTGAGAGAGCTGCACCTGCTCTCCTGCGACGGGCCGCGCGCCCGGAGCACTGTGCTCAGCCAGGCTCTGTGGGCGACAGGCGGCCGGCCTGGTGCCGATCGTCGAGCCGGAGGTGCTGCTGGACGGCGAGCACGACATCGACCGCACGCTGGAGGTGGCCGAGGCGACCTGGGCGGAGACGTTTAAGTACCTGGCGGACAACAAGGTCATGTTCGAGGGCATCCTGCTGAAGCCCTCGATGGTGACGCCGGGCGCGGACAACCCCAACCGCGGCACCCCGGAGCAGGTCGCCGACTACACGATGAAGCTGCTCACGCGCCGCGTGCCCCCGTCTGTGCCGGGTGCGCGGCGCGCCTTTGCCCCGGCTTGGCGCGCAGAGCTGGCCGGTGTGGGTTTTGGGCAACCATGGGAGGGAAGGGGGCAGTGATCATGTAAATGCCAAGTTGTGCTGGAGTCCCGACCGTGGCCCAGGCGCGTTGCCGCTCAAGCTGGCGCGCTGCAAGCGTGTGGCGGTCATATGGTGTGCCGCAAGCCTTGCGACTCGTCACGCCCTCGTTGCGCAGGCATCATGTTCCTGTCGGGCGGGCAGTCTGAGCTGGAGGCGACGCTGAACCTGAACGCAATGAACCAGTCGCCCAACCCGTGGCACGTGTCCTTCTCGTACGCGCGCGCGCTGCAGAATAGCGTGCTCAAGAGCTGGCAGGCGCGGGGCCCGCGCTCTGCAGATTTGCAACCATCGATTTGGTCACCGCCGAGCGGCAGGCCTCAAGAGTCCTGCTGCATGGCCAGCGTCAGCGACAGACGGCACCTGCTTGCTGCGGCGACACGCATGCAAACCTGTGCCCGCATAACGCGCTGGTCGCGGCGCCGCAGGGCGAGGAGAAGAACATGGAGGCCGCACAGCAGGCGCTGCTCAAGCGCGCGCGCGCCAACTCCATGGCGCAGCTGGGCAAGTATGACCCGGCGAGCGAGTCGGCCGAGGCCGGCGAGCGCACGTTCGAGAAGGGCTACGTGTACTGAGCGGAGCGTGGCAGCGACCGGCGGGACAAGGCATGCTGACAGATGAATGCATGCTCTGACTGTGCACCTGACCGTGCACCCGTGCTTGAGCCGGCCGCCGAGGTGCACGCCAGGGCCAGTGGTGGCTGGCTCTGAGGTCAAACTCTGTGGGATGGTTGAGGAGAAAGCGGTTTGGTCGTTTCAGCATGCGTATATTCTGTAGCTGGTATTAGCGTCTGTCATTGCCAGGCTCTACCGAGGTGGCATGCGGTCTGTGTCCTGGCCTCACTCGGTCGCCGGGAAGTGTGTCTGTGCAGCTGCTGCTGCCTTGCGCCTGTGGGTGCAGCTGCCCTGCTGAACTATTGCATCGTCCGCAACGCAGTGGATGCTTTCCAAGAGTGCTTGCGCCCAACTGCACCTCTATTTGCAGCAGCCAACCGCTCCCTCACCACATGCGCTGCCCACCGCCGGGCGTCACGACGGCGTGCAGGTGGCAACAGGCTCGCACACCGCTGCACACAACCTTGCTGCCTCTTTCGCACAGGCTGCCTCGCTCGCGTCAACGCACTGCCGCTCAAACTCTGCTTCACACGCCTCCGCAGTACAGGAAGGTTGTGTTTCTGCGTATCCGCGCGCCATCAAGTGGTTGATGTCAAGGACATCAGAGCTGGTTAGGACCTGGCTGCTTGCAAGCAGCCAGACAGCAGCGTGGCCACACTTACCTCGGAACAGCCTGCCTCGTCGCCTGCATTGTTTAGTAGCTTTGATAGCACAGGCTCCCCTGTGTAGACGGCACGTGAGCACCGTGGCAAGGCCTGCAGGCTGCGCAGAGCACGTCGAAACAGCTCTGATGTCGCGCACCGGCCTCCTTCCAAACACCGCCGCTCTACATTTACGGAACAGAGCTGCTGCGCTGCCTCCCTTGCGCAGGCGTTGGCAAAGACCTGCCCACAGAACACACGGTGGGCAACGCACATGTTGTTCTACTGTGCATGCTCTAGCAGTGGCTCTCACCAGGCCCAATGCCTCGTCCGCCTCTCGGACCAGTGGAAGGTTTGGCAGTGCCTCTATTGCTGCAGGTGAGCCGTCCCTGAGGAGCATTGTGTTGTGCCAAGCAGCGTGTGGGATGCTTCAGTCTGACCTCAGCTTTTGCTGCCGATGCAAAAGTTCAGGAAGTTTGTTTTATAACATAAACATCATCCTACAGCAAATGTGCTTCGCTTTCCTCAGCCCGAATTTATGACAGCAAGATGCCGGGGACACAGCATGAAAGCAGGACACAATGATTTCGGTCCATGCGTGCCACTGTCACCTCTCCTTGAGCGCCTCCTGGTACACGGCGAGAGGCAGCATGTCCTGGAGCCTGCGCCTCAGTGGCGCAAGCAGGGCGCTCAACTAGCAGGCAACCGACTGCAGCCAAGGCAGGTGCATGATAACAAAGTGCAGCTAAAGCGGGTGCACAGAATGGCACGCTTGCAGGCGGTAGGTGGGTTGCGACACCTGGTGAGAAACACGGAGACGAGGAGCAGGACGACGTATGCTGCAATCGGAATCTCCGGGATCTCGCGAACCTGGGACGCGCAGGAGTCAGGCGTGCCCAGCAGGCCTGCCCCCGGCCAGCATTTCAGAGTCAGGGGATGGGCCTGGTACGCACCCAGCGCGAAGGGATCGCCGCCAGCAGCGCGCCCTTGGCTGCACCCAGCGCACGAGCCACGACGGTCAGGCCCACATAGGGCAGCACCAGCGGCCGGTGCAGTGGCTGCGCGAGCTCCCGCGAGCGCTCCAGCACCTCGTCAGTCTCCCCGCCTGCAGCAGAACATCGCGTGAGTGTTCAAACTCCCTCTGGGGCGTGCCCGCATTAGCGAGTACCTGGGCTGCGTCGACAGTGGGTGGGCCGCAAGCGCATGTGGGCTCACCCTCGATGATAGCCACTGGATTCGCCAGCAGCAGACCGAACAAGCGCGGCAGCGTGAGCGGCAGCGGCAGCAAGAGCAAGCTCAGCGCCTGCAGCGGCAACACGCGACACGCCACCACGAGGTCCAGCTGCCTACGGCCCCAGCGAGCGGCTCTGCTCGATGCATGGATATCTGCACGAAGCAGCGGCCTGCATGTGGCCAGATCCGCAAGGCCATGCTGCATTTCTGTACGAATGTGGTCGTGTAGGTTTAGCTAGGCAGGCTTAAAGCAAGGTACCGGCGTGCCAGCTGATTGCATGCGCGACTTGGCATGAGCAAAGACCCGCGCACGCCCGTGAGTGCATGCGGGGACACGCACCAGACGCGCATGGCCATGTCTCGGACAGCGGGCGCAGCTGACTTGAGCTCTGATGCTACCCGTCGGACGGAGGGCATCGGGAAGCGCTCTACAGGCTCGCCGCCTGTTGTCATGCGTCTGGTACTTAGCATCCAGTTTGCGAGGCAAGTTGCAAGTCGCACGAGGTGCCATGCAAACATCGCTGCGTGCGCTAGACATGCGGCGCTGGCTCTGAGCATGGGTTGCATCCAAGGCGCAATTTTGCATAAGGGCAGGAGCGCACTGCTCTGGTTCTGCCAGCAGACTCGGATGCCGGCGATTGAAGCCATGCAGCGCACAAATATGTTCGCACTGAACACCAGCAGAAAGACCACTGTGACGATGTACTGATACCCTGCAGCAGGCCAGGCCACAGGAGCTCATCGACCTTGCGCTCGTGCTGCCGGCTGTGCTGAGACACACCAACAACAGAGAGGCTGGGGCCTCCTTCTGGCGCACCTGTCTGAAAGTTTGCTATCTCGGGGTTGTTACTGAGCCACCACAGGTTGCCCAGTGCGCCTCGCGATATGCCGAGGAAGCGCACAGCCGCTGCTCGCACAGGATACATGGATACATGGTCAAGCGGACGATACATCAGAGCGGCAGCGGTGGTGGGATGCGAGCAGGGCGCGCACCCTCGTTGGTGACGCGGTGACTCGCGCGGTGCAGCAGGAAAGTGGCAGAGTCGCATAAAACATATATTGCGACGAGAGCCCACAGGTTCTGCCAGACCAGGCGCGCTGTGCTGTCCAGCAAGCCAAACGCCGTCGCTCTGCGGCAGAGCTGCCCTCAGTGCGCAGCATACCAGGCTGCGGGAGGGAAGGGTGAGCCCAGAGCAGGCTCCTACCTGCCTCCATCAGTGCTCGCTGGTTCAGACGCTTCAGCAGGCACGTCTGCAGCGCCGGCCCTCACCTGCAGATTCCTGCGGTTCACAACAGCCGCCTTGACTCCCAGCAGCACAGACACAGGCACATACTGTGGCATCTCAACAGAGGCAAGGGAGAGCGGCGGACCTTGCTTGGGGAAGTTGCCTCATGAGCACCGGGGCAGGCGAGGACGCACGAACGGACCCGCAGTGCGGGCGGCCTTGGCGGCAAGGCAGCGCCGCGCGGGAACTTGCCAATGCCGAGCATGCGCGCGGGCCAGGAAGCACTGCAGGCGTCGGCGCGGCCAAGCGTGGCGCCTTTGCGAACATATCAGCTGCCACTCCTCTGTCCTGTGACTTCCTCTGTGTGGGTGTCCAGGCACTTGCTAGATGGGCATAACCCGCCGGGTTTTTAGCAAGGCGAAGTTTCGCTGCAAAGTCGAGCGAGGTACGCTAGCGGCATGGCTTCAAGCGCAGCAGTGTGTACAGTGTCCTGTGGCCCGTGAGCTGGAGCAGTACCCGCACAGCGCTTTGCTCAGTCCTGGTGCGCAGCATTGCAATGCCCGCGCGATTCAAGAGCGACCTTGATGCCAAGCCCAAGGAGCAGCTGACTGCAGTGGTGCTTGCGGACAGCTTTACACAGGTGCCTATCACCGCGTGCTGCAGTGCATTACTGCTCCTGGCACAGACTGGCCAGCCACTGCAATTAAGTATTGCCACTCCGCAGAGCTTCCGCCCGCTGACGGTAGAGCGGCCAAAGGTCCTGCTGCCGCTCGTTGGTGTGCCGCTGATAGAGTACACGCTCGAGTGGCTGGTCAGCTCAGGCATCACAGAGGTGCGCTCCCCACTCAGAGGCGTCACCGCTTGCGCTTACCGCGGTGCGGCCAGTCGTCTCACTCGTCCGGCGCGCAGATTGTCGTTTTCTGCTGTGCGCATGCGGAGCAAGTGCAGGAGCACCTGAAGCGGGCCGGCTGGCTGACACAGAGGAGCGTCGCTGTGCAAGTACGCTTGCGCTCTCCGCGCTGCTGCACCTGCCTGCATGGCTCGCTTGTGCCAGCGCAGCGCGGCCTGCCGGGCAGGTGGTGGTCGAGCTGGCCACCGTGTGCTCGTCGGCCGGGGATGCATTCCGCTCGCTGGACCAGAAGGACCTGGTGAAGAACACATTTGTGCTGGTCAGCGGCGACGTGGTCACGAACATGGAGCTCGCCTCTGCGTATCGCGAGCACTTGGCCCGCCGCCTGGCCAGCCCGGCGGCCATCCTGACCCTGGTGCGCCGCCGGCGCGCTGGCCGCCTTGCGCCGGCTGTCCCCCGGCCACCGCGCAGCGTGCAGCGCCGTGCACCTGCGTCGACGGCCAGCAGCGGCGCGCGGTGGCAGGTGATGAAGGCGGGCACGAGCGAGGCGCAGCGCCGGCGGCTGGGCGAGGGCGGCCTCGTGGTGAAGGTGGATGCGCGCTCCCAGCGGCTGCTGCGCTATGAGGAGCAGGGCACCCGCGGCGCGGCCAGCCTGGACGGGCACTGCTGGGGCGAGCGGGACGCTGTGGAGGCGCGTGCCCGCAACGCTCGCGGCCGACGACATATGGCCAGGCTTGAGTAGCCCGGCAAGCTGGCCAGCGTGTGGCACCGTTGAGCAGAGGCTTCTGGTGTCACGAGTGGTGGAGCCGGTTGGGGTGCTGCTGGCACGACCTTGAGCAGCTGGTGACCAGGCATGCATCGTGCAATGCGCAGAACATGTCTAGCAGGAGCTAGAAGCATGACGTCCAGCATGTTGGAGGGCGACCAGGTGGAGGCGACCAGGTGCTGTCTGATGGTGGGACAAGGCTGATCGTGACTGTGTGCGCGCAGGTGCGCACCGACCTCGTCGACTGCGGCATCTACATCTGCGAGCCGGACGTCCTCGCGCTGTTTTCCGACAACTGGGACTACCAGGCGCGCGCGCCCTTGCATGCCTACGGCCAGCGAGCTGCCGCGTCCTCTGTGTGGGCCTCCGAGGCTGCCGCACGCCCGTCGCGCGCCGCGCCGTGTCTGCTCGGGGGCTCTCAGACGTGTGCCGGGGCGCTGCAGAACCTGAGGCGAGACTTCATGACCGGCATCCTGTCAGAGGAGGAGCTGGGCGGCAAGCACCTCTACGTGCATGAGCTGCGGCGCGGGTGCCACCCTTTCCTCTGATTACTTGTGCCGGAGCCGCCCGGCTGGATAGCTGACACGTGGTTACTGTGACACCGCCGCCGTGCTGGGCCTGGCATGCCTCATGTGCTTGCGCCCACCTGTCAGCGCCCGTGCACGACCCAAGGATGTCGGCCGCTGCAGGTATGCCGCGCGCGTGAATAACCCCCGCACGTATGACGCGGTGTCGCGCGACGTGCTGCGCCGCTGGGCGTTCCCCTTTGCGCCGGACACCAACGTGCTGCCGCTGGCTGGCGACCCGTCCTTCCGCCTCGTCAGCCACGGCGTCTACCAGTGCGCGGCCCCCCCTCACATCATCCATGGAAAGTAGTCGCTGGGCTTATCTCAAGGGGATGTTGCGACGGAAGCTGTGGCCGGCGAGGCAGCCGCTCATGCGCTAGCCACTTCGCTGGGAGGGCCGTCCCCAGGGCTGCTGTGCAATTTAAGCCCGCCGTGTGGCCCCGTGAAGAAATGACTCGGCCTGTGCGGCAGGGAGGACGGCGTGCAGGTTGCGCGCACCGCGACCGTCAGGCGGGACACGGCCATCGGCGCCGGCACCGTCATCGAGGACGGCGCGACGGTGCGATGTCGCTCGCGCAGTGTGCTGGTCATCAGTGCTTGCCTTTTGGCATGCGCGCGGTGTTGTGATCAGAGCAGAGCAGAGCGAATGCACGTCGTATAGCCTGTGGCGACTGTTCCTTTAAATCGGTCATCTGTGCTGCGTGCCGCCGCGCAACAGACTGTGCTGGCCCCTGGTGTGGCAGGAGGAAGGCTCGCAGTGCTCGGCGGGCGCCCAGCGCATCCCCAGTCCGCGCAGCGGGCTGCCGTGTGCTGGTCAGGCAGCAACGTGGGCCGCGCACTGCTCGTTTCTCCGGGACACGCAGGTCGTCAGAGGGCGGCGGCGGGCGGGGCGCATGCGACCGTAATGGCCGCCCGCGCGCGCCGCGCAGGTGGAGGCGTCGGTGGTCGGGCGCAACTGCCGCATAGGGCGCGGCGCGCACCTGCGCGGCGCCTACCTGCTGGACGGCGTGGCGGTGGGCGCGAGCGCATGGGTGCTGGGCGCGCTGGTGGCCAATGGCGCGCGCGTCGGCGATGGCGCGATCGTGTCGCCGGGCGCCATGCTCAGCTTCAACGCGCGCGCCCCGGCGCCCCGCCTGGCCGCCATGCCTGGCAGCCTTGTTGCGCGCGCGCCGTCGGCCATGTGGTCACCAGCTGAGTCAGCAGCTGAAGGGCTCACGCTGGAGAAAGGCGCCCTTCGTTGCCCTCTGCTGCGAGCCTGGGGGGCATGGGCGCTTCGAGTCTTTGCGGCAGCCTCCAGCATAACTCGTGGCTAGTGCCGGGAAGACCCGAAGCTGGGCTGGCCGGCGGGCCCAGCGCGCGCGCTCAGGCCGGCGCGCCGCGCGCGCGCAGGTGGCCATCGCGCCGGAGCACCAGGTGCTGCCGCACGCGCGCGTCAGCCTGTGCCGCCAGGCGCAGCAGGCCGGGTCGCTGTCAGACGACGAGCTGGAGTACGCGGCCGCCAGCTCGCCCGCGCAGGGCGGCCGCGGCGGCCGCGGCGGCGTCGGCCTGGGTGGCGGCGGCGCGGAGGCGGCCGCCGGCGGCGCGGACGAGCGGCCGAGCCATGCGGTGCTGGGGGCTGCGCGCGCGGCCGCGGCCGGGCAGCCCTGTGCGGCCCTGCGCTGTGCTTATACCGGCGCCTGTGGTCAGCGGCGCCAGATGCCATAATCTGGCACTACTTGCTGTGTTGGCTCGACCAAGACAGTGCGCAGGTGTGGCTGCAGAGCGCTGCGGCGGCCTGCATCGTCCCTTGTCGTCGCTGGTGGTTGCTTCGCCGTGCGATCCGCGCCGCATGACGCGCCCATCGCCGTGGGTACGTGCGCGCAGGCGGCGTCGCCTTTGACGAGAGCGTCGTGGGCCGCGGTGGCGCGGGCTACCTGTGGCCGCCGCCCAGGCGCGACGGCGGCTTTGTGCCGCGGCACTCGCTGGCGCCGCCGCTGCGGCCCGGCGCGAAGCCGGAGGCCGTGCTGGAGGAGGAGGCGGCCTCGCCGGCCGCTGCGGAGGACGCCGGTGACGCGTTTGCGCACGACCCAGAGGCGCGCCGAGCCTCGCGCGCCGACGTGCAGCGCGCGCCGCCTGCGCGGCGTGTCCTGGGGAGCCCGCTGCGGCGCAGCTGCGTGCGGCGGGCCCGCGACGCGTGCGCGCCCGGCGCGCAGGTGGCGTTCAAGCGCGAGGTGGCGGAGACGTTCCTGCGCTGCGTCAGCATGGGCTTCGACCAGGCGCGCCCGCGCCCGCGCGGACTGGCCCGGGGCGCCTGCTCGCAGGCTACAGCGCCGGTCGTGACGGTGTGAAGGGGCGGTCACCACGGCAGTGCGGATGAACGCGCATGGGGCGGAACTCCGCATGGCTATTGCCCGCGGCGCCCTGCACCCCGCCGCGCGCAAACGGCGCGCACGCCGCGCCCAGCACGGCGCAGCGCAGCCGCGCCGCGCGCGCCGCTGGTGGGCAGGTCGCGTCGCGGC
>JAABUV010002447.1_pt1 | contig 25090 bp, 20 predicted proteins | sample 5559971 | NCBI WGS metagenome assembly JAABUV01 (sample SAMN10711881, study PRJNA513362) | rock metagenome | isolation source: Antarctica rocks | place: Antarctica: Victoria Land, Knobhead nord | collected 2015-12-19
CATGCGTGCCGGATGGGCGCAATTCGCCGCCATGGCCGCCGGCTTCGCCCTCGCGGCCCAGTCAGCCGCCCAGTCAAATGTGTGAATCCCGTAGCTGCGGCGACGTCACCGCCTGGTTGCCGACCGCCTCCAGGATGTCGCCTGCTTGCAGCCCGGCCATCTGGGCCGGGCTGTCCTGCTTCACCTCGGCGACGACCACGCCCTTCTGGCTCGGGGGCAGGTTCATCTCCTGCCGCGCCTCGTCGTTCAGCGGCGCCAGCGCAAGGCCGAGCTTCGGGCCCTGCTCGGTGGCCGCGGCTTGCACCGCGGCGTCCTGATCCGGTTGCGCCGCGACCGCTACGGTCAAGATCTTGTCCTGGCCATCCCGGAGCACCGTCATCTGCTGCTCCGAACCGGAGTGCAGGACCGCCACCATCTGGGAGAGCGCGCGCGGGTCTTTCACCGCCTGCGACCCGATCTTGGTAATCACGTCACCCGGCTGGAAACCGGCGGACGACGCCGGGCTGTCCTTCTGCACCTCGGCGACCAGCGCACCGGTCGCACCCGGCAGGTTCAACGCTTTCGCCATGGTCGGCGACACGGGCTGCGCCGCGACGCCCAACCAGCCACGCTCGACCTTGCCGTTGGTCTCCAACTGGCCGACGACCTGCTTGACCACGCTCGATGGAATCGCGAACGCGATGCCGACACTGCCGCCAGACGGCGAGTAGATCGCGGTGTTCACGCCGATGACCGTCCCGTCCTGCGCGAACAGCGGCCCGCCCGAGTTGCCACGGTTGATCGGCGCGTCGACCTGCAGGAAATCGTCGTACGGGCCCTCGCCGATATGGCGGCCGCGGGCGGACAGGATGCCGGCGGTCACGGTGCCGCCCAGGCCGAACGGGTTGCCGACCGCGATCACCCAGTCACCCACGCGGGCCGCATCGGAGTCGCCCAGCGCCAAATGCGGCAGCGGCGTGTCGGACTTCACCTGCAGCACAGCCAGGTCGGTCTTGGGATCCACGCCGACCACCTTGGCCGCCATCTTGCGCCCGTCCGCCAGCGTCACTTGGATGTCGGTGGCGTCCTTCACCACGTGGTCGTTGGTCACGACATGACCCTGGCCATCGACGATGAAGCCGGAGCCGAGGGCGTGTACGACATGCGTCGCCCCCTGCCGCGGCGCCCCGAAGACGCGGCCGAACTCCTGCGCCTGTGGGGAACCGGGCGGGGACGGCGAGGCCTGGTCGTCAGCCTGCTCGCGCATCGTGCTGCTGATGGTGACAACCGCGGGGCTTACCTTTCGCACAAGGTCGGCAAAGCCCGGCAGGGCCTGGGCGGCAGGATGACCGACATCGATCGGCGCGGTATGTTCGACCGCGGTCTGGGCGAAGGCTGGCGCGATCTGCCAGGTGGCGACGCCGGACATGGCGGACGCGGCCAAGAGTGCGGCCGCGAAGGCGGGGCGGCCGAAGCGGTGGGTGGAGCTGGGCATGTCTTTGTCCTTGAAGGGCTGCCGCTCGTGGCGATCGGCATGACCGCAATCTGCCCCTTCAATGATGGAGGTTCCGCCCTCGCGACCATGAAGATCGTGTCAGAAAACCATTCACCCCGCTGCGCCGAGATCCACCGTCACCGCCAACCCCCCGCCATTCTGCGCCGGCGCCACCGCCACCGCTCCGCCATGCGCTTGGGCTGCCGCTTTCACCAACGCCAACCCGAGCCCAGTTCCCGGCGTCCCCCGGCTGCGGTCCAGGCGCACGAACCGCTCCAGCAGCGCATCCCGCTCCGCCACCGGCACGCCCGGCCCCGTGCGCCAACGCGTTGTCCAGAAGGTTGGCCAGCATCCGCCCGAGCAGCGCCGGATCACCGTTCAGCGTCAGGCCGGGCGCGATATCGATGACGAAGGGCCAGTTCGCCTCCTCCGCTACGGGCGCATAAGCCTCGGCCACGGATGTCACCAGCGCCGAAAGGTCAAGCGGTTGGCGCAGCCCCGCCCCGGCCTCCGCACGTGCGATCCGGAGTAGTGCTGCGAACGCCTCAAGCACGGCATCCAGTTCCGCAATAGCGATCGCCAGGACCGGATCGTCGCGCCGGTCCGCACCGGAGCAGGGCGGCGAAGCAGGCGTCGCTGTCGAAGCGTGGCCAGCACAGCCAGTCGACCGCACCGTCGCGCGCCAGGAGCGCCACGGTTCGGCCGTCGCCGACCAGCGTGTAGTCTGCGATCGGCTTGGAGGCGGGCGAACCCTTGAAGAGCGTCACATCATCCGCCCATGCAGGTTGAACAACACCACCAGCGTGCCGCCAACCATGAGAGCGATGATCAGGGTGGAGAACAGGATCAGTTGCAGGTCGGCCCGGGCCGAGCGGTTCAGGTCAACGTGCAGGAAAAAGCGGAGATGCACCACCATCTGCATGAAGCCGAGGCCCAGCACCGTGTAGAACGCCTGGCGGCCCGTCAACAGGTGCAGCGAGACCAGGCCGAAGGCGAGCAGCGTGAGCAGCAGAGCGAGCCCGTAGCCCAGGATGACAGATCGGGTCTCACCGCGTTCGAGACGTGGCGAGGTCAACGCAAGGCACCTTGGAGATAGACGACAGAGAAGATCGCGATCCAGACGATGTCGAGGAAGTGCCAGAACAATGATAGGCGGATCAGGTTCACTTTCAGCGGGCGGTCAAGCCCCACGCCCGCGAGTTGCAACAGCAGGATGGGCAGCCAGACGACGCCCGTCAGCACATGCAGGCCATGCGTGCCCACGAGCAGGGTAAAGGCCGAAAGGAAGAAGGAGCGGTCAGGCGTCGCACCGTCCCGCGCCATGGTGGCGAAATCGTTGACCTCCATGCCCAGGAACGCCACGCCCAGCAACAAGGTCAGCAGCAGCCAGCGCACGGCAATGCGCTGCTGCTGGTGCAGTCTCGGTGCGCTCCCGCGCTCGAGCGCGACCGAGGCCATGCCAAAGGTGAAGGAGGAGGTGAGCAGCAGCATTGTCTCGATGAAAGCTGGCCCCAGCTTCACCACGCGGGCGAGGTCCGGCCCGCCATCCGTCGCGACGAGGGACGTGCCGAACACGGCGAAAAGCAGTGCGAAGATCACCGCGTCGCTCATCAGGAAGATCCAGAAGCCGAACACGTCGCTCTCGACCTGCTCCGCTTCCTCGCGGGAGGCGTGGTTCAGGTTCATCCCGGCATGGAGCAACGCCGGGGCGACAGGGGCGGTGCTCATGCCAGCCCCGCCGTCGGTTCCCTGAACCCTTCGGCAAGTCCCTGGTTGGTGCTGCTCTCCTCCTGCTCGCGCGGCACGGGCCGGACCGCGTGCGCCAGCGCCAACCAGCGCCGGTCCACCGCCTCGACCTCGGCAGCGGGGATGATCTTCTTGGTGTCACGCATGAACGAGCGGACGATCACGGTGCCGACGCCCACGAAGGCGAACAGCACAGCCATCCACCAGATGTGCCAGATCAGCCCGAAGGAGCACAAGCCGGCCGCCACGCCGACGATCAGGCCGCAGGCCGAATTCTTCGGCAGCTCGATGTCGCGGTAGTGGTCCGCCGCATGATAGGCACCGCGATTGCGCTTGCGCCAGTAGAACGCGTCCCGGGCGCCGACATGCGGAATGATGGCGAAATTCCACTCGGGCGGCGGGGCCGAGACGGACCATTCCAGTCCGCGTGCATCCCACGGGTCGCCGACCGTCACCATGTTGGCGGCACGGTCCTTGATGCTGACATACAGCTGCACGAACAGGGAGATCAGCCCGGCGAACAGCACGAGGGCGCCGAACAGCGCGAGGTAGAGCCACGGCCGAAACGCCGGGTCGAAGACTTCCTGGGTGCGGCGCGCCATGCCGGCGGCGCCCAGCAGATACAGTGGGAAGAACGCCAGGTAGAAGCCGACCACCCAGCAGAAGCAAACGATCTTGCCCCAACGCTCGTTCAGCCGGAACCCGAACGCCTTGGGAAACCAAAACATGTAGCCGGTGAGCATGCCGTATAGCAGGCCAGGGATCAGCATGTTGTGGAAGTGCGCGACCAGGAACAGCGTGTTGTGCACCATGTAGTCGAGCGGCGGGGTGGCCAGGATGATCCCGGTGAAGCCGCCGAGGACGAACGTCATCATGAAGGCGATGGAGAACAGCATCGGCGGCGTGAAGCGCACCTCGCCGCGGAACATGGTCCAGATCCAGTCGTAGATCTTGACGCCCGTCGGCACGCCGATGGTCATGGTGGCGATGCCGAACACCGCATTCACGGCCGCACTCTGGCCCATGGTAAAGAAATGGTGCAGCCAGACCGTGAAGGACAGCACGGCGATCGCCATGGTAGCGATGACCAGCGAGGTGTAGCCGTACAGCTCCTTGGAAGAGAAGGCGGAGATCACCTCCGAATACACGCCGAGGGCCGGGAGGAGCAGGATGTAGACCTCCGGGTGGCCGAACAGCCAGAACATGTTGACGTAGTTCATCATGTTCCCGCCGCCGCCATCAGTGAAGAAGTGCATGCCGAGGTAGCGGTCGCAGGCGAGCAGCAGCGTCACCACCGTCAGCGGCGGCATGGCGAAGATCATCAGGATCGCGGTGCAGAGCGAGGTCCAGCAGAACAGCGGCATACGCATGAAGCTCATGCCCGGGGCGCGGAATTTGTAGATCGTGCAGGCGACGTTGATGCCGACCGTCATCGAACCCAGCGAGCTCAGACTCACCGCCCAGACCCAGTAATCCGGCCCGACGCCGCCGCTATAGGCAAGCTCGGTGTAGGGCGGGTAGCCGCTCCACCCTCCGGTGGAGAACTCGCCTACGGCAAGCGACGCCATCATCAGCGCGGCTCCAGCCGCGGTCAGCCAGAACCCGACCGAGTTGAGGTAGGGGAACGCCATGTCCCGTGCGCCGATCTGCAGCGGCATGACGTAGTTGATCAGCCCGGTCAGGAAGGGCATGGCCATGAAGAAGATCATGATGCTGCCATGCGTGGTGAAGAGCTGGGCGAAGTGCCCGGGCTCCACCAGGCCCGGGTCGTTGATGGCGGTTGCCTGCTGCGTGCGGATCAGCACCGCCTCGATCAGCGCCCGGGTCAGCATCACGCCGGCAAGCATGATGTACATGATGCCGAGCTTCTTGTGATCCAGGCTGGTGAACCACTCGGTCCAGAGATAGCGCCACTTTTGCAGATAGGTCACCAGCGCGAACACGGCGATCCCACCCAGCACCACCATGGCCCCAGCTCCGGCGCCAATGATCTCGGACAGGCTCGGGTCCCGCCAGGCGCGGACGAAGGGCAGCGCCGCCCAGGTCAGGTTGCCGAGCAGTGCGTGCCAGACGCCGTGCGTCTCAGTGAGCATGGGTTGCGGTTTCCATCGGCATCGAATGGGTGGGCGGGCCGAGTTGCTGCAGGTCGAGCGCATGGCCGCTCGGCTGGGACTGATCCAGGATGCGCTGGAACAGGTCCGGCTCCACCGCCCCGAAGGCAAGCGGCGCAGGCAGCGTGGAGCGACGGGACAGCGACGTGTAGGCCGCGTCGTCCAGCCGGTTCGGCTGCGCCCTGGTCTGCGCCAGCCATTGCGCGAAGCCGTCCGCGCCCATGGCGTCGACGGCGAACTTCTGGTTCTGGAACCCCATCCCGTTGAACTGGACGTTCTCACCGAGATAGCTGCCCGGCGCATCGGCCGCGAAGTTCAGCTGCGTCCGCATCCCCGCCATCGCGTAGATCTGCCCGGCCAGGCGCGGCATCAGTATCGACTGCATCACCGTCGCACTAGTCAGGCTGAGATGCACCGGCTGCCCCGCCGAGATCACCAGGCGGTTCACAGTCGCCACACCCTGGCCGGGATAGATGAACAGCCATTTCCAGTCCAACGCCACGACCTGCACCTCGAGTGGCGCTCCGGGCAGTGGCCGATACGGGTCAAGCTGGTGCGTGTCGCGCCAGAGGAACACGGCGAGCACGACCACGATGATCGTGGGCGGGATCCAGATCAGCCCTTCCAGCGACCAGCTGAACCCCCATTGCGGGCGATAGGCGCTCTTGGTGTTGGACAGCCGGTAGTGCCAGGCGATCAGCGGTACCAGGATCAGCACCGGGCCGATCACGAACAGCATGACAAAGCAGACGAGCAGGAACTCGTTGCGGATCGCACCCGCAATCGGGCCGGCGGGCGATAGGAAGCCACGGTCCAGGACGCCGCAGCCCTGCAGCATCAGGCAGGCGAGCACTGGGATTATACGGAGCAGGCTTCTCACCCCGGCAGGCCTTCCGGTTGAAAGGGAGCGGCCACGGTCACTGGCCTGTCGCGACAGCTTGCGCGCACCGATCGCCTGCAGCGACCGTTCATCCGTTCGAGCGCATGGGCGATCAGCGCCTTTGTCATTGTCGCTCCATTCGCAGGCGAGGCTGGCAATCGGAAAACCGTAACCAAGCTCGTCGCTTCCGGCGCGAACCAAATTTGCACACGCATGTCGAAAAATGGTTTCGCCACGGGTGTCGCCTCCTCTGTAGACTCGATCTGTCGCCCGATGATGGTGGCTGCTGTGGACAGGAAACGGGCGGCGGCATGTCCATCGAGCAGGCGACTTTCCTTTTCGAACTTGAACATCGAGTTCGAAACGACTTGCAGGGCATTGCCAGCCTCGCACGCTCCGAATGGCGCCGGTCCGACAGCGAGGATAGCCGCGATGGTTTCGAACGGATCGAACGCCGTGTTTCGGTTCTCGCAGCCCTGTACGGGTATCTGCTCGACACCGGTGCCATCGGCGAGATCGAGTTCAGCGACTGTTTACGTGACGTATGCGTCGCCTTGGCGGGCGCCGCGGACATGTCACGCCGAGAAATCGTATTGAGCGCAGATCTGGAGGAGCTTCGGCTCCACGTCGCCAGGACCGTCCAGCTGGCGACGGCGACGGCGGAACTCGTCTGCAACGCGGCCAAGCAATGCATTCGGGCGCGGCCAGCCAGGGACGATCACCGTGACGTTGCGTAGGGGCAGGCCCGGGCCGAGCACGTTGACGATTGCAGATGACGGAGACGGGTTCGGTGAACCCGAACAACGCCAACCGGGGCGCGGCCGGGGGTTGGAGCTGGCACGGCGAGTCGTGAGCCAAGCCGGCGGACAGCTCAGCCGGATCGATGGTTCAGGAACCACATGGCTCATCGCCTTGCATGCGTCCTCGCCGGCCGCCCTTTGAACGCTCGAGCCCGGCGGACCCAGCGACAGCCAGCGCAACGGCCCCGGCGACCGGAGCAGCGAACATAGGAAGAAGGCAGGCATCATGGACGAGAGCGGCCCTGGATCGATCAGGACGGTGCGCAAGGCATCCCACGCGACCACGCCCCTGCGCGACGTCAACCGGTGCACGGTTCGCCCCAAGGACCTGATCGCCCACCAGGGTTACACCGTGCTGGTGACCGGGCTCGAGGGCTGGATGGGCGGCGGGTTGGAAGGCTTCTACCTGCACCAGACGCGCTTCCTGTCCCGGTTTGGCATCGAGATCGACGGCAAGGCGCCGAAGCCGGCATCGGCCAATGTCGTCGATCACCATTTCATCACGGCCTTTCACCTGGCGCCCTCGCCGGCCGGCCGGCCAGCCGAACCGGAGGGCGAGAAGGCGAACCCGTCCGGCAGCGAGGTGGTCTCGAAGGGCATCGAGCTGCAACTCAATGCGTTCTGCGGCGACGGGCTGCATCTCGACCTCATCCTCACCAACCACGCGTTGGCACCCGCCGAGATCACGCTCACGCTCGATCTCATGACCGACTTCGCCGACTTCAACGAGGCGCTGGCCGGCAAGCGCCAGCAGACGGGGCTGGTCGCGCGCGAATGGCAGCCTGCAGCCGGCGGGGGCGACCTGTCGCTCTGCTACCTTCACCCCGAGCTCGATCTGGCCAGCCACATCACGCTCAACGATGCGGGCGAGGTCACCGATCTGGGCCACGCCCTCGCCTGCCGCCTGACACTTCCGCCGCAAGCGCCGCACGTGGTGTCGCTCGACCTGTCACCCCACTTCCTCGGGACCGACTATACGCCGTTCTATGGCCGGGACGGCGTGTTCGCGGCCGAGGCGCTCCCGGCGACGGCGCGGCGGGACTGGGTTGCCAATTGCCAGCAGGTGGTGGCCGGCAATCCGGTGGTGCAGGCTGCCTGGGAACGGGCGGTGTCCGACCTCGCCTCGCTGCAACTGCTTGAGGGGCCGGACTCCCAGCCGTTCATGGTGGTCGCGGGCATGCCGAACTACACCGGGCTGTTCGGGCGCGATGCCTATCTGACGGCGCTGCAATCGGCCGTTCTGACGCCGGCCACGCTACGCGGCGCGTTGCAGGTCGTGACGCCTTTGAATGCGAAGGAGACCGACGACGAGCTGGATGCGGAGCCGGGCAAGGTGCTGCATCAACGCCAACAGGGCCCGCTCGCGCAGCTGAAGCTCAGCCCGTTCCTGCACTATTACGGCGACCAGTCCACGCCGGGCCTGTTCCTGCTGGCGGCCGCCGCCGACTTCGCCCATACCGGCGACGCCGCGTTCTTCGGCTCGCTGAAGGAGCAGCTGCTCGGCACGCTGGCCTGGATGAAGCACAACGAGGACGGCGCGGGCTTCTATCCCTATCAGACGCGCTCGAAGCACGGGGTGAAGAACCAGAGCTGGAAGGATTCCGGGGAGGCGGTGCTGTATCCGGACGGCGGCATGGTCGCCGACCCGATCGCGATGGCAGACATCCAGGCACTCTACTACGCCGGCAAGCAGGCCTTGGGGCTGGCCTTCATGGCGGCCGGCGACACCTCGCTCGGCACGTCGCTGCTGGCGGAGGCAGCGGCGCTGAAGCAGCGGTTCAACGCTGTGTTCTGGATGCCGGAGGAGGGCTTCTTCGCCATCGCTCTCGACGCTGACAAGAAGCAGGTGAAGACCGTGGCGTCCGACCCGGGCGCCTGCCTCGCCTATGGCATCGTCGATCGGGAAAAGGCGGCGCCCCTCGCGAAACGCCTGCTAGCCCCCGACCTGTTCAGCGGCTGGGGTATCCGCACCCTGTCTAGCCTGCATCCGGCGTACAATCCGTTCGCCTACCACCTGGGCACCGTCTGGCCCTCACCGAACTCGGTGACTGCCTATGGGCTGCGGCGATACGGCTTCGACGCCGAGATGTTCGCCGTGGCGGAGGGGCTGTTCGCCGCGAGCCAGGTCTTCGATCTGGACCGGCTGCCGGAGGTTTTCGGGGGCCACACCCGGGACGCGCGTCACCCGCATCCGGGCCTATACCCAGGCGCGTGCTCCCCGCAGGCATGGTCGGCCGGGGCCGTCATCCTGCTCGTCAACACCATGCTCGGGCTGATGCCGCTGGCGCCATTGCAGACGCTGGTCGTCGACCCGGCCTTGCCCGCCTGGCTGCCGGAGATCGTCGTCCGCAACATCCAGGTCGGCACCGCCCGGGTTGCCCTTCGGGCCTGGCGCGACGAAGCGGGCCGGACGAGGTTCGAGGTTCTGGAAGCGGCCGGAGTTCGGATCGTCCACCTGGCCGAGGCCGGGCTCCAGGCGGGCGACGATCGGGTGGAGGCCGGCTTCCGCTTGGCCCTGCACCGTGAGCCGCCGCCCTGATTGTCTCTCACCGACAGGGGTCGATGGAGAGCAGCCTACGCGAGCGTCGCTTCCAGATGCATGGGGTTATGGAGGGAGTTGCTCACTGGCGACCACAGCAGGACGTGCGAAACCAGATCCTCCAATTCGAGGCGCCGGGCATCGGCATCCATCCGGATCAGAGCCCGCACGGTATTGAACCCAAGAGGCTTGGATTGCCGATCGGGCGTGCCCCATATCGTCGAGGCATCGAACTCTGCCTCGAGTTCAATCGAGAGGGAGCTGATGGTGATGCCCCGCATGATGCCGTTGGCCCGCAGCCCAACCGTGAGACAGGATCCGAGCGCGGCGAGCACCGCCTCCAACGGTGTGGGAGCAGCATCCTCCCTCTCCAACCCGAGCCGCTGCTCGATCACGTAGGGCGGCAGGTCCCGCAGGTAGTTGAGCTGCCTGAAATGCCCCTCCGCGACGGTCCGGCACCGGACGACGCTGGTTCGGCCGACACCGGCCCCGACGTCCGTGTCCATTGTTGCACGGACGGGCGGCTGTAGATTGTCCTCTGACACTGCGGGATCCTCGATGGGGGAAAGCCTAGGTTCCGCTACGCCACGATGCTGTTGGATCGATCGAACGGCCGCTTCGGCCTGCGACGACAACCGCCTTGATACAAGAGGCCAGTACCCGGGCTGGCACAAGGCCGTTGCCAGCACGATACGTTCTCGCCTGGTCGTTTGTCAAAACCATCTGGTGAGCTTAGCCATGGTGGCAAGGAGCATCAGCGAGCGAGGCAAGCCGGATGGATTGGGACGATCTCCGTTTCTTCTTGGCCGTCATTCGGCACAAGAGCCTCAGCGGCGCGGCCAAAAACCTCGGTGTCACACAATCCACCGTCGGACGGCGCCTCGCCATCCTGGAGAACCGGCTGCAGACGCGCTTGGTGCAACGGGTCGCCGAGGGCTACGTCCCGACCCTGGCCGGCGAGGCCATTCGCAAGCACGTCGAGCGGGTCGAGGCCGAGATGCACTCGGTCGAGCGTGTCATCGGCGGTCTGGACGCCAGCCTGGAAGGATCTGTCCGGGTTGCGAGCACCGAGTTGCTGGCGAGCCACGTGCTGGCCCCCTGTGCCGCCGCGCTGTATTCGCGCTACCCCGAGATCAGGTTGGAGATCCTGACCGGCGTGGCCATCCCCGACCTGGCCGGACGGGAGGCGGATGTCTGCGTGCAGCTGGGACGGTTCGAGCAGAACGACATCGTGATCCGGCGCATCGGCACCTTGCATTTTGGCCTTTACGCCAGCCTGGCCTATCTCGAGCGGCGGGGCGACCCGGATCCTGGCGATGGCTATGCCGGCCACCACATGATCACGATGTTTGACCGCACCGAGATCCCGGGCCATGCCGACTGGATCGCGGAGATTGCCGGCCGCGCCAACATCCTCCTCAGCACGAACAGCCGCGAGACGTTGTTCTGGGCGGCGCTGCATGCCGGCGGCCTTGCCTTGCTTCCGTGCTTCAGGGGGGACAGCGAGCCGGCTTTGCGCCGGGTGGAGACCGCCACGGCGGTTCCCGGGGCCGAGGTTTGGTTGTCGGTGCACCAGGAGATCCGTCACATGCCTCGGGTCCGGGCGGTGCTGGAGTGCGTGGCGGAAGCTTTCCATCGGAACGCCGGGACGGCAGCAAGGGAAACCGCCGCCCCGATCAAGGAGCTGGAGGATTGACATGCCGGCGCCGCTTTTTGGCGTAGACGGCCGGATCCAAGCATCCTTGCGCCCGCGGGATACGGAGCCTGTCACAAGCCGAGACCGCATCTCGGGTCACGCAAGGTCGCTGGGCTCCCAACCATTTCTGCACACTCACATCGATAAATACTAACGCCGATCTGCAGTCTCCAGCCGTTAGGTTCGGGACTGTCGAAGGTCATGAAGCGCAGCCGAGCCGACCGCGGTTTCGGCAAAAGCAATCGGGCAACGGTTCGGGGCTGTGCGCACTGATCGGGAGCCAGATTGTAGAACATAGACAGGTATAAGAATGTCGAAGGTGGTCGTGATTACCGGTGCCGGCGCTGGCGTTGGCCGGGCGACGGTCGATGAGTTCGCGCGCAAGGGCTACGACGTCGCCCTGCTGTCGCGTGACAAGGACCGGCTGGAACAAGCTGCCGCCGACATACGCCGCTTCGGCGTGCGCGCCTTGCCGATCCCGACGGATGTCGCCGACGCGGATGCGGTGCATGCGGCGGCCGACCGGGTGGAGGCGGAGTTGGGTCCCATCGATGTGTGGGTGAACGTCGCCATGGCGACGGTGTTCGCCCCGGTGAGCAAGCTGACCGCGGCCGAAGTCCAGCGCGGTACCGACGTGACCTATCTCGGGCAGGTGCATGGCATGATGGCGGCGTTGCAGCGCATGACGCCGCGCAACCGCGGCACGATCGTGAACGTCGGATCGGCGCTCGGCTACCGCTCGGTGCCGTTGCAGTCGGTGTATTGCGGGGCGAAGTTTGCCATCCGTGGCTTCACCGACGCGCTGCGCTCGGAGATCATCCACGACAAGCTCGACATCCACCTGACCATGGTCGACCTGCCGGCGGTCAACACGCCGCAGTTCAACTGGGCCCTGAACAAGATGGGCAAGCGGGCCAAGCCGGTGGCGCCGATCTACCAGCCGGAAGTCCCGGCCCGGGCGATCTTCTTCGCCGCCACGCACAAGCGCCGCCAGGTCTGGGTTGGGTATCCGACCGTGCAGGCCATCCTGGCCAATCGCATCGCACCCGGGCTGATCGACCGCTACCTCGCCAAGGCGGGCTACAGCGGCCAGTTGACCGACACGCTGCTAGGGCCCGATGCGCCCGCCAATCTGTTCAAGCCGGTCCCGGGTGCCTACGGCTCGCATGGCCGCTTCGACGCCAAGGCGAAGTCCGGCAGCTGGGAGATGTTCACCGACCGGCACCGGACTGCGTTCTGGGCGGTTGCGGCGGTCGCCCTGGTCGCGGGTGTTCACCAACTGGCCAAGAAGCTCGACATTTGAGCGTCCCCATCGAGGACTATGCGTTGCTCGGCGACGGCCAGACGGCGGCGCTGGTCGGTCGGGATGGCGCCATCGACTGGCTGTGTTGGCCGCGCTTCGACAGCGACGCATGCTTTGCCGCCCTGTTGGGTGCACCCGAGAACGGATGCTGGCGTCTCGCACCGACTGCCACGCTGACAGGCCGCAGCAGGCGTTACCAGGACGACACCCTGGTGATGGAGACGGATTTCACGACGGACGAAGGCAGCATTCGGCTGATCGACTTCATGCCGGTCGGGGAACATGCCTCCTCGGTCGTGCGCATCGTCGTCGGGCTGAGCGGCAGCGTCGTCGTGCGGATGGATCTGAAGCTGCGGTTCGATTACGGCTCGCTGCCGCCATGGTCGGAGCCCTTGGGGCGCGGCTTCGTCGCCAAGCTCGGGCCGGACCTCGTGGTGCTGCATTCGCCGCTGCCGGCCAGCGTGCTGGCCCATGCCACCGAGGCGGAGTTCACCGTCGACGCGGGACAGCGCCATGCGTTCGTCCTTCGCTACGGACCATCGCATCTCCCGCCCCCTGAGCCGTTCGACGCCGATCTGGCCTTGCAGGTCACCCAGACCTACTGGCGTGCCTGGGTCGGGCGGTTCCAAGACGCGAAGACCCATTGGCCCGCCGCGGTCCGCCGTTCCCTCATCACCCTGAAGGCGCTGATCCATGAACCGAGCGGCGGCTTGGTGGCGGCGCCGACGACGTCGCTTCCGGAAGCGCCCGGCGGCAAGATGAACTGGGACTACCGCTATTGCTGGCTGCGGGATTCCACCTTCACGCTTGGTGCCTTCCTCAATGCCGGCTTTCATAACGAGGCGACCAAGTGGCGGGATTGGCTGCTGCGCGCCATCGCCGGGTCTCCGGAGCGGATGCGCATCATGTACCGGATCGACGGCGCCCGGCATCTGAGCGAATGGTCGGTCGACACCCTGCCAGGATATCGGTTTGCGAGCCCGGTGCGTGTCGGCAACGCCGCATCGACACAGCACCAGATCGACGTGTTCGGAGAGGTTCTCGACTCGCTCAGCCTGGCCCGACGGGCGGGTGTCCCCGTGTCGCCGCAGGAGCGGCTGGCCGAGACGGCGATCGTCGAGCATCTGGAGACGGTGTGGAACACCGAGGGCTCCGGCATCTGGGAGTCTCGCAAGGAATTGCGGCAGTACACCTATTCCAAGGCGATGGCCTGGGTCGGGATCGATCGCTTCATACGCCAGTACGGCCCGGATGGGCAGGCCGGCGAGAAGGCTGACCCGGCCTTCATCGCCCGCCTGATGACGCTGCGGCAGACGATCCACGACGAGGTATGCCACGAGGGCTGGAACGAGGGCCTGGGCACCTTCACCCAGCACTATGGCGGCCAGGAGATCGACGCGAGCCTCCTCGTCATGCCGCTGGTCGGGTTCCTGCCGGCGACCGACCCGCGCATGAAGGCGACGATCGAGACGATCGAGCGTGAACTCAGCGAGGGTGGCTTGATCCGGCGGATGAAGCTGAAGGCCGATGGGCCCAACGAGGGCGTGTTCCTCGCCTGCTCCTGCTGGATGGCCGACTGCTTGAACCTACTCGGCCGCACCGATGACGCGCGGGCGCAGCTCGAGCGGGTGCTGGCGGTCGCCAATGACCTGGGCTTGCTGTCGGAGGAGTACAACGTTCCCGGCAAGCATCTGGCGGGCAACTTCCCGCAGGCGCTGACCCACCTGGCCGTCGTCAACACGGCGCTGGGGCTGAGCGGCCCCGTGCTCGAGCGCGGGGGCGGCTGAGGCGCGGCCTATGGATTTGACGACTGCACCGATCGGAAGGCGATGACGATGAACCCCCTCTCTCTGCTGTCAAGGGCGTGCCTGGTCGTGCTGTTCCCGTTCAGCGCGCTCGACAAGGCGGTGCACTGGAAGCAGGCCCTCGACCAAGCCGAATCAGGACCGCTGCCGGGTGGCCCGGCGTTGCTGGTCGCTGCGATCGCGGTGGAGGCGGTCACGCCGATCTGTATCCTGACCGGGCGCAACGCCCGCCCGGCGGCGGCGGTCCTCGCGTCCTTCTGCGTCGCGACCGCCGTACTGTATCATCCGTTCTGGACCTACGATGACCTCGCCGCCCGGGGCGAGAGCAAGGGGCGGGAGGAGTTCTGGGAATTCCTCAAGAATTTCGGTCTCGTCGGGGGCTTGCTGATGATCGTGTTCGGTCGCGAGCAACCACAAGCGTTGCCGGCCGGCATTCGCAGACTCGCGGCGCACGCACGGACGACAGCGTAGTGCATTTCGCAAGGGGGAAGTCATGTATCATCATGTCAAGAAGCTCATGTACAACGTTCGGATCGGCACCCCGGACCCGCGTTTCGGCCGCATGCTGCTGGAGCAGTTCGGCGGCGAGAACGGCGAACTCGCGGCGGCGATGCAGTACACGGTCCAGGCGCACAACTATGACAATCCCGAACTCAAGGATCTGCTGCTCGACATCGGGACGGAGGAACTCAGCCATCTCGAGGTGATCGGCGTGCTCACGGCGATGCACCTCAAGCCGATGAAGACGAACCGCGAGGCGGCCGACGCGGACCCTCTGCTCGCGATATGCGGCGGCGGCGGCATCAACCTGGTGAACTCCATGGGTGGCGCCTGGACGGCCAACTACCTTAAGATCACGGGCGAATCCGAAGTCGACCTGCGAAACAACATCGCGGCCGAGGCGCGGGCGAAGATCACCTACGAGCGCCTGATCAACTTCACCGACGATCCCGGCAGCCGCGACACCTTGCAGTTCCTGATGAGCCGCGAGATCACGCACATGAAGTCGTTCATGCTGGCGCTGGACAGCCTCGGGCTCGACCCGCTGACCATCGGCGAGATCCCGCCGACGGCCGGGCTGGTGGACCAGTTCCTGCACGATTCCACGCCGGGCGAGGCCGCGGTCGCGTCCAAGGTGCCGAGCTACATCGAGAGCGGGTTCAAGGTCATCGACAACCCGGCTTTCATGGAAGTGGACGGCCCCGGAACCGCGGAAGCCAAGCCGCCCCTGCACGGCCACGCCAGCGCCACGCACTGAGACCGGCATTGGGCGCCACGGCCGATTGCGGCGCCCAGTTCTTCTCGTCGCCCAACCACTTGGCCACCCACCATCCTGAAGGAATGCAGCATGCCCGAGGACCACTACGACGTGATTGTCATCGGCAGTGGGCCGGGCGGGGGCACGCTGGCGCAGGCCTTGGCGCCGACCGGCAAGCGCATCCTGATGCTGGAGCGCGGCGACTACCTGCCGCGGTCACGCAAGAACTGGGACGCGAAGACCGTGTTCGTGGACGGGGCCTACCAAGCGCCGGACACCTGGTACGGCAAGAAAGGCGAGGCGTTCCACCCGGGGCTGCACTACTATGTCGGCGGCAACTCGAAGGTATACGGCTCAGCCCTGTTCCGTCTGCGGGAGCGGGATTTCGGCGAGCTGCGTCATCAGGGCGGTATCTCGCCCGCCTGGCCGCTCGGCTATGACGTGTTCGAGCCTTACTATGCGGCCGCTGAAACGCTCTTCCACGTCCACGGCCAGCGCGGCGAAGACCCGACCGAGCCATGGTCGAGCGGTCCGTACGCCTATCCACCAGTGAAGCATGAGCCCCGCATCCAGCAGCTGAACGACATCCTGGCCGGCGAGGGCCTGCATCCCTTCCACCTGCCGCTCGGCATCAAGCTCGACCAGAACCCGGACGGCAGTGCCACCACGTATAGCCCGTGCATCCGTTGCGACACATTCGACGGCTTTCCCTGCGCCATCAACGCCAAGGCGGACGCGCAGGTGATCTGCGTCGATCCGACACGGGCTGCCCATCCGAACTTCACCCTGCTGACGAACGCCTATGTCGACCGGCTGGAGACGGACCCTGCCGGTCGCCGGGTCAGCCGCGTCCACGTGATCCGCGAGAACCAGTTCGAACAGTACTCGGCCGACATCGTCGTCGTCGCCTGTGGCGCACTCAGCTCGGCACTCCTGCTGCTGCGCTCGCTGAGCGACGCCCATCCGAAAGGGCTGGCGAACGGCTCGGATCAAGTCGGCCGGAACTACATGCGCCATAACATGTCCATCGTGATGGCGCTGCTCAAGGAACCGAACCATACCGTCTTCCAGAAGACGCTCGCCATCAGCGACTACTATTTCGGCGCGCCGGACTGGCAGTATCCGCTCGGGCTGATCCAGATGTGTGCCACTTCTCACGGCGAGCAGATCCGCGGTGAGGCGCCGCTGCCAAAACTGATGTCGCTTGTGCCCGAGCTGCCGTTCGAGAAGATGGCAGAGCACTCGATCGACTTCTGGCTGCAAAGCGAGGATCTGCCACGACCCGAGAACCGCATCGCCTACGAGGGGGATCGGGTGGTGCTCGACATCACCGAGGGCAACGAGGAGGCGGCACGGCGCCTGAAGGGCAAGCTGGAAGATCTGCTGGAGCCGATCGAGGCGCACAAGCACTTGTTCGAGCGCCGCCTCTATCTCGGCAAGAACATACCGATCAACGGCACTGCGCACCAGGCCGGCACCTGCCGCTTCGGCACCGACCCGGCGGCCTCGGTGCTGAACTTGGACTGCCGCGCCCACGAGGTCGACAACCTCTATGTCGCCGACGCGAGCTTCTTCCCGTCGATCGGCGCGGTGAACCCGACCCTGACCATTATCGCCAACGCGCTGCGCGTCGCCGACCACATCGCCGGCCGGCTCAAGGGGTGAACTCGGATAGGGGAACCGACAGCCATGCTGACACGCGTCGCGGTTTTCGAGGGAGCCATCGTTGCGGGCGGGGAGGACGCCTTCTTCGACCAGGTGCGCGAGCGGCTGGAGCCGATCTGGCGGCGGTTCCCCCACGTCCTGGACGTTCGCGTGCTGCGGACCCGCGAGGCGGATCCCGGGGCCATCCCGGTCGTGATGGTGCTGGAGATGGACTTCCCCGACCTCGGCTCGATCCGCGCCTCGCTTGCGTCCGACATCAAGACCGAGGCGCACGAGACGACCTTGGAGGTACTCAAGCCGTTCAGCGGCCGGTTCTTCCATTTCATTACCGAGAGTCGCTCCTTGCCCGCCGCGGCAAAGGATTAGCGATCATGGCCGACCGTCCGCTCTCCATCGACATCCGCAACCCGCTTTTGCTCAAGGCGAACGATCTGGTGTTGCTGACCCAGGAGGACGGCAATTTCCCGCTTGACATCCCGGGCTTCGGGCTGTTCTACCGCGACACCTGCTGTCTTGGCGCCTACGCCCTGTGCCTGCACGGCACCGACCCGCTTCTGCTGATGGCGTCCGACATCGAGGGCATGGCGGCGCAGATCGAACTCACCAACAACAAGCTGAGAACGACCGACGGGGCAAGCATCCCGGACCACAAGCTGGGCCTGCGCCGCACTTTGCTGGTGCTGGACGACGGGCTGGTGTTCGTCGACACCATCACCCTGCGCAACTTCACCGACCAGACAGTTGTGCTGCCGCTGCCGCTGGAGTTCTGCACGACGTTCGAGAGCATGTTCGTGCTGCGGGGCACGCCGCCGGGCAAGCGGGGCCGACTGCTGGCACCGGCTTGGGACGGAACGGCGCTGCGGTTCTGCTACGAGGGTGCCGACGACGTGCGGCGCACCCTGCTGGTGGACTTTTCCCTGCCGCCGGTCGTGGCCCCGCGCACGACCGAGCAGACGGTCGCGCATTTCGAGCTGTCTTTGGCGTCCCGGGCCAGCCTGGACCTGATCGTGACCTGCCGGGTGGACGAGCGCCCGGTGAGCGAGCCTTCGCCGGACGCGGCCCGCGCGCCCCGCAGCGCCGCCGCGATGCAAGAGGCCAAGGAGGCGGCGGCCGGCCGGCTGCTCGACGGCTATGCGCGCGTGGAAACGTCGAGCAAGGGGTTCGGCGAGACGATGGCGCGCTCCTTGTCGGACGTGGCCCTGCTGGAGGTGCGGCGCGGCGAGCACCGCTTCACCACGGCCGGCGTGCCCTGGTTCGTCGGCCTGTTCGGCCGCGACAGCCTGTTGCCGACCCTGCAGTGCCTCGCCTTCAACCCCGACCTCGGCGCCCGCACGGCCCACGCGCTGGCGCACTGGCAGAGGAGGAAGGACGACGAGAAGACCCGCGAGCAGCCGGGCAAGATCCTGCACGAGGTAACGCAGACGCCGAGCTACGCCGCGGTGGACTCGACGCTGCTGTTCTTGATCGCCGTCGCCCGCCACGTGGACTGGACCGGGGACATGGCGCTGTTCCGGGAGCTGCGGCCCAACATCGACGCCGCGCTCGGCTGGCTATGCCGCAAGCTGGACGAGGGCGGTGGCTACGTGACCTACAGCGGGCTGGCGGAGGGCAGGCAGCCGGTCAACCAGAGCTGGCGCGATTCCGGCACCGGCGTGCTGCGGGCCGATGGCAGCTACCCCGTGCCGCCGCTCGCCCTGGTCGAGGTGCAGCGCTACACCTTCCAGGCCATGACGCTGACCGCCTGCTTGCTGCGCCGATTCGGTGAGGCGGGGCACGTGGATCGGTTGGAGGCGATGGCGGCCGACCTGAAGCAGCGGTTTGCAAGCGACTTCTGGATGGAGGCGGAAGGCTGCTACTGCCTGGCGCTGGAGCAGGGTGGTAAGCAGGTCGCCTCCGTCACCTCCAATGCCGCCCAGGTGCTGTGGACCGGTATCGCCAGCCCCGACCACGCGGCCCGGGTCGCCGCCCGCGTCATGCGGCCGGACATGTTCTCCGGCTGGGGCGTGCGCGCGTTATCGGCCGAGCACGCCGCCTTCGACCCGCTTGCCTATCAACAGGGCAGCGTGTGGCCGTTCGACAACGCGCTGATCGTGTCCGGCCTGCGCCGCTACGGCGAGGACGCGGCGGCGCTGCGCATCACCGCGGCGACCCTGGACGCGGCCCACGGCTTCCGGCGGGAGCGGCTGCCCGAGTTCATCGCCGGCACGGAGCGCCAGCCCGGCGACGGCCCGACCCACACGCCGCGCGCCGACCCGATGCAGGCCTGGTCCGCCGCTGCGGTGCCGTTCATGGTCACGGAGCTGCTGGGCTTGCACGCCGACGGCTTCGGCAAGCGTCTTCACGTGTGCCGCGCGCTGCTGCCCGATGGGGTGGATGGGCTGTCGCTGCACGGGCTGCGCGTAGCCGGCGGGACCGCCTCCCTACGGTTTACGCGCCAGGGCGATGCGACCGGGACCGAGGTCATCGCGAGCGACGGCATCGAGGTGGTGATCGAATGACGGCCGCCGAAGCCCTATCCCGCCCATCGCGAGCATGGCAGCCCCGGCACCGGCGCCTCCATTGCCAGGATGCTGCCGTCGAGCGGGTGGTCTGCCGCATCCTTGTCGGCAATCGCCCAGCGCCCGGAGGTGACGAACAGCGTGCGCAGGTCCGGGCCGCCGAACGCGACCATGGTCGGGAACTTGAACGGCACCGGTACTTCGCGCTCCACCCGCCCGTCCGGACCGAAGCGCATGAGCTTGCCTTGACCGTTAATAGCCGACCAGTAAAAGCCGTCGCGGTCCACCTCTGCTCCGTCCGGTCCAGGCGGGCCGTCGACCTTGGCGAACAGCCGGCCGTGGGACATCTCGCCGCTGACTGGGTCGTAGTCCCAGGCGTTGATCTCGCCGGTCATGGTATGGCTGTGGTACATCGTGCGGCCGTCCGGGCTCCAGGCCAGGCCGTTGGACACTGCGGCCGGCTTGCCGGCGGCGATGAGCCGGTCACCCTTCAGGCGCCGCAGCGGTCCCTCCGCCGCGCCGGGCTCGCCCACCAGCGGCAGCAGAGAATGGCGCATCGGCCCGACCCAGAACCGGCCCGCGCGGTCGCACTTGCCGTCATTGAGGAAGAACCGGCGCGGGTCGTAGGGTGCAGGTGCGATCAGCGACAGCGCGCCGGTGGCGAGCTCAAACCGGTAGGCGCCGGTGCGCAGCCCGACCAGCACGCTGCCATCGGCCGCACCGCCGCCGAGCGCGAGACAGCCGATCCAGGCCGGCATGATCCAGCTCTCGTTGATTCCCGTCTGCGGATCGAGCCGGTGCAGCGCAGGCTGCTGCACATCCACCCAGTAGAGCCGGGCGGTGCGCTCGCACCAGACCGGGCTTTCGCCGGTGATCGACGGCCGCTGCAGCACAAGCCGCCACGGCGGCATTCCCGATCCAGTCATGTTCGACCTCCTTTCCTGACCGGCGGTCGCCGATGCGTCGCGTCCCATTCACGGCCCTAAGCGAGGATACCGCCATGTCGCAGAACGTTTCGGAATTTGTTTGGCACCGGCTCTCCGAATGGGGGCTCTCGCGGGTGTACGGCTATCCCGGAGACGGTGTCGGCGGGCTCGACGTGGCCCTCGAGAAGGCGAAGGACTTCATGCACTACGTCCAGGTGCGCCACGAGGAGATGGCCGCCTTCATGGCCTCTGCCCACGCGAAGTTCACCGGCCAAGTCGGGCTTTGCTACGCGACCTCCGGCCCCGGCGCCATCCACTTGCTGACCGGCCTGTATGACGCCAAGGCTGACCACGTGCCGGTGGTGGCCATCGTCGGGCAGCAGGCGCGCACGGCGCTCGGGGCCAGCTACCAGCAGGAAGTCGATTTGCAGAACCTGTTCAAGGACGTGGCGAGCGAGTTCGTCATGACCGCGAGCGTGCCGGGCCAGGTGCGCACACTGATCGACCGCGCGGTCCGCATCGCCCAGGTCAAACGTGCCGTCACCTGCGTCATCCTCCCCAACGACCTGCAATTGCTCGACTACGAAGATCCGCCGCTAGTGCATGGCACAACGCATACCGGAGTGGGCTACCCCGGCGAGTCCCGCTTGCCCGACGAGGCGGCGTTGCGCCACGCGGCGGACATCCTCAACCAGGGCAAGAAGATCGCCATGCTCGTCGGCGCCGGCTGCCTGTCGGCGACGGACGAAGTGATCGCGGTTGCGGAGCGGCTCAATGCCGGGATCGCCAAGGCGCTGCTCGGCAAGGCCGCCGTGCCCGACAACCTGCCCTACGTCACGGGCTCGCTCGGCCTGCTGGGCACCAAGCCGTCCTGGGACCTGATGCAGGAGTGCGACACGCTGCTGATGGTGGGCTCATCCTTCCCCTACAGCGAGTTCCTGCCCAAGCCCGGCTCGGCGCGCGGCGTGCAGATCGACATCGACGGCGCCAACGTCAGCCTGCGCTATCCGATGGAGTACAGCCTGGTGGGCGACAGTGCCGAGACCCTGCGCGCCCTGCTCCCGATGCTGGAGCAGAACACCAATACCGCTTGGCGCACTACGATCGAGCAGAACGTCGCCGCCTGGTGGGAGACATTGGAGGCGCGGGCGATGAGCTCGGCCGATCCGATCAACCCGCAGCGCGTGTTCTGGGAGCTGTCGCCGCGCTTGCCGGAGAACTGCATCCTGACCGCCGATTCCGGCTCGGTCGCCAACTGGTATGCGCGCGACATCAAGATCCGGCGCGGCATGAAGGCGTCGCTGTCCGGCGGGCTCGCCTCGCTCGGCGCCGCGACGCCCTACGCGATGGCAGCCAAGATGGCGTTCCCCGAGCGGGTCGTGATCGGCTTCATCGGTGACGGCGCGATGCAGATGAATGGCCTCAACGTCATGATCACCGTATCGAAATACTGGCGCGAGTGGGCCAACCCGCACTTCATCATCATGGTGCTCAACAACCGCGACCTGAACCAGGTGACATGGGAGGAGCGGGTGCAGCTCGGCGCCGGCAAGACCGAACTGACCCAGGCCATCCCCGATTTCCCCTACCACAAATATGCCGAGCTGATCGGGCTGAAGGGCATTTTCTGCAACGACCCGGACAAGATCGGCGCGGCCTGGGAGGAGGCGCTCGCGGCCGACCGCCCGGTCATCCTGGAGATGTACACCGACCCGAACGTGCCGCCGCTGCCGCCGCACATCACGCTGAAGGACGCGAAGAACTTCATGACCATGATGGGCAGCGAACCTGAACTCGGCAGCGTGCTGAAGAACAGCGCCAAGGAAATGCTGGCGGCCATCCTGCCGGGTAAGAGCTAGATGGTCCGGACGCTCGCAGGGGAGCAGACGCCTTGAGCCGGCGAGTCCTGACGAGGGATCGAGGCGACCTGGACGCCGGTTGGCCGGCCCGCCCGGCAGCGGGGCATGGGCGGGTGGTGACCACGCGAGCCGCCGCATCGCTCGCCTTCCCGGCCGTGCCAGTCATGGCAGAGACGGCGACGGTCAAGGCCGCGCGCCGCCTCAACCGGGCGGCCGGCATGATCGCCGGCTCGGTGCTGGCCGACAGCGCGATGGAGCATTACCGCGGCAGCTTCCACAACAAGGCGATGTGGACTCCGCTGATCTCTTCCGCCCTGTCCCTGGCTGTCAGCGTGCATGGCCACCGCGACAAGAGGCATGGCGCGCATCGCGGGCGGGACCTGGTCTATGCCGCGGCGGGGCTGACGGGCATCGTCGGCACCGGCTTCCACCTCTACAACATCACCAAGAAGCCCGGCGGGTTCTCCTGGCAGAACGTGTTCTACTCGGCGCCGATCGGCGCTCCGGCGGCGCTGTCGCTGTCCGGGCTCATGGGCTTCCTCTCCGAGCGCGTACGCGACAACGAGCCCGGCACAAGCCCGAGGATCGCCGGCACCTCGGCCGGGCGCATGGTCGCGGCGCTGACGGGCGTGTCGCTGCTGGGAACGATGGGCGAGGCCGGCCTGCTGCATTTCCGCGGCGCCTACCACAACCCGGTCATGTTCGTGCCCGTGTCCGTGCCGCCGGTCGCCGCCGCCCTGCTCGGCAACACCGCCATCGGTAGGTCGCGCGTGCGGCGGCCCATCACCCGCTGGTGGCTGCGCGCCACCACGCTGATGGGCATCCTGGGCGTCGCGTTCCACGCCTACGGCGTCTCACGCAACATGGGCGGCTGGCGCAACTGGCGGCAGAACGCGTTCAGTGGGCCGCCGCTGCCGGCACCTCCTGCGTTCACCGGGTTGGCCATGGCAGGGTTGGCAGCACTCGGGCTGCTGGAGGATCACCCGGATGACTGATCATCCGACCTATCCCGGCTACGACGTGCTCGCCAAACGGCACACCCCGTCCTGGGACGCCGTGACCCGCCGGGTGATCGACCGCCGCCTGGCCGTCTCGCATGAGCCCCGGTTCTTCTCCGCCGCTGAATGGGCGGTCGCCGACGCGGTCTGCCGGCGCATCCTGCCGCAGCCCACCGATCGGCCCCCCGTGCCGCTGGCCGCCCTGCTCGACGCCAAGCTCCTGGCCGATGTCGGCGATGGGTTCCGCGAGGCCGACATGCCTTACATGCGGGAGGCCTGGAAGCAGGGGATCGCCGCCATGGAGGCCGAGAGCCAAGCCCGTCACGGCAGCGGCTTCGCTGCCTTGAATGCGGCCGACCAGGATGTGCTGCTCGGGATGATGCATCGGGGCGAGCTGTCCGACCCGGCCTGGGAGGGGCTGGGGGCGAAGGACTTCTTCACCAAGCGCCTGCTGTCCGACATACCGGGGCTCTACTACAGCCATCCGACGGCCTGGTCCGAGATGGGCTTTGGCGGGCCGGCCAGCCCGCGCGGCTACGTCCGCATGGCGCTCGACCGCCGCGACCCTTGGGAGGCCGCAGAGGCCAAGGCGGGGCACGAGCAGGAGGCGCTGCGGGCGAACAAGCATGTCGTCTGACCCCATGGCGGCCCCGCGCGCGACCAGCGGCCGTGCGCCGGACGTGTTCGTGCCGGGTGGCTGGGTGCCTATGCGCGAGTACGGCGAGGCGGACGCGGTCGATTTCGCCATCGTCGGCACCGGCGCCGGGGGCGGGACCCTGGCTGCCCTGCTGGCCGAGCAGGGCTTCTCCGTAATCGGCTTCGACGCCGGCCCGTATTTCCGCCCGCTGGAAGATTTCGCCTCCGACGAGGCCGAGCAGAACAAGCTGTATTGGACCGATCGCCGGGTGACGGGCGGTGCCAACCCGATCCGCATGGGCGGCAAGAACAGCGGCAAGGCCGTGGGCGGCTCCACCGTGCACTACGCCATGGTCTCGCTGCGCTTCCGGCCGGAGTGGTTCCTGTCGCGCACCAAGCTCGGATACGGCGCGGATTGGCCGATCCCGTGGGAGGAGATGTGGCACTGGTACGGGGAGGCCGAACGGCAGATCAACATCGCCGGACCGATCCGCTATCCCTGGGGGCCGAAGCGGCCACGCTACCCGTATCGCGCCCACGAGCTGAACAGCGCCGGCAGGCTGCTCGCCCAGGGGTGCGAGGCCATCGGCATCGGCTGGACCGAGACGCCGCTGGCGACGAACTCGGCGCCCCATCGCGGCAAGGAGGGCAGTTCGCCGCCCTGCGTATACCGCGGCTTCTGCCGGTTCGGCTGCTCGACCAATGCCAAGCGGTCCGCGCTCACGGTCTGGATCCCTCGTGCGCTGAGCGCCGGGGCAGAGATCCGTGATCTCGCCATGGTCGGCCGGATCGAGATGGGGCCGGACGGGCGTGCGACCGGCGTGCACTATCACCGCAAAGGCAAGTGGCGGTTCCAGCGGGCGCGCCACGTCATCGTCGCCGGTTATGCGGTGGAA
>JAABUV010002449.1_pt1 | contig 25081 bp, 50 predicted proteins | sample 5559971 | NCBI WGS metagenome assembly JAABUV01 (sample SAMN10711881, study PRJNA513362) | rock metagenome | isolation source: Antarctica rocks | place: Antarctica: Victoria Land, Knobhead nord | collected 2015-12-19
GGCATGGCGGGAGGCTGGCGGGTAGCCTGGCCGGCGGGTCGAAGCGCCCCGGTCGGACCCATCTCTGCAATGGTCACCTAGCACAGACGTGCACCCGTTGTGCGAGACATTCCATGCATTGTGCGCCTGCCATGCCAAGCGCTGGGAGCCATGCTGCGCGGATGCCAGTGGGGGGCGGGGCAGGCGCCAAGCTGCGCCCAGGTCTCTCAGGGCGTCTTTGGGTTGTTGCCAGTGTGGCCTCGGCGCTCAGGAGCCGGGCGGGCCGGAGGCGTCCCAGGAGGCGCCCCGCGCATCGCCCCCGCCCAGCTCAGGCGCCCGGCGCATGGTGGAAGTGAAAGGTAGATTGCTTCCCTACCCTATGGCGCGTGGTGGAAGGGGCCCAGGCGCCAGCCGAGCGCGGCAAGCACGCGCAGCTCCAGGTCGGCGGCGGCGGCGGGCGCGATGGCCGCGCCGCACACGACCGTCAGCATCGCCGCGTGCAGGCCGCGGAAGGGCACGGCCTCCAGGTTCTTGGCCGCCAGCAGCACGCAGGTCAGCGCCAGCGCGGCCAGCCAGCGCCGGCCGTCGGGCAGCGCCCGCGGCGCGCCGCCCAGCCTGCGCACGGGGCGGGCGGGTTCAGTCTCTCCTGCTGTGGCGCACTCCGTGCTGCTCGCCTGCTCCATTTCGGGCCTGGCCCTGCGTCCTTCGCAGTGCGAGGCGCGGCAGTGACCTGGCTCTGTGCTCCTCCCACTGCACAAAGTGCTGCCTTCAGCGCTGCCTGTGCTGAATCATGCGGCGAACCTGAAAACATGCATGCATGCCTCACAGCTCGCATGCTCGGGCACCACGGTTGCATGCTGCTCACATGCACCCTGTACCATCAGGGGCCCCCAGCGCATGCCCGGCAGCCGGGCCGCGCACCAGTCAGCGAGCGGCACACACGCGACCGTCGCGTGCGGCGGGCGGGCGGGCACGGCCGGCGGCGTGAGCCAGAGCGCGGCGCCCGGCAGCGAAGCGGCCGGCGCGAACAGGCGCGCGTAGCCGGGGCACGCGCCGGCCAGCGCGCGCACCTCGGCGTCCGCGGCGGCCAGGCGGCGCAGGTAGCTCGCCCCGGCGGCGACCGACACGGCCCCGAAGCCAAACTCGGCGGCCGCCTGCCCGAGCTGTGCGCCGAGCGCGCCGCCGCCGTCCGCACCTGCGCGGTGAGCCGGGCCGCTGCTCAACGGCGCGGTGGAAAGGAGAGCAGCGGTGCTGGGGCAGGGGGTTGTCTGCAGACGCAAGCTCTCCAGCTGAGGTCCTCGTGCCGGTGCTTGGGCGACCTCGCGTGGCAGGCCATGCTCAGCACACTGGGTCTGTCTCCTCTGCGCACAAAGTGATGCCCACCCTGGCGTCCACAGCATGTGCAGCTGGAACATGTGCAAAATGACGAGCAAGTGCTCCCTGACCTGAAGCGCATGCATAACCAGGGCTTCATGCGACCAGGCAGCTGCAGAGCGGGGCAGCTCACCGCAGAGCAGGAACGTATCAGACGAGTGCTGGCAGCTGCCTGGCAGCGCGTGCTCATGGGAGACCAGGCTGCCGTCATCCATGGCCACGTGCGAGCATACCGTCACCGCCACGGTCGACCCTGCGCGCCCCTCAGGCGCCTGACTTTGACCACCTGGTCCGCGCTTGGTCGCAGCATTTGTGTGGCACAGCTGCTGCGCCCACGGGACTTGCGGCAGGGAGTGCGCGAGCAAGCGTGGCCGGCGGGCGCGCATGCTCTTGTCCAGGCGAGTCAGCGGGGCGGGGGTGCGCACGGTCGCTGCGGCAGCTGTTGCTGCTGCCGGGCGCTTGCGCGGCAGTGCACGCAGAGCAGGGGTCATCCACGTCGAGGCCCTCGCGGCAGAGCAGCCTCAGGATGCTGCCGGGCGCTGCATGCGCGCTGTGAGCTGGCGTCGCGGCCTCAGGCTGCCCAGCCGCATCCGTGTCAGAGCACACCAGTCCAGGCTCCGCATCCTGGCTCAGTGTCGGCGGCCTGCGGCACTCGGGGGTGTAAGCAGGTCGCGGAGCTCAATGGTCGGCATGCAGGTGACGCACCGCGTTTGCGAGTCGGCAGCACGTACCGGAGACGGACCACACCAGGGCGCCACTAAGCATAAGGTGCTACAGCAGGCCATCGCGCCTGCTCGAGCTTGGCAGACCCGCGGCGGGCCTGAGCCTGTCATAACCACGCATCGCTCGCCTTCTGCCGCGGATCCGTATCCCGGTCAAGCACGAATGCTGTGCTGTTGAACTGAAAACAGCTTGCGGCGTGACACGTACTGAGACCGCAGGCCGCCCGCTCAGACCGTGGTGGTGATGTGCTTGCACTTATGCTCACGGCGCCGGCCGCAGCCTGTCGAGCAAGGGCAGAAGCCGACGCAGGCCCCCGCCATCGCGGGAGGCAGCAGATCTGCCGGAGCCGAACATGCAAAGACAGTCTTTCACCCAGCTAGAGTTCAAGCACGCGGCAATTTGAAAGTATTAAGGGCATTGCAGGACAGCCCCATCGCACAACTTGGTTGTGAACACAAAGTTTACACAGTCATTCTTGAATGTGCTTATCAGTAGTAAAGAGCACACCTCATGTACACGGGCAGCACGGATCGCGTATGAGCCCTCCACACCGGTGCAAAACATTACAGGCTGCGAGCCGCTTGTCTTGGCAGATACAAATACATGCGTTGCACACAGATGCCCCATAATTCTCCTGCAGACGCAGACGCGTACATGACTAGAAACGTTGGCAGGCAACGACGCAAGAAATGGACCTCGCACACTCAAAAGCTTTCCTTGGCAAGAAACAGACAGCAACCCCCTCAGCTACTGCAAACGTGCAGGCACAAATCAGTTTCAACTCATTGCACAACAACAACCGTGAGCAGCACACAGTCGGACAAAAGTGCCCGAAGCCCAAGCCCAGCACCGCTGCAGCGCCCCGCTCGGCGGCCTACATCTCGGCGCCAAAGCCGCCCGCGCTGCCAAAGTAGTCCTTGCTCTTGCGCTGCTGCTCGCGGTTCTGCGTCTGCAGCTTGGGGCAGTCGGCGATGCGGTGGCCCAGGCCGCCGCAGTACGCGCAGCCGCGCTGCCCGCTCGCCGCGGCCAGCTCCGCCAGCTCGGCCATCGGGTCGTGCAGCGCCTGCGCGGCGAGCGCAGGCAGGGTAGTGTTAGGGACAATATATAGGGTTAGGGCCAGCCAATAGGGTTCAGGCGGCAGACCTGCGCGTCCTGTGAGATTGCACACCACACCATGACTGAAGTCAGGCGGCCACATATGCTTGCAAATATACACGAATCGTCTTGCTGATATGGCCTCGTTTGAATCAAACAAGCTCCGCCTCTGCATGCAAGCTGGTCGCCGGGCCTCCTCTGCGCCCCCTGTGCGCAGCCCTGTGCGCAGCCCTGCGCGCAGCCCCGCGCGCGCGCACCATGAGCACGGGCGGGATGCGCTGCTTGGCCTCCTGCAGCAGGTGCTTGAGGTCCAGCAGGATGCTCTCGCTCTGGTTCTTGTTGATGAACGTGGTCGCGATGCCCGTCTTGCCGCAGCGCCCCGTGCGCCCAATGCGATGCACGTAGTTCTCGATCTCGTCCGGCATATCGTAGTTGATTACGTGCTGGATGTCCGGGAAATCGAGCCCCTTGGACGCGACGTCGGTCGCGACCAGCACGTCCTTGCGGCCGGCCTGCCGCGCCGCGCCGCGCGCTCAGACCGCGCCGGGCGGGCGTGCAGGCGGGGCGGCCAGGACGCAATGAAAGGCCCGGGCTGCTGCTTGCCACACCCAACTGCCATCAGCGCAGCTCTTCGAATTGTTGTTACCAGAGCACATGCGATGCCATCAAACCCATGATGCACATGCGGATGCTTCACCCCCGCGGTCCATGACCACAGGCGTGACCGATAAGCACACGCCCGATCAACAGCCTGCCGCATGCCTCGCATGCGCCACAGGCGGCCTCCCTGCTCCCGGTCCCCTTGCTGCCCGGGCCCCGTGCCGCTCCCCTGCCGCCCTCCTGCCACCAGACCCCGCAGCTTCCCCGGGCGCGCGCGGGCGCGCCTTGAACGCGTCGATGGCCTGCTCGCGCTCCTCCTGGTCCTTGCCGCCGTGCACGGCGACCGCCTCCACGCCCTTGACGAGCAGGTACTCGTGGATGTCGTCCACGTCGGCCGTCTTCTCGGCAAACACCAGCACCGGCGGCGCCGTCTTCTGCAGGCACTCCAGCAGGTACACCAGCTTGGCCTCCTGCTTCACGTACTCCACCTCCTGTAGCGCGCGTCAGGATCAGGTTTAGCGTTTTGTCGGTGGGACTGCACCCCAGGCATCTGTCTGCCCCTTCAGCCCCCCCTTCGTTGCGCCGCTGCCTTGACGCGCTTGCATGCGCGACCGCGCTCGCATGCGCGCCAGCGCTGCCACCAGGCCTGCCCGGGCGTCTGTTTGCCACTGCGTGTGATGCTGGAGCGAGCCGCCTTAGCCTTCACTTGGGGCAGCGCTCTTGCACACGTTTCCTGATGGCACGCCCCGCCTCAAAGCCTCCCTAGGCGCAAGCAGACAATTGCAGATGACGCCCGCAATTAGCTCGAGGCTGTAACTCGAGCAGGGCCAGATATCGCATTGCGTAACAAGAGCGCAGCGCGCCTGGATGACGTCCAGGTTGGCGGCGCCGGCGCGGCCGACGTTGACGGTGACCGGGTCGACCAGCGCGCTCTCGGCGAACGCCTTGATCTTCATCGGCATCGTGGCGCTGAACATGAGCGTCTGCCGCTGGCCCTTGAAGTAGGACATCACCTGCGCGCGCGCGCGCTGGGTGACGGCTGCCGGCGCCGCTGCCACTACAAAGACCCTCCTTGCGCCGCACCCGCATGTCTGCCGCCGATTCCGTCACCCCACCCGCTGCCACCTGCCTGGCGCCCGTGTGGAGCCAGGCTCGTGGCTGTCAGCGGCCGCGCTGCTGCACCGGCCGTGCACGGCAGGGAGCGCCTCTGCAGACGCCTGCGATGCGTGCGCAAACAGGGAACACCTGCCGCCCACGCTGCAGCCATGCCACACCCGTCCCATGACCAGCTTGCTGTCAGGCAAAGCCGGCGGGCGCCGCAAGACGCTGACCTGGACGATCCGGCCGTCTGGTGTGTTGCAGGATACAGAGCCTCTGCCACCGCACCTCTGCCCTTACCCCCATGACAAGCAGCGGCAACCAGGGCGCCGCCGCGACTCGCAGGCGTTCTCCCTGGAGCCGGAGCCTACACCGACCATGCGATCAGCCTCCGGGTGCGACAGCGGGAGCGCGGGGCGCGCGCCTCGCGGATGTCCTCCTCGAAGCCCATGTCGACCATGCGGTCGGCCTCGTCCAGGCACAGGTACTTGCACACGTCCAGGCTCATGCGCTTCTTGGCCAGCAGGTCTTTGAGCCGCCCGGGCGTCGCCACGATTGTGTGCACGCCGCGCCGGATCGCGTCCGTCTGCGCGCGCGCCGGCGCCTGTGAGCCGCACCCGTCCGCCGCGCATGCAAGGCTGCGCGCGCGGGTGCGGGCGGCGCCGCGCGCAGGCATGCAGCAATCGCACGCCGCGGCGCGGGGGCATGTGCAGAGCGCTCGCGGCGCCGCGGCGCGCGGGGGCGCGCGCGCTGGGGCGGGCGGGGGCGCGCGCCTGCTGGCGCATGTCGGTGCCGCCCATGACGAGCAGCGAGCGCAGGTCGGGCGCGCCCTCGGCGCGCAGCGCGCCCAGGTAGCCTGCCACAACCTCCTGCGTCTGCCGCGCCAGCTCGCGCGACGGGCAGACGACCAGGCCCACGGGGCCCTCGCCTGCGGCGGCGCGGCGCCGTCGGGGCCAGGCCGGGCGACAGAGTGTCGGACCAATGTATTTGCTGCGACGCCGCTTCGCATTCGCAGCGACGACGGCTCCCCGACCGCGAGCGCCAATTCGTTGCCCGCGCCGGCGCGGTTGGGGCGCAGAAGCCTCTCAGCCACATGCGGCAAATATACCCTCGCTTCGTGCTTCATCGGTGTGCTGCTACTTGTGCTGTTTGTGCAACATGGCATCAGGTGTACAGCCACAGCGTGCTGACGCCCTGATGCAGCGGCAGCACGCTTACGAGTGGTTAGCGCTCAGCCCCCTGCTGCTGCGCATCGCCGCAGCATCGGCAGCCCGTACAGCACGTCGTGCACGATGCGCAGCAGCAGCGGGCTGAGCGCTACACCCCTCATAAGCGTTGCTGCCGCTGCAGCGGAGCACCAGCACGCTGTGGCTGCGCACCTGATGCGGGCCGCCGTCTCGCGCCTGCCGCTCACAGGAGGGCGGCAGGCCAACATCGATGGTGAAAACACCCCATAGACTTATACGCCTGGTGCAGAGCACGGCGCCGCAGGCGCGGAGCGCGTGTCGAGTCAGGCCGCAGGCGCGGAGCGCGTGCGGACCTGACTCGAGCGGCATGCGCGTCTCCTCCTGCAGCGCCATCATGATCATGGGCAGCGCAAAGACGAGCGTCTTGCCGGAGCCCGTGAAGGCCACGCCGATCATGTCGCGCCCCGACAGGATCACGGGCAGCCCTTGCATCTGGATGGGCGTCGGCCGCGAGATCTTCTTCGCCGCCAGCTGCCGCAGCACCTGCGGTGCGGCGCGCGCAGGACAGGTCAGCACCCGCTCCACGGTATAATCCATGGGTCAACGCGCACTGGCAGCACGTTGTTTAGCGTAAGCAATTATTTATTTTTTTGCAGCAGGCATGCACAGACCTGACGCCTATGACGCTCGCAACATCAGCGGAGCGCAAACAGTCAGTACACCACAACCCATTTCGGTGCTAAGTGACGTGACGCGCTCCCTTGCGACCGCCCGCTGCCGACGGGGCCCAGGCCGGCACGGGCGCCGGGCCGGCGCCGCTGGGCCTGTCGCGCGCACCGCGGGCGGCAGCTTCATGTCGGCAAAGTCGATGATGGGCGCCGGCAGGTGCTCGCCCTCCACGATGATGTGGAAGCGGTCGCGGATGCCCTGCGCGTCGTCCTCGCTGAGCCGGCGGACCTTCAGCGGCGCCTTCCAGCCCGTGGCAAGGCTGCGCGTGTACTCCACGCCCTGCGCGCTCGCCGCAGAGTCAGGGTCAGGGCAGGGTTCCCTGCTGAGCGGCCGGACCTTCAGCGGCGCCTTCCAGCCGGTCGCCAGGCTGCGCGTGTGCTTCACGCCCTGCGCGCTCCGTCCAGGTCAGGGTAGGGACGATCAGGGTAGGGTCCCCTGCATCCACGCGCACAGGGGCGTGGCTTCTCCTGTGCGCCACCCCGTCAGGCGGAGCGCCGAGCGCGGCGGCGCTCGCCGGCACAGCAGAGACGCATCTCACACCCACGCAGGCTCACAGCACGGACGGCGCCAGCCTTGCGCGCCCTGGCGCCCGTGCTCCTCTCAACCCGGCTGCATGCTCGCCCCGTCTGTGACCCGCTTGCTGTGACACGCCTACTGCTGTGCTGCGCACTGGCAGAGCCTGACAGGCCCGCCCGGCAAACGCCCAAGACGGCACAGCCACAACCCGTAGGCAGGCCTGCACAAGCAAGCACTTCGTGAGGCTGGACTTCGTGAGGCTGGGGCGCGGCCGCGCCTTGGCCAGCTCCTTGACGGACTTGAGCGCCGTGCGCTGCGTGATCGCGCGCAGCATGTCCTGCTCCTCCTTCAGGATCTTCTCGGAGTCCGTCTCGGCCGGCTTCTCCTTGCGCGCCTTGGCCGCCGCCGTCAGCAGGCTCTCCTTGGCCTGCGCCGGCGCGGGCGCGGGCTCGGCCGCCTCCGCCGGCGCGGCCGCGTCGCCGGGCTGCTCGCCGCCGCTGCCGCCGCCGTCCCCGTCGTCGCCGCCGTCGGCGAGCTTCTTCAGCTGCGCGCCGGACGTGAGCCGCGCACGCACCCTCAGCGGCTGCCAAGGAGGCGAGCGCTTGCGCGGGAGAGCGAGTTGCAACACGCGCACACCTTGCCAAGGCGCGCCAGCCGGTGCGCCTCCTCCAGCTGCCGCCGCTTCTTCACCGGCACATACTCTTCATAGCTGCAAAGTGCACACAGGTGTGTGAGTACCAGAAGCACAAGGGCGTGTGGATAAACGCACGGCACGTTACGCGCGCGCACTCGTCCTCCTCCTCCATGCTCGCAGGCTCCTCCTGCACGAGCGCCTGTCGAGTGCGCTTGTAGCTACTTGGCCGCACGCCGCCCTCCATCTGCCAGCTCTGTATCTGCACGTGCAAAGTACGCCTGGACAAAGAGCGCCTTTGCACAGCTGCACACCAGGCGTAACCTCACAGCCTTCACGCCCTGTTTGCAGTGCTGCAGGAGCACACACAGCCGACGCCAGTCGCTTGAAAGTGCTCTAGGCACTAGCTCCTCCTCCAACCCTTGCTTATGTGTGAGAGGGCTTTGTGTGAGTGCAGCACAAGTTTGAGGAATAACAGGCAAACGGCTTGGTGGTGTTTTACGGCGCGCGCGTAGCTGAGATTACGCAGCATCTGTGTGCTGATGGGGTCTGTGCCAAAGGCTTGTGGATAGGCATATTGCGGCACAGCATTGTCCAGCATGCAGGGCGCTGGCCTGAGTGGGTGTGCGAGCCGGATATACTCTGGCAATGGCCGCAGGCAGTGCATTAATTACGCTATCCCCGGGGCGGCCAATGCACCACTGTGTTCTACCTCAGGACGCGCGGCAGCAGCTTGCCACACTGCTGTGAGGAGTGCAGCATAGCTTGCAGAGGTAGGTGCACCCAAGGCCCGGTGTATCCTCCGTCAGCCATGTCGTTTTCCCAACACCACTGGTGCCAGCACAAGGCCGGTATGTAACTGAAGTGCTGGCAATTGGTACAAACTTACTGGCTGTGAACCAACTACCGTGAGGTACTGACCGGCTCATCCTCGTTGTTGCTCTGCTGCAGGAGAGCCGGGCCAGTGCTGGCCCTGTCTGCGGCGGCAATCGTGACGCCGACGCCGCACCAGGCCTGGGCCGAGCTGTGCTCCAACTACGTTTTCCGCGTCGGCTTCTGGGGCTGGTTCTGCGCACAGTTTGCAAAGGCGCGCCGCTCGCCGGCCGCCGCAGTGCGCCAGTGCTGAGCGTTCCCGCTGCGCCCCGACACAGACGGGGCGTCCGCTGCGCGCAGATATTCACGCGGCGCTACAAGACTGGGGTCTGGGACCTGACTGCCTTTGTGGACTCGGGCGGCATGCCGTCATCCCACTCGTCGCTGTGCACAGTGCGCCGCAGCTCAGCAGCGTTTACATGTACTCTGCTGGGAGGCTCCCAGCTCCTGTGTGATAGGTCGACAGACTTGCACTGGACTGACTTTATCAGGCTGCAACACTGTATTGACGCAACATGTTTGGCGACAGGCTGTGACCACCGCGGTGGCGTTCCAGTTTGGCCTTGGCAGCGCGCTGTTTGCGGTCGCGCTGTGCTTCAGCCTGGTGGTCATGTACGACGCGGCCGGCGTACGGCGGCATGCGGGTGCCACCCCTACATGACAACCTCGCCCCACGCGAGTAGCACACTGTAGGCGGCTGGGTGGCAAATGGAACAAATCAGTGGTGCTTGAACGGTTTGCTTTTGGTGTGCTGTGGCCACTTTCTATACATACTTTATAGCGAATTTCACAGGTAGCAGCCTTCTTGCCACACCTGAAGGGGCATGCATTGACAAAAGAGAGTGCAAAGTCATGCATTGCTGTGAGGCCAGCTGAAGCGCCGACGCCGGCCTTTGCGCCAGGCCTGAACAAGCATGCACTTGTTCCAAGGAGGTTGCAGGCTCGTGGCGTCCCGTGAGGCCTCTGCGGGCGCGCGCAGGCAAGCAGGCGGAGGTGCTGAACGTGGTGCTGGAGGACGTGCTGCATGCGCACCCCATCAGCGAGCAGCGCATGAAGGAGGTGCTGGGCCACACGCCGCTGCAGGCGCGCGCGGCCTGCCGCCGACGCCCGGGGTGCCCCGAAAGGGGCGCGGCCAAGAAGAAAAGAAGCCCGAGCTGATAATGTGCACGAACAGGGGGGCCGTAAGGATGACTGCACTGCATGTTCTCGCTGCATGCGAGCGTGACAAAAAATCTTGCACTCAAGGCGCTGCGCATAGCAGCAACTGCGTATATGTGGGGCGCGCAAAGTGACATGTCTGCATCTGCACAGCAGAGGGTGTACGGCGAGCCACCATCGAGCTCATACAGCAGAGACAGGTTTGTCTGCGGCTGGCGCGCAGGTCGTCACCGGGGCGATCCTTGGCGTGCTTGTCGGGTGTCTCGTCCCGGTTCCGGCCAACGTGATCATGGGCTAGAAGGGGCTTACTGGCTTTGAGAGCAGCAAGCGGCACAGCGTGCTGCAGCGTGACCATGGGGCGTTCCACATGACAGTGCATAGTGAAATGGTAAGCATCGAGGCGACTGCCGTTCTGCGTGTGGCCTGCCAAGCTGCTCTATCAGACACTGATCGAAATGGATCGCAAGTGTGTGCCAGCACTTTGCGCTCAGCGTAGTCAGAGGCGGCCGCCGAACCTCGCTGCACCCAGGACTCAGGCGGAGTGCCTCTGAGTTGCAGCCTATGGTTGTCAGTCCGACAGGCATGCAAGCGCTTCCAGGTCGCTGACCAATGCGACGCACCTGTGAAGTGTGCGCTGCCAGCTGCGCTCTCTGTAACTGGCATTCAGGCCCGCATACATGCTAAAGACCCATGGAGGCCCAGACATCAGTGCCATGAGGGCTTGAGGCCCCCGCATCCCCACATTCAGGGTCTTGGAGCACCAACTTGATGAGAGAGGGAGGAAGCGCTCCATCACTTCTGTCGCTGTCAAGCTTGTGTGGAGGACGGTGTCAGATAGTCTCCTGTGCTGTTGACAGCACAGTTGCCTCCAAGCTGCAACTCTCTGCCGCTACGTGCTCAGAGCGCATCAACAGCTCCCAGCTCTGGCACTGCTCGCGGTGCTGCGCGAGCGCACAGTACTCGGCCTCGCTGCAGCGTGCATGGCGCATCTGCCGCCAATGCTCTTCACGGGGCCTGCACAGCGGCGCTGCATCACCTGCACCGCGCACAGCAGGAGTCTGCTGGCGGCCTCAAGCTTGTCTGCAACACGCAGCGGGCTTGAGCAGCATGCACCGCTGCACCGAGCGGCAAGGCAGCCCCCGCGGCCAGCCTGTGACCTGTGGCAAAGCGCATGCCGCTGCCTGGCGCGGCACAGGTGCGCTGCGGCGGCGACCGACACGGCCGGCGCAGCCGCGCCGCCCCTGCAGAAGCCCGCGGCGGAGCGCAAGTGCGCCCCGCCCGGCCCAGGGAGCTCGCGCCACGCGCCCTGCCCCTCACTGCCACCTCGCCAGGCGTCGTCACAGCCCCTGGGGCTGCCTTAGCAGCTGCGCTGGCAGCGACACGCGCGCCAAGCACCTGCGAGCTGAGGCGGGGCGCTGTGCTTGCCTCGCTCCCGTGCGGCGGACGAGGCGGACAGGACGTGAGTCGTGAGCCCAGCAGCGCGCCGACGTTGGGGCACTATGCAGTAGCAGCCAACTGTGAAAATACACGGGCGCGGGCGCGGCCAGGAAGCGCGTGCTGTCGGGCGTGCAGCCGACGGGCACGCTGCACCTGGGCAACTACCTGGGCGCCATCCGCAACTGGGTCAACCTGCAGGACCTCTACGGCGCGGCGCCCGCGCCCCGCCCCCTGCCGACCGGTCGAGTTCCACGCTTTCGAGCTCGAGTGTCACGCTCGACCCCCTGCCTGCCAGCCCCGCTGGCTGAGGCACCGCGTCGATCCGCCGGGAAAAGTTCCGCGCGCCGCGCGCAGACACGTACTTCTGCGTCGTGGACCTGCACGCGGTCACGCTGCCGCACGACCCGGCCGAGCTGCGCGCGGCGACGCGCGCGAGCGCGGCGCTGTACCTGGCGGCCGGCATCGACCCCGACCGTGCGGCCATCTTCGTGCAGTCGCACGTGCCCGCGCACGCCGAGCTGGCCTGGCTGCTGCAGTGCTACACGCCGATTGGGTGCGCGGCCGCGCCGCCGTGCTGTGCTCCCCGCGCCCCTGCGCCTATTCCGTACCCCGCGCAGTGCTGTGGTTGCGCAAGTCGATGCGCGGGCTGACTCTCAAGGTGCATGTGCAGCTGGCTGCGGCGCATGATCCAGTGCGATTGACGCTTTGGCTCACGCTCCTGGTCTGCATGTGCAGCTGGCTGCGGGGAATGATCCAGTGGGATTGATGCTCTGGCTGACGCTCATGGTCCGCATGCGCAGCTGGCTGCGGCGCATGATCCAGTTCAAGGAGAAGTCGCAGAAGCAGGTGCGCGCGCGCGGGCGGCGCGGCCGGCGCGCCCTGCTGGCCCTGCCGTGCTGCGGCGGAAGCCGCGCGTGTGCCTCCTAGGCTCAATGTGCGCACGTGAGACATGCATTTGTGAGCATTTACGTCGTGCCCGGCGCGCTCTCAACGTGCACTGATGGACGCCTGAGCCACGGGTGCAAGCTGCCGGCGCATGCATGCACCGCCTTGCCCCGCCCCTAGGCTTGTTCCGCGCGCTCGGCGACCGTGCACGACCTGCGGCCGCAGCTCCCTGTGGTCCACTCATACCCTACCTATCCGCGCGGCGCCGCAGGGGTCGGAGGAGGTGGGCGCGGGGCTGCTGACCTACCCGGTGCTCATGGCCGCGGACATCCTACTGTACCAGGCCGACCTGGTGCCCGTGGGCGCGCGCCCCGCCGCCCGCTCGCGGACCGCCTTTCCGGGTTGCATGGCGCGTCGCTGGCGCTTGTGAAACACGCGGGAGGGGCCTCCCCTGCGAGCGACCCGTGCTTGGTGGTGCTGAGGATCTTCAGGTCTGTGTTGATGTAAAGATCTTAGGGTAGGGTAGGGTGCCGTCAAACAGGACCTCCTGCGCTGTACCGCTCTGTCCCTGTTAGCGCCTGGCAGGGGCGGCGCCGCGAGGCGGGCCCCGCGGCGCAGGCGAGGACCAGAAGCAGCACATCGAGCTGGCGCGCGACGTGGCGGAGCGCATCAACGTGCGCTTCGGCGGCAACAAGTGGAAGAAGCTGGGCGGGCGCGGCGGCCGGATCTTCCGCATCCCCGAGCCCTTCACGCCGCCCGCCGGCGCGCGCGTCATGTCGCTCACGGCGCGTGCGGGAGGGCGGGCCGCGGCTGGTCCAGCTGTTGTGCCTGGTTCACGCTGCCGTGACTGGGCCAGCATGTGGGGTTTGCTGCAAGCACGCCATCATGGAGCTCCTGCTGATGACGCGGCTGCGTGTGTCCTGCAGGGTCTTGCAACGCGTGCTGCTATCGGTGCCTTCCTAGCTTGCATGCAAAGCTATATGCAGGCACGCTAGGTTTTGATGATTGAGTTGTGCCGCAGCCAGGAGGGTCAGCCTGCAAGTGGGGATAAAATATGCCCTTTGCAGCAGCCCAACGCCTGGCGGCACGACGCCGTGCGCAGGACGGCTCCAGCAAGATGAGCAAGTCCGCCGAGGCCGACGGCAGCCGCCTGAACCTGCTGGACAGCCCCGACACGATCGTGAACAAGATCAAGCGGGCAAAGACGGACGCATACGTCGGCCTGGAGTTTGACAACCCGGAGCGGCCCGAGGCGCGCAACCTGCTGACCATCTACTCGCTCGTCACCGGCGTAAGCATGGCGCGCACCCCCGCTGCGCTCCCCGCGCCAGCATACCCCTGTTCCTTATGTCTTGTTTTCCAGGTCTTGGCTGTGTGCGCCCCTGGTCCTGCTACGGCTGGTGGTGCCGAGTCAGCACGTGTGGCACAGCGGCCGTGCTTTGGTTGCAGGAGCACTGTGCATGTGTCCAGTTTCGATTTGTGGCGTCCGTAGCATGCAGTGCTGGTGGGAGCCAGGGAGTGTCAAGGAGGCCGTCTGTGCAGGAATCTGCGCTGGTGGGAGTCAGGGACTGTCAGGGAGGCTGTTGTTTATGGCGTAGTGCTGTCAATCAGGCAGGATATGGAGTATTATGCCTGGCTTCCTTGGGGTTGTGCAGGAGTCGGCGCTGGTGGAGGTCGGCGGCATGAGCTGGGGCGAGTTCAAGCCCGCGCTCGCGGATGCGGTCATCGCGCACCTGGCGCCGCTGCAGCAGCGCTACGCGGACGTCATGGCCGACCCCGGCTTCCTGGAGCAGGTCCGGGGCCGCCGCCGTGTCAGGGGGGCGCCTTGCTGCAAACGCGCATGCAAGCGTGTCATTATTACGTTCGCCCATGCCCTGAGCTGCCCGTGCCGCGCAACCCTGCATCTTGCTGCCGGCGCGGCATGCTCGTGCCAACGCCAGGCTGGATGTTAGCACCACGGTGTAAATGTCTGTTTTGCAGAAAAGGACAGATGCCATGAATGGGGTTTGCGTCAAACCCAGCTCTGTACTGGTCTGGGCGGTGACAGCTCGAGGAAGGCAGCCAAGTAGGCATGCATGTTCGCAGTGTTGGGCGCTGTCGTCAGCGGTATCACATCAAAGGGAGCATTGTCACTGACAGGAGACTTGTGGGCGTGCAGGTTCTGGCAGAAGGGGCGGAGCAGGCAAGCGTGGCCGCAGACAGGACACTGAACAACTGCCGCGAGGCCATGGGCTTTGTTCCAAGGAGGAGATAGGCTCACTGATCACATGTGTCATCCGTTAAAACAATGGCACATCTACTGCCATGACGTGCGGCACGTCCTGCTCCAGTCTGTTGCACAGACGCATGACGAAACACAGACGCAACCAGTTGCACAAGTCCTTATCAATCTCCCAAAGAGATTGTGCCACAATTCAGTTGCTAGTGGCCCACTGCCTGCAAGCCAGGGGCGACGCCGCGGAGGCTCTCCAGCAGCTCGAAGGGCGCCACCTGAGTCCCCGCACATGCGCAGCATGAGCGCAGGTATGCCATGTCCACCAGACTCTCCACCGCGTCCTCTTGGTCATGCGGGGTCAGCATGTTGCGTATGCCCATATGGCGGACGTGGCTTCGCAGAGCAAAAGCCCGTGCGCCCGAACCGCGGCGGCCGCCTGCAGGCACGGGCTTGCCGAGCGGAAGGGCAGCGCGCGCCTGGTTGAAGCCGTCCTGCGCATACTCGTATGGCCAACATGACTGTGCACAAAACAAGCCAGTGCGCGCGACCGGCAGACCCGCGGCGGCGGCCTGCAGGCGCGGGCTTGCAGAGCGGCGGTCGGCCCTGACTATCTAATCAGGCCCTGACCAGGCCCTGACCAGGCGCGCGCCTGGTTAAAGCCGTCCTGCCAGGTGATCTGCACGGCGTAGTTGCCCAGCGGCTGCACGCCCGCCGGCCGCACGTCCTCCGGCACGTCCGCGTCGCGCAGCGTGCGCTCGCCGGTCCACTCGTTGATGCTGGCCGCGCTGCGCGCGCGCCGGCGGGGCGCTGGTCAGAGCCGCCACAGCGGCCGAGTCCCGCGGTCCGCTCGCTCATGCTGGCCGCGCAGTGCGCATGATGACACGGCCCTCGGGCTGGCAGAGGCAGCATCACCGCGACTGGGCGGGCTGCACGCAATGTTTGAGGGCTGCGGTCTGGCACAAACTGAACGTGTGTGTATGACAGCCACGCTGCACACCAGCGCGGCATCAACACCGCGTGTCATCGCCTTGAGCCTCGAGAGGCAGCAACAGCTTTCAGCCCCTCGAGAGGCACTGCCACACGGCGCGCCTGGTGTCGGCGCGGCGCACGGCGGCCGGGTGCAAGTAGAACTCGCCTCCGCCGCCCGGCAGGTTGACGGCAAACGCGGCGCGCTCCTCGTCAAACCTGTCCAGCGCCGGCGCTCAGAGCCGCGTCGCATGCGTGAGGCCGATCGCATGCTTGGGCGTCTCCATCGCGCCTAACTCCTCGATGCACACGGATGATGCACACAGCAGGGGTGGGCAGAGAGTGAGAAGGGGCACCGGCACGGCTGCCTCGATCAGCCATCGACAGGCGGGGGGTGCAGCGCACCGCACGGCGTTGCGCGGCTGCAGCCGCAGCTTGGCGATCTCCCGCACGACCGCCGCGCCCAGCTCCATGAACGCCTGCGCTGTCGGGCCCGTGGGCTCCGCCACCACCAGCGGCCGCCCTCCTGCGCGCCGCCCAGCAGCTCAGCCCAATGTCAGCGAAAACTGAAAAGGCAAATAGTCGTGCAAATATCCTGCGCTGATCATGCACAGGGAGGATGGCGCGGCGGCGCTGGTGATCAATAAATCGGTCGTCAGCAAGGGTGGTACTAACAGGGACCAATATACTCTTGGAGCCATACCCGAGCGACGTGCAGGCCCCCGTGCAGACCCCCACGCCCCATGCGAACCGCATGAGCCATCCAGCACGGCCGCAGTTGCAGCACGCGCTGCGGGCATCAGCGCGCGCGCACCGTCGCCGGCCGCCGACAGCTCGGGCACGATGGGGAACTGCACGAGGTTGGGCAGGCCGAAGTCGCGCACGATGCGCGCGCCGGAGCCCGCGCCGAAGGGGCGGTAGCGCACGCCGTCGGCGCCGTCGAAGTAGGACATGTTCTCGGCGACCGCGGCGCAGGGCACGGCCATGCGTGCGAACATGCGGATGCCCTTGGCCACGTCCACAAAGGCCAGCTTTTGCGGCGTAGTCACGACGACGGCCGCGGAGAATTGGACGGTCTGCGCGCGCGGCGGCCTGGGTTCTAGAGCTACGGACAGAGCGCTGCCTCATGCCCAGGATTGGACGTACAGACGCCTTTGTCTGTAGCTTGGCACCGCCGCCTGCGGTAGTCCTGCAAGGCAGGGGCTCCATGTCGGCGTGCTTTGCGCTCTGCGGAACACATGCCACCGCATTACGCAAACACGATTGGGGCTGCTCGAGGGGCTGCTCAACCTTCTGTGCAGGACGCAGAAGCAGGCCACAGCGGGGCGGCGAGCGCGGCACCTGGCAGAGCGTGAGCTGGATGTCGCCAGTGCCGGGCGGGAAGTCCACGACCAGGTAGTCCAGCGCGCCCCACCGCGCCGTCGTCAGCAGCTGCTGGATCACGCCTGCGCGCCCCAGCGCATGCGCGCCTGAAGCGCCTCGGCCTCGCATGCCACGCCGCATGCAGCGCCGGGCGCCCTCGCGCCGCCCCTCGCAGCGCGCGCGCGGCGTCGGCCGCGGTACGCCTGTGCCGGCCGCGGCGCGGCGCAGCACGGCGTCGGCCGCGGGGCGCGCCCCTGCAGCCTCTGCGGCTGACACGAGCATGCGCCTGACGGCTGACTGGCCCCTCAGCATGTATTAGGACTCGCATGCTTGCGAGCACGCAAGTGCCGGCCACTTGTCGCTCAGCAGCGACGTTCCCGAGTTCAGTGCGGCCGACAGAATGCGGGGCGCACGCCCACTCTCTGTTGGAAGAGTTACCGCAAGGGCCCTGCGCGGCGGCGCATCCAAGGCATGGGCCCGCGCATGATCGCGCTGCCCTGGCCGCGTGCGCCACCCCCAATCGGCAGGGCGAGCAGAAGGGCCGCGCGGCGAGCGCACCCGAGACCATGGGCCCGCGCATGATCGCGCTGCCCTGGCCGGCAAAACCGAAGGAGACCAGCTTGACGCCCTCGTACTCGGTCGGCTCGAGCGCGCGCGTGACCGGATCCATGCGCAGCACGCGCACGGCCGGGCTGACCATCGTCGGCAGGCTGGGCCCGTAGACGTCCGCGTCGAAGATGCCGACGCGCGCGCCCATCTGCGCCAGCGTGTACGCCAGGTTGACGGCGACCGTCGACTTGCCCACGCCTGCGCGCGCGCGCCGCGTTCGCGCCGGGGCACGCGCCGGGAGCGGGGTTGCGCACGACGCCGCCAAGCACGGGGTTGTGCCGCGGATGCGGACTCTGCTTGCGCCCACGCGTGAGTTGTTTTCACAGAAAATTTGTACGCAGCCAGCGCAGCAACATGCCTTGTGACTGTGTGTACACATCCTGTCAAGTGCACATCAAGTGCACAAGCACAACTGGCATGCCTGCAATGCGGTATTCTCTTAATCTGGCAATCCAGCCAAGCTGACACCCCCACAGGCGGCAGCTGCTGCACGGCACGCTCGCGGCTCGGCGCCCGCACCGCCCTTGCAGCTGGACACGGCGATGACGTGCTGCACCTCCGCCAGCCCCCCCGCGCGCCCGTCAGCCGGCCCGAGCGGCCTGGCCGGCTGCGCCGTCATCGCCAGGTCCACCTGCGCATCAGCGGGGGCTGGGCACCAGCCCCTGCAGCCCCTGCTGTCGCCACTGTTTCATCATGCTGCTATGGAACAAAAGCACACTCCAGCAAAGCATGCCTGTCCAAGTGTCCTTGCAGGAGAATGAAGAGCAAGTTGTCACACACGCAACTTGAGGCAGCTTCGAGCTCTCCCGCTGCAGCCGGTGTGTAGGCTGCAGGCCGCCGTAACAGAGCAAGAGCTAGCTGTTCACACGGTTGCCATTTTCAGGCTGTAGGGCGAATCAGGACGCACCTCTGAAACCCAGGGGAGCGCGCTGACGTAGTCGCGCGCCTTGCGCTCAAACTCGTCTTTGATGGGGCACGCCGGCGTGGTGAGCTCCAGCTTAAACGCTACCCTGAACAATGGCGCCGCCCCTTTACGAAAATGACCTGGTTGTCTGGGCTGCACAGCAGCTTGGCACTTAAAGTGTAAGCAGCGCTCACTTACTACTTGTGTAAGCAGCGCTTATCTGCCACACACCTGCCGCAGAACAGCAGCAAGCACCACTTGGGGTCGCCACTGTACCTGCCAGAGGCGGCATCTGTCTGCAGCTCCTTCACAAAGCCGCAGGACACAATGTCCATCCCAAAGTCCGGGTCGATGATGCGCGCCAGCTCGCGCAGCACCTGGCCCTCCCTGGAGAGCAGCGTGTCCTGCACGCGGAGCGGTGCTTCAGCGATGAGTTCGTATGCACAGGCACGCCCGCAGCAGCCAGCATTGAGCGCTGTAGCGCCTAGCGACGCGCTGGCGGCGCTGGCCACGCGAAAGCCTACTGTGTGTCACTGACCCGCACATCCGTGGCAGCAGCGCGCCCAGGCCTGTTCACCAGCGGGGCTGCTTCTGACGTGGTGGCCACCGCGGCCAGGCGGCTGCTGGCCGACCACCGCGGCAGCGCGGCGCCCTCGCTGCGCTCGCCGCAGAGCGGCCCCGTGCCGCTGTGCCTGGCGTGCGCTACTCCGGCTCCGCGTTGCCTGTGCGAGGCGTCCGTGCAGCTGCAGGAGACAGACGAGCCGGGAGCCTGCGAGGTGGGAAGCGACTTCATGCTCGCAAAATAATGACAAGCAGGGAACGCTGGGGTGAAGGAGCATATGTGGGAGCACACTTTGTGACTGGAGGAGAAGCACGCAGCTGTGTGCGCCGCAGCGCGCTTGAGCACAAGTGGCGCATGCATTGCAGCTAAGTAATAACACAGTAACACCCAGGAAAAGTCACTTTTGTTGTTGTGCCGCAGTACAGCAGTATTGTGCACTATGCAAAACTTGCTGCCACTGGCTATCCTCTCGCTGCTCCTAATCCGGACTCCTCTTCTTCAGCTCCCCGCCTGCAAGTGTGGAATCAAAATTGCTGGGGAGCACAAGGGCGGAAAGCTTTGTGGCTTGGAAAGGGGGCAGCTTCAGTCGAGTGTGTTGCACCTGTACATGCCCGAGGCCAGCGCCAGGAAAAGGGGGCCGAACTACAGCCAGCTTTGGCCACTAGCGTTGGGTGCGCCCCAACTGCACTGATGGTGTGCAGCAAACAGCTCTTTATGTATGGCACATAGTTTGTGCAGAAAGAGGCCCTAACTGACAGCGCTGCGCTGGGTCGGTTTGCAGCGCCGGCGTTCCCGCTGATCGTTATTGCTTTCAAGTGCGCCTAGATCTTCCCTGCGTGGCTGCTACGCTGCTAATCCAGGGATTCTGCTTGCTACCAAGTATAGACTGCTCTGTTGCAAGGTGCTCGGCGCCGCTCCCAAGGACTAGTGGCATGCAAGCGACCTGTATTTTTACTTGCACTGTATCACTGATGAGCGCCTGAACCTTGAGAGCAGAACAACAGCGCTGCAAATTAAATACACAGAGCTGACAAGTGCTGCTCATCTGCCTATGCGCCTGGCAGCGTTGCATAAGCAGTTTCGAAGCCAAACAGGCGGATAGTAACTAAGCAACGCAGGCGTCAGAGTGCAAACGTGGTGACGCGGCAGGGACAGGCCGGTGGTGCGCACGCGGTTGCTCTTCGGCGCGGCGCTCGGTGTGTTGGTCGGCGCTCACCATATGGCCTTTAGCGTCAGTGTAAACTCCAAGTGACGGCAGAGCCTGCCACCTGGTGGATGGAGGGCGTGTGAGCACAGCCAGTGCGCCGAGCTGCTGCGCGCCGCGCGCGGGGCGCTGCGTGAGCCGCACGAGGTCCTGGGCAGCGCATGGTCCAGGAGCCGCACAGCTCTGTCGACCAGATTTTGCACGAGGCTAGGTAGGCCCCGCCTCTCTACCCGTGCCCTTCTGCTCAGCGCGCTCGAGGGCTTCCTGCAGTGGTGACTCTGCTTGGCGCCGGTGTCACTCAGCACGGCCGGGTGAGCGGCTGCGAGCCGGCCACGAGTGCGTGTGTGCCGCAGGTCGCACAACCACAGCGGCACAGGCGCCACAGTTCTGCATCGCTCGCCTGTCGCCTCACACGAACACCGCCACCCTCCGTGCGCCCCGCTCCTGCTTTGATTAGCAGCAGCACACCAGCCTCCTGGTCCAGTGGCGCCGCACTGCCACGCAGCTCTGCTCGCGCCAAGGCAGTCTGTGCCTCCTTGCCGTTCGTACCTGCCAGCACACGCTGCTTATATTGCATGACAAGTGCGGCCTCTCCTCGCAGACGAGAGCACCGCCTTCTCGCAAGTGCGCAGTCATGCTGCATCTGATGAGCAGAGCGCGTCGGGCAGGGGCGCGCTGACGGACTCCGGGCAGCGGCAGCAGGGCCCCGCCATGGGCAAGGACACCAGCGACCGCGGGCTGATCGCCAGCAGCCTGAGCCCGTTCATGCGCCAGGTGGGCCCCGGTCGCGCACCCTGGCCAGGGCTGGGCGCGGACTTGGTGGTCGAGAGGCCGCGTGCAGGGCCTACATGCCGAGCCAGCTGCGCCGCTTGCGCACTGAATGCCGCCTGCGCAGCCTGCTGCCGGCCGGTCATCAGCATCTAGTGCTTGGTGGGGTGGACACGCTCAAAGCTGCGCACTCCTGAAGCTGCCAGACAGGCAGCGCGCGCCTGCTTTGTGCTGCGCCTGCAGGCTGCCCAGGACGAGGGTGGCCCTGGCAGGGCCCGGTGGCCACGCAGTGTGCGGCGCTCGCACATGAAGCTGATTCGTGTAGCACCGCCCGTCGGACGTGGCAGCCGCGGCCCACGCAGTGCAGCCGCGCGCGCGCCGCGTGGTGCAGCAGCAGGCGGCGCGCGGCCGCGCCGAGCAGGGGGCGGGGCGCGCAGGCGGCGGCGGCGGCGGCCTGCGTGGGCTGGATGCTGTGTCCTCGGGCTCATCACGCTAAAGAAGCACCTGGTGTGCAGCAGCAGGCGGCGCGCAGTCCTGCTGATTAAAGGTCGGGCGGCGCAGGCGGCGGCGGTGGCGGCGTGCGTGGGCTGGATGGCCGTGTCCTCGGGGCTCATCATGCTGAACAAGCACCTGATGTCCACCGACGGCTTCCACTTCCCCATGGCGCTCTCCTGCCTGGGCATGAGCTTCTCGTCGGTCGCGTCCTGGCTGTGCTGCCGGGCGAGCCCCCCGCCCGGCCCCTGCCTGGCCCCGCCCTGCCTGCCCGGCCGCGCCCGGCCACGCGCGGGGGCGTGCCCCGTGCAGCCGCCGCGGCGGCGCGCTTGTGCGCCTGCAGGGCAACTTTGCGCCTGTGGCTCCGCGCCGCGCTGGCCGTCTGAAGTGGACGCCGCCTGGAGCGGGTGATGAAGCCAGCCCTGCACGGCCGCGTCAAGGCACCGCACGTGCTGGCTGCCTGGGTGACGCCACCAGGTGTCGGACTCGCGTACCCTAACCCTATGGCGGGCGCTGACCCGCCCGCCCCGGCGCGCGCGCAGGTGCTGCGCGTGGTGGAGGTGAAGCGGACGCTGACGTGGACGTTCTACGTGCAGCGCATCCTGCCGGTCGGCTTCTTCATGGCGCTCACGCTGCACTTTGGCAACCTGGTGTACCTCTACCTCACTGTGTCGTTCATTCAGATGCTCAAGGCGCGCCCCTGCCCTCCCCCCCGCCTCTGGCGCCTGTGCTCGCTGGGCGCCTCCTGACCGTTTTGTTCATACAGATGCTAAAGGCGCGCCCCCGCCTCTGGCGCATGTGCTCGCCAGGCGCCTGTGTGGTACTGGGTCAGCAAGTGACGTGTGCTCGGGTGAAAAGCAAGCAGGGAGCTGCTGCGATACACCGCTGCACAGGAGCCTGGGGGCGCAAGGTGCCTCATACAGCACAGACCCGAACAGCTGCAGTCCTGCAATCACAGCTGCACAGGGCTGGTGGTTCTTGCTCAGCTTCACGTATGCAATCAACCCTTAAAGGTAATTGGGGTGGCCGCGCGCGGGCCGCAGGCGTTCACGCCCATCGTCACGATGGTGGCGCTGTTCGTGGCGCAGCTGGAGACGCCCACGCGGCGCCTGATCAGCGCGGTCGTGCTGATCGCGGGCGGCACGGCCATGGCCTCGTACGGCGAGGTCAACATGAACCTGCTGGGCCTCATCTTCATGTTCTCCTCGGAGGCCTTTGAGGCCATCCGGCTGGTCATGACGCAGATGCTGCTGGTCGGGCACAAGTTCCACCCCAGTGCGCGCCTCGTTGCACGCGCCGCGCACAATCATGGCAGAATAAGCTTTTATGGCCAGGGCCAGGAGCGAATGCTCGTGCGGTAAGGCGCTTGGGCGTGGCAGCACACAAAGTGGCTGCACATCCATAGTGGCTGCACACTCAGCGTATTACATGTTAGCTCTCCTGGGTGCTGATGTGCTGATGGCGTGCTCATGGTTGGCTGGCTGTGTGCGCCACATGCCATATCTTGATGGCCGGCCGCCAGCGCCGGCGCTCTGGCGCGCTCCGCAGGGCCTGACGAGCGCAAAGCTCATGCGCCCCACAGTATACGCAGGGCTGTATTCGGGCGCATGCCAGGGGGCGCAGCAGGGGATGGGGCTGTCAGTGGGCGTGCTGCAATGCGCTGCGCGTCAGAGTGACCAGGCCCAGGCTGGGCGTGAGCGCCGCGGGCGACGCCGGGGCGCGGCGCGCGCAGTCGAGGGCCTCATGTACATGGCGCCCGCGTGCATGCTCTGGCTGCTGCTGGGCGTCGCGCTGGTGGAGTGGCCCCGGATCGCGGCCGAGAACGCGCTGGGCCTCATGGCCGCCAAGCCCGGGCTGTACCTGGCCGCCGCGGCCATGGGCTTCGGCGTCAACAGCCTCGCCTACATCGTCATCCAGCTCGCCAGCTCGCTCACGCTCAAGGCGCGCGCGGGGCCGCGCGCCGCGCCGCGCCGCGCGGCCCCCCTGCGCCGGGCGCAGCTGTCTTGCTCGTGCTTTTTTGACGCTTGTTGGTCCATGCAGAGCAGATCCTGCCGTCAGTTTACCGGAACGCAGGCCTGCATGCCAGCAGCAGGCACCTGGCAGCGGCCAAACATGGGCCTTCTCCGGCAAGGGGCACTGATGAGAGCCCGCAGCAGCTCAGGCGACGCGCGGCTGTGGCTGTGGCGGCTCATGCGGGTGCGGCAGCTCAGGCGACGCGCGGCTGTGGCTGTGGCAGCTCATGCGGCTGTGGCAGCTCAGGCAACATGCGGCTGCGGCTGTGGCAGCTCATGCGGCCGTGGCAGCCTAGGTGCCATGCAGCTGTGGCAGCTCAGGTGACATGCGGCTGTGCGCTGAGCGGCGCGCGCGGCCGGCAGGTGCTGGGCACGGTGAAGAACGCGCTGGTGGTGTGGATGGGCATCCTGTTCCTCGCCGACGTGGTCACCCCCCTCCAGGCGCGCCCCGAGCCATTGAAAGCCACATGCTGATGCCCGACATGCACCTGCTTTTGTGACGCTTATCTTCCTGTCAGGCTTGTGTTCCTGGGTGTGCGCATACCGGGCCTTTCTGGTCTTGCTTGGCGCACGAAGCCGTGCAGCGAGCCTCAACCATGCCCTGCTTACAAGCAAACCCCAGCAGCGTACGGTGCCGAGCAAGGAGGGCGGCCGTGTCCTGCACCGCAGTGCAGCTGATGCGGCGGGCAGCTGAGCAGCGCTGCTCCCGGCGCAGGGCTTTGGCTACGCGCTGAGCCTGCTGGGCTTCTTCTGGTACAACTACATCAAGATGCAGCCCGCGCCCGCGCCCGTCTACGCCGCCGTGCCCGTGCGGGATACGGACGGCGCCGTCAAGCCCTGATACGGCTTGCCAGCGGCTCATGTGGAGGCGGTCTAGCTGACAACGGCCGCCCCTGCGAGGGAGTGCCGGACACTGACAGTGCAGGCAGGGGCCAGCTGCACGGGGCGCTTGGTGTGGCTGGCAAACCAGTGTGATCTGGCTCGGGGCGCCGGGCTTGTTGCCGGTCCGCTGGTGACAGAGCGAGGCTGGGGTGCATGCGTGGACTGCCACAGCGCCGCAGGGGTTGCCATGGGGGGAATCAGCCGGCACCTTGGTGAAGGGAGGTGTGCCGTCCTCAGCAGAGGGTCTGCCCACGCAGGCGCACTGGTTGATTTTTGTCGGCACGCAGCAGCAGCTGGGAGGGCTGCTATGGCTGTGCACCGCCTCCGGCATGTCACGCAAGTCTGCAGGCTGTAGTCTTGCAGGGGCTCAACCGTATGTTACACATATGTGCGCAGCGCATATAATGCGGGGTTGGTAAGGGTGGCAGCTGTTATATTCAACATTGCCATGTGCAGGGCGGCCGCACAGCGCGCCGACAGCATGGCGATGAGGACGCAGGTCGACATGTATTCCCTTTCTGTGTGGCATCAGAGTTGCTGCCTGCTGTAGTCCCTGTTAAATGGCTGCCCTGACTGTTTGTGGCCGTTGGCAGACCATGTGTTAAGCGAGCACGCCTGCCCTAGAGCCTTGCAGGCGCTTGTCATGTAATCGATGTGCAATGCTTGAAATCCACACAAGTGCCAAAGTTGAACCCGCTTGTTACACAATCCCATGCCTCAGCAATGGCATGTGCGCCTCGGCAACGGCATGTGCATGCCCAGGGCCGCATCACTGCTGCTCAGGCGCTGCGAGCGCCAGCATGGTGAAGTTTAGCGAGTC
>JAABUV010002450.1_pt1 | contig 25079 bp, 37 predicted proteins | sample 5559971 | NCBI WGS metagenome assembly JAABUV01 (sample SAMN10711881, study PRJNA513362) | rock metagenome | isolation source: Antarctica rocks | place: Antarctica: Victoria Land, Knobhead nord | collected 2015-12-19
GGGCTGCGGCGCGGGCCGCCGGCCGCGCGCGATCCGCGCGAACGCCGCGCGGTCGCCGAGGCCCCGGAACGCCGAGCTGAGCTCGTGGCGCATGCGGCGCGCGGCGCGCGCCCTGACCCCGTCGCCGTCCTGCGCGCCGCCGCCGGCGGACGACGCGCCGCTCGGCAGCGCGCTGGAGATGCGCGCGCTGTCCAGGCTGCCCACCGCGACGCCGCCGCGCCGCTTGGGCGTTGGCGCCGGCGGCCCGCCCGCTGCCCCCGGCGCCCCCTCGCGGCCGGCGCCGGCGGCGGCGGCGCCGCCCGCCCGCCCGAGCTCCGCCCCGCCAGGCGCGGGCCGATCATCAGGCTGGTCAAACACGCTGACGGGGACCTGGACGCGCGCGCGCGGCGGGCGCGGCGGCGGCTGCGCCGCAAGCGGCGCGGCAGCCGGCCCGGGGCCGGCGCCGGGCGGCGCGGCGGCCGCGCCGGCGGCATCGCGCTCAGCAGCTTCCAGGCGCGCTTGCGCTGCTGCGGGCGCCTCGTCGACTGCCGCCAGCGCGCCGGCCCCGCCGCCGGGCCGCGGCTCGAGCCCCGGTCCCGGGCTGGCCGCCCGCTCCGCCTCGCCACCGCACTCGCTCGTGGGCGCGGACGTGGCTGCACTGGGCGCGGCGCTGCGGTCCCAGCCGCTCGCGCTGCTCGGCGGCGACAGCGGCGCGGGGCCGGGCTCCGCGAGGCCTGCCGCGGCGCCGCCTCCGCCGGCACTGGCGTCCGCACACGCGGGGCCGCTTGGGGGGCGTGCGGCGGGGCGCCCGCCGGCGCCGCCGACCTCTGCGTCGTACGCGGCGTCGTCCAGCTCGGCCGCGCCGCCCTCGGACCCGGCCAGCTCCGGCAGGCCCAGGCGCGCCAGGTCGGCGAAGCGGCCGTCCGCAAACACGCGCCCCGCGCGCAGCACGACCACGCGGTCGCACGCCGGCAGGAACTGGCGCTGGTGCGTGACCAGAAGCCGCGTGCGGCCGGCCATGACGCCGGCCGGGCCGAGGCACTCGTCGAACAGCACGCGCGCGACGCGCGGGTCGACCGCCGACAGCGGGTCGTCCAGCACCGCGACGTCGGTCCAGGAGTACGCCGCGCGCGCGAGCGCCAGCCGCGCCTTCTGCCCGCCCGACAGGTTCAGGCCGCGCTCGCCCAGCTCGCTGCCGTCGCCGGCGGGCAGCGCCGCCAGGTCGTCCTCCAGTGCGCACGCGGCCACGACGCGGGCGTACCGCCGCGCGTCCCAGGGCGCGCCGAACACGATGTTGTCGCGGACGGTGCCCGACACGATCCAGGGCACCTGCGCGCAGTAGGCCATGCGCCCGCGGACCCAGGGCGCGCCCGCCGCCGCGGCGCCGCCGCCCGGCGCGCCCCGCACCGGCAGCAGCTCGCCCAGCAGCGCCGCCAGCAGCGAGCTCTTGCCCGCGCCCACCTCGCCGCAGACGCCCACGAGCTGCCCCGCCGGCACCGCCAGCCGCACGCCGGCCAGCGTGGGGCCGTCGGCGCGCCGGCCCCCGCTGTCCAGGCTGCGGCGGGACCCTATGCCCAGGTTCCGGCGCGAGCCGCGCTCCAGCTCGCCGCTGCCGTCCAGGGTCCGGGACCCCAGGCGCCGCGAGCTGCCGCGCTCCGGCGCGCCGCCGCCGTCCGCCACGAGGGCGACATGCCCTGAGCCCTGGCGCCCGGCAGGCTCAACCCCACTCCCTGCCGCTCGGCCGTGTGTCGCGCCGCCAGCGCTGCCGCTCCCGCTGCGCGCAGCCTCCCCGTTCGCCTGCCACCGCTGACCCTCAGGCGCGCGGCCCTCGCCGGTCGACGGAGAGGCCAAGGCCCGGCCGTGCGTCGCGCTGCCATTCACCCCGCTGCCGCTGCCGCCGCCATTCCGTGCGACGCTGCTGTCTGCCTCCTTGACGCCGCCTGCAGCGCCGTTGATGTCCGCCTTGGCCGCCGCGTGCGTCGCGCCGGGGTCCGGGGCAGGCTTTGCGGAGGCAGCGCGCGGGCGGCGCCGCAGCACCGCGAGCGCGCGCGCGGCCAGGGAGGGCTTGCGCGTATCGACGGCGGCCGCCCGCTGGGCCGCCAGCTCGTGCGGCGCCAGGCCGGCCCAGTTGTCCCAGTCAAAGTCGGCGCCGCGCAGCACGACCGCCGCGCCCTCCTGTGCGCCAGGGCAAGGGCCATATAAAGCGCTCGCACCCAGCATCTTGCGATCGCCACGAGGAGGCTGCCAGGCAGTTCATTGTCCGGGGCGAAAAGGCGGTCACTCGGCATGGCGCGCCCAGGCCAGAGCGCGCCTTTGTTCGGCAGGCGCTCGGGCGCCCCGCCCTTCCCTCTGCTGCAATCTGACCCTGGCATGCCGCGCGCAGTCCTGTATGGTCGCACACGGGCGCCGCGCACCGTGACGTCTGGCGCGCCCGACGGGGCGCCGCCGCCCATGCCCGCGCCCGCCCCGGCCCCCGCGGGCGGCGGCGGCTCCGGCAGGCTGAGGAAGCCGTCGAGGCGGCGCAGCGAGATGCGCAGCTCGGACACGGTCTCCACGCCGCGCACGAAAAATGTGCACATGTACAGCTGCGGCAGGCGCAGCAGCGCCAGCGCGAAGATGACCGAGGCCACGTTCAGGCCGCCCTCCTGCGCACGCACCTGCCGGGCGGGACCGGCGTGAGACCGTAAGTGTGAAATTATGTTAGAGCAGGGTAGGGTATGTACTCAGGGCTCTGCGCACATACAAAGCAATGGCACAAGCGACGGTCTCACACTAGCTAGTTTGTGCACAACCCCTAACAAAAGCCCTTCAGCAAGACGGCGGTCAGCATGAGCGCATGCGCCACGCCGCCAGCGGCGGGGCGGCACCACGGCGAACGTAATGAAGGAGACGATGGGCATGATGGCGAAGTAGAGCGCCATGTTGCAGGCGCGGATGCGCGCCATCTTGACTGCGTGCCCCGCCTCCTGCGCGCGTATCTTGCGCAGCGCCTCCAGCATCGCGCGTTCCCACCCTGCGCGCGCGCGCGCAATGTGACAGGTCAGGTTGGTGTTTGAAGGACTGCCTGTAAGCATATCGAGCCCCACTTTTTGCAGAGCCTGGAATGCCACGCACGCGCTGACATGCACCTTGCGTGCTGATACGCCGCAGTCTGTGTTCATAGATATGTGCATAGTGCTGAAGACACGGCAATAACGTGCACAGGAGCATGCCTGCATGCATGTGACACAACTTCTTTACTCACGCATGAAAGCCACGTACCTGGCAGGCGAGTACATGCAGAAGCACAGCGGTAGAAATACGGTGCAAAGCACACTACACCTTCACACGATGCCAAGACATGGTGTGCACAGCCTGCCACTGTTGGCTCGGCGGTAGTGCACCATAGATTCATGTGTGATGGAGCAATGGCAAAGACGTTGCAAAACGGCTCACCCAGCATCTTCACGGCCAGCGACCCCGCGATCGCCTCGCCCGCCAGCCGCACGCGCTCGTCAGTGAAGCGCGCCGTGTTGGCGCGGATGCGGCCGATGAAGCTCACCAGCGCACCCTGCCCGCGCAACGAGCGCGTGATTAATCATTTTATGCATCCGCTTTGCAAATGGCTTTGCTGGTCAGGGATCCCGCAGGACATGCGGGGAGCTCACATACGACTCAAGAGCCAGCCTGAAGCATGGGCAGCTAGACGATGAATCTTGCCAGACAGAACGTGTACAGGTTCCAGGAACCAGTGCTTGGATCAGCGGCGCCAGACAAAAGAGCCACACGCATCGCGATGCTCCCGCCTGCCCAAGCATGACGAGCAGCGGCGCGGCGACGCCAGCCAGACATTACCAGCGCCGACCCCGCGCCCCTACCTGCACGGGCATCTACCTGCACGGGCATGACGAGCAGGAGCGAGGCGACGCCGGCGAGCGCGGCCGCGGGGCCCAGCAGCTGGACCAGCAGCGCCAGCACGATGGCCAGCTCCAGCGGCCCCGCCCACAGGAACACCCAGAAGACGCCCGAGTCGTCAAAGCGGCGCACGTCGTTGGACACCAGGTTGACCACCTGCGCGCGCGCATGTTGTGCAAGCCCTTACGATGTGCTAGGGTTTCTAACCCTATGACATGTTAAGTGCACCGTCTTCTGGGTGTTCCTGTGATATGTACACGTTGTTGGGCACCAGGTCAGCCACCTGCGCGCGGGAGGCGGGCTGCTGTGCACACAGCCGTGGGAGACTGAGTCAGCTGACCAAGAGGGGTTCAAGAGATGAATCGCCTGTAAGCATGCCCGCCCTCAGGCGAACAGCCTGCCCGCTCAGGCGAACAGCCTGCCCGCATCACTACTTGCACATAGAGGCGCCCTCAGCAGTCAGCCAGCACGGTGACCTACAGAAAGCCAGCGCATACACGCTGTGTGAGCAGCATGTAGGGCGCCCAGGGGGGGGCGCCTTGCCCGCGCTGACGTCACCGATGGAGGCGCTATTGAGGCGCAGCACCTTGGCGTACACCGCCGCTATGGCCTGCTGCCGCATCATGTACCCGGTGCGCACCCTGCGCGGCGGCCCGGGCGCGCCTGAGTAGGGTACGTAGGGATGGGGCAGGGAAGAGGCACTGTGGGCTGACTTTCAGCTGAGAATACTGCTCAGGATGGGATATAGCACACGGTCGCCCGGCACGACGGTGATGCGCTGACCGCACCTCACAGGTGCGCCCATGGGACATGCGAGGGGTCGGCCACAGGCAGCACTCGCGGTGCCAGCGGGCACAGATTGGCACGGCGCAAGGTGCAGGGCTCCAGCAATGGCTATGCAGGAGCGAGCGGCACGCGCCAGAACAGCTGATGGTGGATGAGGCACAGCACGTAGCCGGTGCAGCCCAGCGCGGCCGCCAGCGCCCAGCCCAGGTACAGCGGGTAGTCGCCGCCCAGCCCGTGCAGGTTCACGCCCACCAGCCACCCGATGAAGTGCCGCAGCAGCACCGCCGACGCCAGCCTGCGAAAACACCCCCCGCTCAGACCAAGCGCAGCTGACCCTCCTCAATGCACCATCCTGCAGCCACCTCCCCGAGGAGCCACCCGCGGACCTCCACGCGGAGCTCCGCTTGCACGCCGCGCTTCATGCGGCCCAGGTGCGCAACCAGCCCACGGCCTGCAGGCGGGCAAGAGCGGCCCGAGGGCGGCACCGCACTGCCACCATGTAACATGCTGCTCAGGTCATGCGCTGCAGCCTCGCCAGCTTGGCGGAACATTGAATTTTCCTGACACGCAGTCACCCCATGCAGCTTGTATATCACCACTGTGATGAGCATGCCTGGGAGCGCGAAGAGATGCAGCTGGGGTGGCATGGGCGGCAGGGGCAGGGCGCACCTGATGCCCACCTCACACAGAGTCCAGAAGCTCTGCAAGGACAGCCGCGGCCAGTATAGGCGGAGCATCGCCCGCAGGAGCAGGTTGGAGTCGTTGCCAGGATCCCGTTCCTGCGTCGGTGTCGGGCACGTCGGATGCCAAACTCTTGCAATGCGTGAACTCCGGCACCACTCTATATACCTACCTGCCATGCTCAGAAGGCTGCTCACAGGTACGCCACATATCGTCATGCATGCATGCGCTCGCCATACAGCGTCATGCATGCATGCGCTCAACAAAGTGGGTATGCACAAGGGACATGAAGGCATTTCCGGGCACCAAGCTTCAGCAGAAAGCGGGGGCCAGACAAGTGCTGCGCGCACCCGCAGCCGGTCGAACACGGCGTCAAACTCGGCCGCAAGGCGCGGGGCGCGCGTGTCCTCGCGCACGAACGCGGACGCCGTGTCCTCCGCGATGCTGCACTGCTTGCCGCGCTGCAGCAGCGGCCAGACCCAGCTGAACGTGATCCGGGAGAGGAACCCCGCGCTTTCCGTGCCCACCGGCCGGTCAAAGCCCCGCGCAGCAAACCACTCGCGCGAGCGCCTGCGCGCGCCAGACCCCAGTCTTATGACCTAAGATTCATATACCCTACCCCCTTAGGTGGGTAGTCAGCACATTTCAGTTGCTGCCCCTTTGTGCCCTGCCAATACGGCTGACGTGGGCGTCCGACCCGGAGCTGTTCAGCCGCGCACGCCCGCCGCGCCTTCAGCAGCCGGTAGTGAGTGCGGGCGCGCAGCGCTGAGCAGGTCGCAGCCTGCGTCACGCGCGGTAGCGTGCATGCTGCGCGACTGCGCTGGCAGGCCGCGTCTGCGTGTTCTGATACCCTGTTATCAAACCTGAGCAACACGAGCAAGATGTACAGTCCGTAGCAGCCTCCTGTTGGTGCAGGCCCGCTGCGTGCCTGGTACCCAAGAGGCTGAGGGTGGCAAGCGCACAAGCTGTGACAGAATTAACAAGCAAAATTGCTTCCAGCACAATTGCTGAGGACTGCCAACCAGGAGCGCTGTGCATATGACCAGGCCACACTGTAAAGCTCAACAAGAAAACATCCAGCCGTCAAGCCGATGGCTCGCAATGATGCATGCATGCGTCCTGAACACAGCGCTATGGTGAACAGTGCATCAACGTATAGCTAGAGCAGACATACAATAGCTAGGTGACAAAAACAGAGCATATGTTTAAGCACAGCCGGCGCGTCCTGCAAGTGCCCGCGGCCTCACCACTCTGGTGCAGGAGTGCTGCCATCGCCTGCACCGGCCGACTCCAGCTTCGGGTCTGGCGCAGTGTCGTGACCCATGGCGCGCCTCTCCCCGAGAAAGCTCTGTCCTGAAGAGAGCTCTTCACACGTAAAGCTCTAAACCTGAAACTCCTGCACAGGTTCTCAAGTCGCAAGAGCGACTTGGCAGGTAGTCTGGGACTTTACTTCGGGAGCGCAGAGTGCAATTGCTAACAACGCATATCCTCGCGCAGTTTTACTTTGTGTGTCGTGATGTGACTCACGCCGCTTGCATTGAGTCACGCGGCCGAAGCATGAAGTATGATGAGAAGCGCCAGCCGACGAGCTGGAGCGAGCGTGAGGGCCTGCGCCGGGTAGAGGAGAAGGTAGCTGCGCAGGAGGTGCCCAAGCCATACACCGTGCCGGAGGGCTACAAGTCGCCCACCATGGGCGAGCAGTGGCTGTATGCGACCAGGCGACACCCGTACTACAGGTATACGACCGCCAAAGAGCAAGCGGATGTCAGTGCTGTGTGAGGCACCGGGCGCCAGGCACTCAGCGTGTGACGGGGCGGCGCAGGTATGGGTACGCCCTCGTCGCGCTGGTGGGCCTGGGCCTCTATGCGGCGGCGACAATAAACCGCGTCGAGAACGTGCACAGAGAGGCTCGCAAGCCCAAGTGAGTGAGCGTGCCTGACCTCGCAGCTCCACTGGCTTGAACGCGCACCCATGCCAGCACTGTGCGCTCACGCTGGCGTCACGTCAACTCTGAGCTGACACTGCCAGGCTGTCTGCCATAGCAAAGGAGCTTCTTCACATCCAGCTGCCGGCGCGCAGGGCTGCAGAGAATGCTGTGACATTTGATGGCAAGCACGTCTATGCTGGGGACCGGTGAGGATCAACTCGCCAGCGCAAGGACCAGTTTGCAGTGTACTTGTGGAAATGAGGGACCTTGTGGATGCACAGCTGCTTTTCTTAAATTCGGGTAGTGCTGCGCAAGTTTGTGTAGTGTAAGTCAGCGTCACGCCACCTGCGAGCAACGTCCCCAACCTCGCTCAGCGCGGCTTCTGCACGACGCCCTGCCACCCGGTGGTGTCCACCGCGCCGGCGTCCTCCCCGGCAGCGGCGCCGCCATCCACGGGCGCAGCGGCTGGCGCTGGCGCAGCGCCCGCGCCAGCCTCGGCGGCCGCGCCGCCCGCGCCGGCGAGCGCCGGGAACTCCGCCAGCGCGCCGGCCGCGCTGGCCGCCAGCCGCGCCGCGTTGCCGGCCTTGGCAAAGTAGACTGTCCTGCGCGCGGTGCGAGCGGGGCACATTGGACCAGCAGATGGCTCGCCTCGACTGTTCCACGGCTCCACGGCGCGAAAAAATGTACTGCTCGGAAAAGACGCGGGCCTGCATGTGGCACACACCTGGAGCCGCTGCCGCCGAAGCACCGCGCCTCGCACTCGGCGGCCGCGGCGGGCAGGTCGCCGCCGGCCAGGGCCGCGTTGCGCCGCAGCGCCGCCAGCAGCTTTGCTCGCACCTGCGGCGGGAGCGGGTGCTGTCAAGCACCTACCGTGCGGGGGTGGTGCACAGATGACTTGAACACATTGTGAGAAGCACTCCCATGCATTGCACGTTTGGCTTCTAGCAGCATGTCATGCGTGAGGAGCCGCAGCTGGCTGATGCATGGGCGCATGCTGCCGCATCCCTGACCCCAGGGCAGCAGACGCAAGGCGCGGCAGGGGGCGTTAATCACTCGCTGCTGAGCTGTCAGGCAGCCAGGCATGCGCTCGCCTTGTCGCGCGTAGCCGCGTCCACTGCGAGCGCATGCTGCGGCGCGTCAGGCCGCGCTCCGGCCGGCCGCGCCTCGGGCGCCGCGGGGCCTGCTGCAGCCTGCCCGCCGGCGGGCTCTGGTCGCTTCTCACCTGAGCCCCAGCGCATCCCATACCCTCGCTGCAAGGAGAGCCAGCATGACGGGCTCTGCCAAGCCTATACATTAGCTTGCCACAGGTCGCCGTACGGCCAGGGGCAGCCCACAGAATAAAGGCATAACAGTGCGAAGGGGGTGCGCACCAGCGCCAGGCTGCGTGTGCTCGTGCTCATATGAGGCCTCTGCTGACTCCATCACGTCCAGGAGCGCGTCTGTGGTGCAGTGCCGCTTCTTTGCGGTGTCAGCCGCGCGCAGCGCAGCGTCTCCGCCCTCCTCATCGTCCTCCGCAAACCGGTCTGTACGTCCGCGCTCACGGTGTTTAGCTGGCCTGTGCTGTACGGTACAGAACGGTCACACGTCCAAGCTGCGGTGTGCGGCGAGCCTGTCGGGCCGACGTTCGCCGCGGCGACCCCATCCGATGTGGCATCCTCGTAGCCAGAGGTGCGGCCGCTCTGGGAAGGCGCGTCGACAAGGAGCACTGCGCCTGCCTCAACAGGTCCGGCCTGGAACAGCAACATCCCGATCAGGTTGCCCGTTCAGCAAACAGTTGCCGCCGCCAGGGACCCCGCCTTGTGCGCCTTGGCACCTGGGTGGCTGTGGTGTCCAGGCTGGTGTCCAAGCGAGGTTTCTTAGCTGTGTTTTCAAGCGGCCGTTCCTTGACATCCAGCGCAGACATTGCTCTGCTCACAAAAAGCCTCCCAGCTCAGAGTTTGAGGAGCAACCTCTGCACACTAGATCCTTGTCAGCGCCGTGAGAGACGGGCGCTCCTAGCAACACACAGCCAAGACACTCGTCCACAGACACATGCAAGGAATGCGCATGGAAAATTATTGATGATCATCATCTTAGGAGCCACTGTGCCGCATTGCCTAGCCATGTACGACTTGCTTCAGATCAGCATGTGATTGAAAGTGCGGCCAGCAGCACTCCACAAGCACAGCGACGCCGAACAGGCTTGCCTGCCTACTCAGCTGGAACACACCGTCCAGCACTGTCAGTGGAAAAAACAACGGAGGCATGCTCGCTCCAGCAGGCTGGAGCAGGCTGGAACCGGACCTGCGAGCCTGAGGGTGGCGCTACCCGCACCGCACCTGCCTGAAGCCGGGCGCTCCAAAACTGACATGCAGGTGAGCTGCAGCAGCCCTTGGCCCCATACGGCGTCGCCCTGCCACTGGCAGCCCGACCACCAAACACCCTATGACCCGGAACCAGCACAGCGCAGCGCGGAGCTCTGGTACACAGCCAGCGCCTGGTGGTGCATGCCAGCGACACACAACATACCAAAACAGACTCAGCGTCCGCTCAGAGGCGGACACGTGTATGCAAGGCTGACCTGCATGCAGGCGGCTTGCGTCCTGCCCTCAAGGGCGGAACAGTCGCATGAACATAATGTAGAAAGGCAGGTCAGGGGCTGCGGACGCCTAGCCCGCGCCGGCGCCCAGCGCGCGGCCGATGCGCGCCACCACGGCCACCGGGTCGCGGCCAGAGACGTCCCAGTCGAAGTGCAGCAGGTTGTACTGCTCCACGCGCGTCGGCTCGTCCCAGCGCGTGAACGCGTCGACGTACGCGCGCACGCGCTCGCGCAGCGCCGCGTCCGCGCCCAGCTCCGGCCGCTGCAGCAGGCCGCGCAGGAACGCCATCACCTATAGCGCGCCCGCACTAGCTCTCAGTTTCCCATCCCAAGAGAGTGACTCTTTTTGTGCCACCCCCCGCACTCTCGCGCGCGCGCGCGCTGACGTGGATTGCATGTGTGCTTGCCCGGGGTGCGCGTCTGCACGTGCATGACATGCCGCTCGCTGCCGAGGACACCGCCGGGGAGGTGCGCTCGCATGCGCGCGAGCATGCTCATCGACTGCGGCTTGCACCAGCTCGTGCACGAGGTGGCCGCGTCAGCAGCACGGAGCAGCTGCAGCGCGGGCCTGTGCGCGTGCGCGCGTGCGCGCCTGCGTGTGCATGACGTGGCCCATGCTGCCGGGCATCGCGGCCGCGGCGCCGCCCGACGCCACCGCGCTGGCCGCTGCGGCGGCCGCGCGCACGTCGTCGATCGACAGCAGCGTGGGCTCCGCGGGCGCGCTGCCGCCCACCTCGCCTGCACGTGCTAGAACACACAAGTTTATGACGATTACATGAGCCCAGGTCCCTCCCCTTGACAGCGACAGAGTGCTCCCCTGGCCTGGGCGGGCGCTAGCTCCCGAGGCACATCACAGCCAGAGCAGCCTCGCAACACTAGCAACGACACCATGCTCTGCCGTCAACCAGTCTCCGCTTCAGGCCATCAGCGTACTGCGCGCAGCCGCCTGTACCACCAGCACATGAAGGGGAGCGCACGACACCCAGGAGCAGCCAGACATGCAGGTAACATCATGGTGCGGTGCAACAGGGTTGCAATGAATGAGCCTCCACCTTGAGCTGATGCTGCAGACATGCCTGGCGCTGCGACGGGGCCGGCTGCGGCCGCTGGGGCGCCGGCGGGCGCGGGCGTGGCGCCGGCGGCCGCGGGCAGCAGCGCGTGCAGGTGCGCGGCCGCCGCCGCCGCTGCCAGCTGGGCCGCCGTCCACCTGCAGGTACCCAGGCAGATGCAGAGCAGGTGTGCAAAGTCGTTGCCGAGCCCGTGCTGCTGCAGACCTCACTGTCGCACTGGTCCAACAGCCTGGCGAGAAACGTATATGGTCTGTTGTGTGCACATGCCCGGCGCAGGCAGGGGCAGGGCTGCGCGAGCCCGCGGGCGCTCACTGGGTCTGTGACGGGTCGGCCAGCATGGCGGCGTGCGCGGCCGCGTAGGCCTGGGCGGAGACCGTCGCGCCTGCGGCCGCCGCCGCGTCCACAGCCTCCTGCACGAGCGCGCGCGCCACATCTGTGGCTGGGCAGGGTCGCCCGCTTTGATCACATCACCAAAGGGCGTGGTCACGTGAGCATGTACACACGGCAGTGCTCGACAGCGCCACACCAAGGCTACCTGCAGCTGCACATGCATATTTACCGGCCGCCTCAGCATCAGAGCCTCACTGTGTGACAGGCTGCCACAACAGGATGCTGGACGCGCGGTGAGCAGCGGCGCCGCCCGCCCCGGTGCGCTGGCTGCACCTGGCTCGGCCGCGCGTCGGTCTCCGGGAAGCGCGGTCGGCGGAACCTGAGGCTGTCCGCCGCCGCGCCCCCTGCGACCGGCACCCTGTCTCGAGGCGGGTCTTGCAATCTCGAGCCGTGGCCTCACCCAGCCACCCTGGCGAGCGCCGCGCACAGGCAGGGCAGCCAGTGCAGCGCGCTGTGTCCCTCTGTCTGGCTGCACACGGTCCAGACTGCAGCGCCGTGGCGACTTGGCACCTGTTGCGGCGCCGTGCAGGCGCAGGCCACAGCGCACCTACCGCTGACGTGGTGCCCTCCCTGACATGCATGCGGCCCACGATGTCTGGCGCATGCCGCGCAGCGCGGCTGACTCCGCCCATGCGTGTGACGCACACCTCACATTACACATGGGTATAGGGTTAAGTTCCCTGAGCCACATCTGCTGGGGCGGGGGCGCACCGCGGTTGACGCGGCGGCGCTCCTGGTCCACGTTGACCATGCCGGGCAGGCGGTGCGGCCCGCAGTACAGCGCGCGCGTCTCGCCGCTGAAGTTGAACGACGGCCGCTTCTGGCAGGTGTCGTGCACGCAGCGCTTGTGCTTGACGTCCACCTGGCGCGCACCGCGCAGCCCCTTGGTGGGGGTTTCCTGAAAGGCCGGATCGGAGGACCCGCTGACAGGCCCACAGACCATGCACGTCATGTGTCCAGGGTCCACTTGACCAAAGCTCAGCCAGCAAGCTGGTTACTGTCCACAGAGAGGAAGCAGGCGCGGGAACTGCAAAAACAGTGCAAAAACAGTGAGCAGGTACAAGCGCGCTGACAGGGCACCACACCACGTGATTCGTGAGGCAGGCTACCTCCTACGTCCAAAGCAAGCACCACAGGGCAGGCAACGGCGCCGCTCGGGCACCAACACGGCGCTACTGCGCCCGGGGCGCGCCATGCCCTCCTCCTTGTGGCGCGAGCAGTAGATGCCGCGGCTCTCGCCCTCCTTGTTGAACACCGCCTGCAGGGGGCAGCCCTCGGCGGCGCAGGGCTTGTGCATGACGTTGCGCATCCCGTCCTGCGCGTGCTGCGCGCAGAACAGCCCCTGCGTCTGGCCCGGGAAATTGAAGCGAGCCTGCGCCGCTTGACCGCTGTCAGCGCCTTAAAAACTGGCGCATGTGAGTTTGCAGCGGAGCACCGCGTGGGAGAGTGCGTTGCCGGAGCTGCAGCCAGCGCGCGCCAAGGAATGCAACGGAGGGCGGCCGTGCCTGCACGCGGCAGTTCTCAGCCCTGCAGGGCGGCATCCCTTGACAGTGCTGCTGCCCCCCGGGGCTCAGCCCGAAGGCTTGGCGCCAGCGCCGCTCCGAGCTGGCCCAGGCTGTCGCGGGTTCGTACAAGAAATACCGTTGCTACGCCCACCCGAACGGGGAAGGATGGACCGTCACGGCCTGCTTCAACTCACAAGGGTATTGGGGGGACCCCGCCTAGGGCGCCAGTACAGCAAGGAGTACTGTACTGAGGAGCATCCAGGCTGGGTAGAGCCAGAGAGTCTGTGTGTGCAGTTGAGAACGGGGGCACGACCTGTTAATACAGTCGCGAGCGGAGGCAGAATGTTGAGCTCTTGCGCACATGGCAATGCCTGGGCCAGTGCGGGGCAGGAGTGTGTCTGCCACCACCCCTTCATGTGCAGTCAGCCACAGCGCAGGCTTGCACGACCCCTGCCTGTGGCCAGGTGTCAGGCTGGCCTGCCGACCAGCGCTGATGCCCAGCCGCACGCAGCAGAGCACGGCAGCGGGGCGCGAGCGTCCCGGCGGCACTTGGGGGCAGGCCTTGCAGGCGCCGCTGGGCTGGCGCTGCTCCAGCAGGCCCCGGTGCGCTGGCTGCAGCCCAGGCTGACGAGCTCATTGAGCCAGCGCAACAGCCTCGTGCTTGTCCTGCGCTGCCCTCTTGTGAGCGTCAGGGCGGCTGAAGCCCAAGTCTGTCTGAGCACAGCTCTGGCTCACATGCTCAGCCAGCAAGCGCCTGGCAAGGGTGGGAGCGACGGGAGTCGGTCTGATGCAGCTGCGCTGCCGCGGGCGGCAGGCAGCAAGAGCGGGGGGCTTGTTCGAGGCCGCGCGTGACTACATGATGCCGTCGCAGCCAGAGCCGGTGCTCTTCCCGCGCAAGGCGCTGGACCAGCGCTTTGCCATCCTGCTGCTGAACAGCATGTACGACGCCGTGGACAGCCTCGACTTTATTCCCATGGTGCGCGCTGGCCGGACGTGAACTCGCCGGGCTTGCAGGCCGCAGCAGCTGCTGTTTCAACATACGCCCCACAGTGGTGCCTGCGCTGCGCATCTCACCCTCTGTGGTTCCTACCTGGCCATCAGTTGCCTGCGTCGCACAGCGACTGTCACCACTGCTGTGCAGATTCAGCTTTCGCTCGAGCACTTGCTGCATACTGTCAGGTGGCCTGTTGGAAAATGTGCGCACGTGTCCGCGTCCCACCGGCCGTGCCTGCAGGAGCAGGAGCGCGCCTGACCGGCCCTGGCTGCCGCGCAGGACGAGTTCCAGGTGCGCTTCTGGAAGCTGCGGCAGAGCGAGTACAAGGCGTACACGCTGCAGTGCGCGCCCGCAGTGATCCGGCAGGCGCGCCAGGCCGCACGCCCGGCGCCACGAGCGGCATCCTTACAAACACAAGTGTTAGGGTCGCAGTCGGAAGCACTGCCAGCTTTGCTGTGGGCAACTGCTCACGCGGCAGCTTGTGTAGTGCATCACTCGCTTTACTTGAGCGTTGCTCGCAGCCGTGTGCAGAGCCAGCGGATACAAATTTGGTCGGGTGCGGTGTCAGCGGCGCCCGGCGAGGCCGCTGCGGGCAGCGCAGGGCGACCTCACCAACCCCGCCTACTTCGACTTCATCTCATTTGCGCAGCTGGGCACAGTGTCCGCCGCGCTGGACCGCCCGCGCAGCGTGTTCCAGGCGCGCTCGGCCATTGCCGGACCCAAGACGCGAGCAGCGAGCGAGGAATGAAACACTGCTGTGACAACAGCACCCGCCCGGCGACTGGCCATGTCTGTCATGCGTGTTGCAGGAGTGCGGAGCGCCCGGCGCCGAGCGGCGCGCGCCGCGCGCGCCGCGGCCGGCGCCGAGCGGGCGCCCGATCGCGCGGCGCCAGGAGTTCTGCGAGGAGTGCGACGGGCAGCACCGCACGGTCGTGCGGCCGGCGGCGCCCGGCGCCGACGCGGCGCTGCCGGCGCGCCTGCGGCGCGCCGCCGGCGACCGCATCCTGGCCGGCCTCGTGCACGGCTTCCGCGGCGAGCAGTTTGGCGCGCCGCCGCCGCTGCCCGGCAGCGCGCCCCTCGCCGACCTCGCGGCCGGCGTGCAGAGCCTGCTGCGCATCTTCGCGTCGCATGGTGCGGCGCCCGGCGCGCCCGTTCCCTGCAGTCCAGTATGCAGCAGGCCTTGCGCGCCTGCCCATGCGGCCGCTTGCGGCCAAGCCCGTGGACACAGGGAGCCCAGCAGCTGGCCCTGTGTGAACACTTGCCGCATGCGATGCTGCGCTGGGACGGCGATGGCGTCCAGCGCCAACGCGCCATACGCCGTCCAGCGCGGCATGCCCCCAACCCTATTCCTATCGCGTGTGTGCACTGCGGGGGTCGCGTTGCAAAGCGTGAAGGCGCCGGCGGGGACGAGGCCAGGGCGCTGCGCGCAGGGTACGCGCTGGACGCGCGCGTCAGCGACGTGGCGCCCGCGCGCTCGTGCGCGAGCGTGGAGCGCCACGGCGCCTGCCCCTCGGCCGGCAGCTTCTCCGTGCGGCTGGAGGGGCCCGCCACGCTGTGGGGTGCGCTCCGCGGGCCGCCGCCCCGCGCCTCCTCCGTTTTGCATCCATGCATGACACCAGTCGGCCAGTGGCCGAGCGGCATATTTCTGCGGAGACAGAGTCTGCCCTGGTTATAGCTCAAGCAGCTTAAGAGATGGCGCTTCTTAGGCTCACAATATGCTGACTCTCACTGCTGACACACACCATGTGGCCCTGCAAGCACTCGCGCAGGGGGAGCTGTCAAAATGCGTCTGTAGGCGCATCATACCTTCATGGGGTGGGACAGCTCTGCGCCGATCGCAAACAGGCATGGGTGCAGGCGAACATGCTGAGCGCAGCTCTGCGCGCCTGATCAGGCATGGGCGCGCTGGCCAGCCGGCGCGCGATGCCCAACGCGTACGACGCGCTGGCGGTGGAGGCGTTCCTGCGGCAGTCCGGCTGCGCCGCCGCGTACGAGCTGCGGCGCACCGATGCGGCCGTGGAGCAGCGCTGGACGGTGGCGTGAGTGCGTGCGGCCGGCGAGAGCGAGCCGAAGATGAAGCAGGCGGCACCGCAGCTTCAGCGACAGCAGCTCCGTAGGGCATGGGCGCGCCAGTGAGCGGGCGCGCCATGCACAACGGAGAGAGTGACAGCAGTGGCGCATTTTGTAGCATGGCGGGTACGCTGGGCCATGTAGGAGATGTGGGCGCTGCTGCGAAGCAGCAATGCTTCGTGATGTTAGTGTGCCAGACCTCAGTAGTATGATGTGCTCCTCATAACTGTCAATATTGGGGAAATAGTGTGAAAGCTTCACCGAGTGATATTCATTTCTGTTGTGTGTGCAGATCACAGATGGCTGTGTACGTATCAACCACTTGATACTATCTAGGTGTGTATTGTGAGCACAAGTGCAATTTAGCAATGACGTAGATTGACCGATGTATGCATAATTCCTGAGGGGGTGATCTGCTGAGTGCTGCATAATAAGGGCGTGCCCCGCAGGAGCTTGCATGAAACGCATTCAGGCCTTACTGTGAAACGCAGATGCGCACACAGAGCGCATGCATGCTGCGCCTTGAGTAACGCCGCTGGCTACAGTATCCTTGGCGAGTTTGACATGCGTTTCTCGACAGGGGCGCAGCAATGCACAGGCCAAGCACAGCATGGCGCTGTCTTGACCACAGAACGCGCTAGTTTTACCCAGGAGCTCAGACCAGGACACAGTACTTGCAGGACCTACCACTGGCTCCTACTGGAAAGTGGGAATCTGCTCCTGCACCGCGGCCACCGCGGCCGCGAGCGCAGCGCTGTCCCTCCCCGTCAACGCCAGGCGCACCTGCGCGTCAGCCAGCACAGGCTCAGTGGCAGGCCTGCCGCTGCCGCAACACCAGCGGCTCGGCAGGGTCTGAGCTTGCACACGTCGCCGATGCCATTGGGCAGCCATGCATGGTAACACAATTAAAATATTACGCCACTTGCTTCAGCATGTGATAACACAGCAAGCTTGGATATCATTCTCGCGCGCTGCGCACCTTGTGCCTGGGGCGGTCAGCGGCGGGGAGCGCGTCATCTGCTGGGTAGCTCCCAATGGTAACCGCTGGGTGCTCCTGAGCAATCTTTCGCAGCGGGTCTGCATGCGCACCCATGCATGTTGTCAGCAAGTTGCACTAGGTCGCACGGGTGTGATAGCAGGCAACTCACACCCTGCCCACTCACACCGTGTCACAAGGAGGCGGTGGATGTGGATCGTTAGAGTTCGCACAGCCCGATGCCATATGGAAGGTGCTAACTCATACGGACCGGCGGGGCCATAGCCAAATATGCCAAGTTTGTCCACGTCATGGTGCGAGGCACTGCACCAAAACCTAAGGCAGCCGTCATGAAGTCCCACTCCTGCATGTTCCAGCGCCCAGCTCAACGTGCTGGGCGCGGGCCGCGGCGGGGCCTGCCTGCCAGGTCGCCCTCCCCCATGTCGGTGAGCAGCTCCGCCTGGCAGTGCGCGGGCCCGGCAAAGCGGTCCGCGTGCGCCTCCAGCATGGAGCGGAACAGGCGCGGGATGCCGGGCAGCACGTAGATGCCGCGCAGGTTCACCAGCGGCACCCACGTGCCCGGCACCTCCAGCACCTGCGCGGCGCGGACGAGCGCTGAGCGATGCCTAGGGCAGGGTAGGTTTGGGGTGAGGTTAGGTACAACGCATGGCCACCCTCACCCACGGCTGTTAGTGTCTGCAGCGCGACCTCAGCGCGGGCATGCGTCCCTGACACAGAGCGGGGCCCGCGTCTCACAGCGCAGGGCGGCCAGAGAGCAGCGCCTCAGGCACAACCACGGCGCGGTGAGCGCCTAGAAGAGCTCCCACCTCAGCGGTGGCCGGCAGCGTGGCCATGCGCAGGCGCGCCGCATTCAGCTCCATGCCGCGCTTATCGTAGTGCGCGCGCATGCGCTCCACGGTCGGCTGGTGCAGCTCCAGCGGCACGCCTGTGCGCGCGCTCAGCACCCGCGCTTGCACGCGACTCGCGCGCGCAGCGCACCCGGGCCTGCACACGCGGCTACTCTATGCGTGCTGGGGGTTAGAAGCCCGGTCTGAGATGAGGAGGCGGTGCTTGCGTGCGCTGGCAGGCCCCGCAGCCGTGGCAGGGCGCGAGCAGACCGCGCGGCGGTGACTGCCGACGGCGTGAGGTTGCATGCCTGCACGGGACACTGCCAACCACGGCAGCCTGCTCGGCCTCGAGGCAGCGCGCTGTGGCCTAACCTAACCTACTATAACCCTGCGGCGGCGCACCGTGCGCGGCGGCCAGCGCCTCGTACGTCACGTCGTCGTGCGTGGCGCCGATCCCGCCGCTCGTGAACACGGCGCCGCTGTCGCCGACCAGGCCGCGCAGGCGCAGCGCCGTCGCGGCGATGTCCTCTGTGTCGTCGCCTATGACCTCGACGCGCACCAGGTCCACGCCGCGGCTGCCGCGCAGGTGTGGGACCAGCCACGCTCGACAGCGCTCCCAGAGTCAATGCAAACAGGGCCTGAACAACTTTCTCTTGCTCACAGCACAGTCTTGTTCGGGTAAGTTTAGCTGCTGAGTTGCCAGCGTGCAAAGAACAGCGACTCTGCCAGCAGCTGAGCATCACCAGACTGGGCGTGCTTGCAAGACATGCAACTCAGCTCGGTGTGAGCCTGCACCTGTACAGCAGCTTCGCCAGCCACGGCGTGTTTGTGTCGACAACAGAGCCGTTCAGTATCTCGGCACCAATGACAAGCGCTGCGGCGCGGGGCGGCGGCGCATCGACCTTGCTTGCCATGCACCGTGTGCGCGCACTGGCAGCGCCCGCTTTGCAGCCCTGCAGCCTGCACCACACTCTGGTTAGCTGCGAGCGTCTGTGCCCGCATACAATAGTACTAGATGTGTGAGCAGGAGGCAAGCGCTCTGCAGGGGCACCTGGCCAGTCCTCCTGCCGCTTTAACGGCACACGGACTGCGCAGAGCTGCCAGCATGGGTGGCCTCTCTACTGTCCCCGCTCTCAACTTCGCGTGTTACAAGCTGTGAACCGCAAACAGGCAGTCCCTCCGACCACGCACCGACCCCGAACAGCGTATGTTTGAGTACAGCGTATATACAGAGCAGTGCAGCTGTGAGGCGGGCGATATGACTCAGCTACTTGCTTGTGCTGGACTCCAGGCCCTAGCACAGAGGGCCAGGCCTAGGCAACATGCTAGCAATGGCTGCCTCGGCCATACTGCGCAGCCACTGCTGCACGTCTCAGGAGTCGTGAGGTCTGCTTGTGGCTCTCCACCTGTGCGGAGTTGCGGCAATGCACAGTGCATGCATGCAACATTTTGCACTCTGACGCAGGCATACGTGTCAGGCACCCGTTCGCTGAGCAGTCTTGCCAACAAAACAGGCAAAGCCTGCGAGGCGGTATGGTGGAAGCCACAGACGGACTGTTGAGCAAAGAGGAGAGCAGGGAGCAGCGTTGGAGGCGCTATGACACAAGTAAGTCGCCGTTCTTGGAGCTACAGACCCCGTTCACCGCCGGGTGCGGCACTCACTGTCTGTTCAGCTTATCACTGCTTGCGCCTGCGTGCATTCCCACTCACATGCACACAGCTTGTAGCCTTTCGTGACAAAGACTGACACTCGCCGTCACTGCAGGGAGGCTGCAAAAACGGTCCTCATGGCGCCAGTGGCTATCCTTCGGTGCCTGATCGCTCTGCTGCTGCTTGTAGTGGTAGCCGGCCTCAGCTTCACTGCCGCCTATGGCTGGTGATCTGCTCGCACTGCTGTGCACGTGTGTATGCGTGTTTGTGTATCTCTGTGTCAGCCGTGCTTTGTGCCTCTGCGGTGCTCTGCATCTTGCTGCCGCTCACCGTCTTTGATGCAGCCTCCCACAGTATGGTGCCTGCACAGCCCGTCGTGTTTGGAGTCAGAGCAAGGCGGCCGTCACGCAGACCGGCTGCCCGGGGACCAGGCCGCTTGACACACCCTTTCCTCCCTGGCGCCGGCGGCTCGTAGTGTGGGGGAGCAAGTGCACGGGCGCGGTGCTGCTGGCCATCGGCTGCCGCGTGCGCGTGACGGGCTGGGAGAATGTGGAGAAGGGCCGCGCCGTAGGAGCGGTGCGCTTCGCAGCGCGCACCCGAGGCAGAGTCTGGCAGGGCTAGGCGGTGCGGCTTTGTGTCTGACGCATGCTTGTTCTGCTTGACACCACAGGCATGTGCGACGGCGGACGAGCAGCGGGCAGGCTGCGGCGCATAGGGGGAATTGCAGTGTTAGTAGTTATATAGCCGGCAGGGGTGCGCATGTCGAGGGTGTGCATGGAGAGAGTTAAAGCATGGTCGCTTGCCTAGGTTCGGGACCAGACAGAAGCCAGGGCGCCTCGTAGCCGGCCAGCCATGCAGCAGCATGTCAACCTAGCTGGTCCGGCGCGCAGCTGGGCCTCTTCAACCACACGAGCTACGTGGATGCGATCACGATGATGTGGCTGCTCACACCCTCGGGCGTCAGCAAGGCCAGCAACGCGGACATCCCCCTCCTAGGCGCGGCGCTTTCCTGCTTCTAAGCATTGGTAGATCAAGCATTGAGTAGAAGCGCAAACACGGGGGCGGGCTTTATACCGCATGCCATGGCCTGACGCTGTCCTTCTGTATGCAGCGCACACAGCCATGAGAGGACAAGTACAGGGGTCATGTCAACCTCAAGCATGCAGTGAAGGGACTGACACGACTGATGCGTGGGGCGACCGCCGCCAGGGTGCCTGGGATGCGCAGGTCTGAGCCGGGGGCGTGACGGGCTGCGGGGCGGCGCGCAGGCACCTGCATCAAGGCCTTCCAAAACATCTACGTGTCGCGCGAGAGCATCGACAAGGAGCGCAGCAACGCGCGGGCGCCCGGCGGCGCGCAGAGCGTCTCCCAAATGATCGCCGCCCGGTGCGGCGGTCACACGCACGCCGTGCATTTTGACCTCTGACTTGACTGCCCAGAGCTGGCAGAGCAGCTGCAAAGAGTGCCGAGGCCAAGCGCGATGACTGGGCTCCGAGCCCTGAAGCAGATCTTTGCTCAGTGTCAGTCGCACTAAGCCCTCCTGCTACAACCTGCAGGGCGAAGGACAGGCGCTTCCCCATGCTGGTCATGGCGCCGGAGGGCACGACCGGCGACGGGCGCTGCATCCTCCAGTTCCGCACGGGCGCCTTTGTGCCCGGCGTGCCGGTGCTCCCGGTCTGCCTGGCGTACGGCAAGCGCTGCCACAACCCCGCCTGGACCATCGTCAACGAGCCGTTCCACTTTGTGCGCCCCTGGCCTCCCGAGGACCATGCACATGCTTTCCGGTGCAACGCAGGCATGCTGCTGAGCGCTCTCCTGCACGCCCATGACAGCAGTGACAGCGCTGGCATCGCAGGTTTGGACGCAGCTGCTTCTTGCCCCGGTGACACAGCCTGTGGCCCGCGCCGCGCCGCGCACGCCGCCGACCGCGCGCCCGCGCGCCCGGCCAGGTGCGGCTGGTGACGCAGTTCCAGACGCGGCTGGACATTGCGATCCTGCCGCCGTACACGCCCTCGACGGAGGAGCGCGCCGACCCGAAGCTGTACGCTGCCAACGTGCGCCGGCTGTACAGCCAGGCCATGGGGCTGCCGCTCGCAGAGCAGGTGCCCCCTGCAAGGCTCCATGCCGCCCCCTGCAGGCTGCCGGCAGGGTGCGCGCGACTTGGCGCCGTCCCCGCTGGCGATGAGTGCGCGGGCGGCCCCGACGTGGGCAGTGCCTGCACATGAGCTGGTCACAGAGTGTGTTCCGCACAGCGTCGTACGCTATGGGTTGCCGTGGCATTGGGCATGATCGCCAGAAAGCACAGCATGCACACCGGTTCAGTGGTGGACACAATTTGTGCATGCTTTACTGAGGCCCGATGCAAGGCCGCACGAGGCGTATAGGGTCAGGGTAGGGTAAGGTACAGCTGGTTACTAGGTACAGCCTTCAGCTGGCAGTGGGCAGCACTGCGCAGCGCGTCCTGCTGCGGAGCAGCTCTGCTGAGGCTGCGGCTCAGGCAGCAGTGCGCATGCCTTTGGAAGCTGACAGTTTGTGAGTGCATGAAGTTACACAATAGACCACACAGTAGGCCACCTCGGACGCTGTCATGCTAAGCAGTATCTGGCTGACTCAAAACGCGCGGGCGGGCGTGCGCGTCAGCCTGGACGGGCGCCACGTGCTCGCGCCGCCGGGCGTGGTGGACGCCGACGGGTGCGCCAACCTGGTCAAGGGCGTGAAGAAGCGCGCATGAGACTGCGCCTGTGGTGCGGGCGTAGCCGATTGGACCTCATAGGGGAAGTGAACTGCATGTCCTGATAGGCGAACTGCTGGCGTGCGTGGTCGGAACTTTGTAGATTTGCAAGAGATGAGCTGACTGTGTGGCATGTTAAAATCATGGTCACCGCGTGTGTTGCAAGGCATCGGCCAACTTCTGTCCTTTGCTACTGTATCTCACATGAAAGGCTTTCTTGCCCGACCATCAGATCCTGTGTGTGCCAGTCGCTGTACTATATAGAAAAATGCAGCAAATGAGCTCCTAATGCGGCAAAAGCCATGTCATGCGCTGTACGTGGGTGTTCTGGTGAAAGACAGAGCTCTCGTTGCGCAACTTGCGGGACGCAAACTATCAGTGCTGCGCCGCATGCACTCTCGCAATTGTCTTGCAACCAGTTCGTACACCCATGGGTTCTAGCACACACAGATCACGTTCTGTATAGCACTCAGCACGGTGCTATTCTGTACACACACTGCAACTGCCTCCGTCTCCAACATGCTTTTTTGCGAATATAGGTCCACACATCACAGCCGAACAGACTCGCACAGACACACGTCGCATACGCAGGCGCACAGCCGTCACAAGTCGGCAGAGCACCCTGTTCACACTCCTCTTCTCAAAACTGGAGGTGCCAAAGCTCGGGCTCAGGTGCGGCGGACGGGCAGTGGGCACCAGCCGCTCAGTCAATCCTCCCGGACTCCTTGCTCTCGGTCAACGGCGCCGAGACTGAGTCCTTGGCGTTGGACTTGGCAATGCCCGGCAGCGGCTTCTCACCACCCTCGAACTGCGCCAAACATAACAAGATGAGTGGGTGCGCAGGCAGAGCGGTAGGTATGACTTAAAGCTTCAGCTAGCACAGCTTCGCACCTTCATGTTCGGCGTGGCCCGCTCAGCGTTCCGGAAGGGCAGGGGGCGCGGGCAGCCGACCAGGTGCGGAATCCTTTACCTGGTCACGCTCAGGCACCAGCCTCCGGCCCTCGCCCAGGTCCCGCTCGAACAGCTTGTAGTTGTTCTCCGTCTGTTGCGCCGGTGCACGACGTTGCGTCGCAGCCTTGACCGTAACACAGTTGGCAATGCATGCCGAGCACATCCGTCAGCAACACTTACCATCGGAGCGCTGTCGGGCAGGAGCTTGTCCAGCGGGCCAGCGGCAGCCGGCATCGCCTGCGAGGGCGGAGGCAACATTGGACCTTGGGGACTGAGGCATCAGTCCTAAAACTCGAAGAGATAAGGAGCGTCCAGACCCCCTACCAGCAGCAGCGCAGCAGCAAGCCCTGCAGCGCCAGCCTTGAGAGGCTGCATGTCCACAGGGCGCTGCGGGAGTGCGGCGTGGCACGCCACGCGCGCGCAGCGTGCCGGGCGCACAGCTGTCCGGGCCACCGGCGCAGGCGTGAAGGCAACAGATGTCATCATCATGTCTGCAGCGCTTTGTGAAGGGTCAATGTGCATGTGTTTCTCTCTGAGTGTGACTCAGTGTGCAGGCCGCAAATGGCCCTGCTAGTTTCAAAGGAAACGGAGGATGATGAAGAAGAAGCTAAAAACTTTAGTTGGACACGTTTCTTCACAGATATAGAACTATTGGTGCGCTGCTTGCGCACACAGAGATCAATAAAGGCAGTAGAGAGAGTGCGAGACTCATAGGCGCAGACATGTTCTTTTGCAGCACACAGAGCTCATTGGAAGCAGTACAGAGTCCCCGCACATGTTGTTTTGCAGCACTCCTCAAAACCGCAATTGCATCACACACCCTGGTCGCCCAAAGCTCATTTTCCACACGCACCAGATCAGATCAGCATGCACTCACACCACAAACACTTTGACCGTCAAAGCTTCACTCGAAAAGATACCGCGTCCTGGCCTGGGAGCCTGCCTGGCAAGTTTCTTCCATCATCGCATAGCCTGACAAAACAGCTCAGTCCAATGTCCATGGGCGCTCCGCGCTGTGGTGCACTCACAGCTCACGACATACTGAACGCTTGAGCCTCATCGGCTCCAAAACCAGCTGCTGTACTCTCTCTCTAGCTCTGGCTGCTGGTCAGCGGCACGCCAACCTTCGGGTTTGTGGGGTCGGTCTTGCCAATGTCGTCGCCGCCAGACTGCGCAGAACAGAGCAGAGCAGATATGTGAGTGCTTGAGCTCGCACAGCAGCAGCGCGTCGCTCACAGAGCCAACGGCGCTGTCGCACCTTAATGTCCGGGGCGGGCCCGCCGCCGCCGCTGTCACTGCCAGGCTTTGTAGCATTGAGCCTCCCCTGTTCGCTGACGTCGCCCGCGGCCGTCTTGAGGTTCTTCATCTCCTCCTCGATCTGTCACGGCCATGGATCAGCACGGTCAAGGTGAGCGCTTTGCCAACAGCGGCATATTGCGATGGCCGCCGCCACGCCCACCTTCGTCGAGCTGTTGGGCAGGATGTCCGACAGCACGCCGGCAGCGGCCGGCATTGCCTGCAGCGCGCGACTCACTTAGACTGCCAACCCATCCTGAAAGCATCTGTCCCAATACTCAGCGGGTGGAGGGCGCGCAGCCCGCCCCACCAGCAGCAGCGTGGCGGCGAGCGCTGCGGCGCCAGCCTTCAGGGGCTGCGCGGCCTCCACCGGGCGCGGCATTTGTGCGGCGCGGCAGCTCATGCGCGGGCGGCGCGCCGGGCGCGCCGCCGCCCGAGCAGAGAGAGCAGGTGAGAACGAGACACAGGTCGACATCATCTTGAGTGCGTCGAGTTAAATGGCGGACGTGGAGGTGTGTGGCGCCAAAGAATGAGTCAAAGTTCAAATGAGGCATCGATCGTTGCATGCAGACCCTGGTCTTAATGATGGGCATAATGCTCCAAACTCCGCGGCGCTGCAGCACAGTCATAAGTCTCGACCACCTGCGGGCTCTGCCTGCTCTATATGTGGGCCTCACAGTGCCACACCTGCTGCCCCTGATGGACCGCAGGCCACCACCAGGCTCCAGGGCGGGAAACAGAAAACAACACACA
>JAABUV010002451.1_pt1 | contig 25071 bp, 24 predicted proteins | sample 5559971 | NCBI WGS metagenome assembly JAABUV01 (sample SAMN10711881, study PRJNA513362) | rock metagenome | isolation source: Antarctica rocks | place: Antarctica: Victoria Land, Knobhead nord | collected 2015-12-19
GCTAAACTAAAGATACTATCAATATAAAAGACTGATATTATTATTATTACTTTAATAAAATCTAGATACAAGACAATACATCAAATAATGTACAAGATGAAAGACAAAGAGTAAAAGAAAAGAATGAAAATTCATAGACTGATCGCAACAAGTCGAATCATTGAGGTCGAGTCGAGTTCTCGACTCGTCAAGATTCAATTCGAGTCAGAATTTTGAAATTGAGTATTCAAGTCGAATCACGATGTTTGAACTGAGTATTTGAGTTGAGTTAGAGTGTTGAAATCAAGTATTGACTCGAATTCTCGATTCGACTCATCAAGACATGAAGCGAAGTACTACTAATATTCATCTGAGTGTCTGATAATGCAACAGAATAATGCAATTGATTGAAGAAAATTCATGCTTGTTAATTTACTACTGCTAATCTGAGATCACTATTATCTCATCATTTTTCTTCTTCTTCTTCTTCTTCTTCTTCTTCTTCTTCTTCTTCTTCTTCTTCTTCTTCTCATACTTCTTCTTGTACTCGTTCTTGTACTCATTCTCATTCTCAATCATATCTGCATCGTCATTTCTCTTGCTAAATTTCATCTTCTTGTCATCGTCGTCAATCTCAATGATATTGTCAGATTCATCATCTGATGAATCTAGTGAATTAACTATCTTTCGATCAATCGCATTTTTTTCATTCAAAAATGCGCTCATGAATTTGTTAAATTCTTGTATGACATCTGAATCGTTCGTCACCTTCAATTCATTCAATTCTTCATGATGTAAAATGCGTTGCTGAATTAGTTCAATAGTAGATATCATGTATCTTGACATGTTTTTCCCAAGTTCATCTTGTTGTGCAATAGTTTAATGCATACGTTAGTCTTTTCTTTCACATCAAACACAGTACATACATCGACAGTAGAAGTAGTATTGAATGTTGTCTTCATGACTATTGCTTCGAGCTTCGCTCGCTTCACAGTCTTCTTCTCTCTCGCCTTCTTCATCAAATTCGTCTCGAAGCATTGAGCTATTATACAATCAGCTTTTGAAACACATATGCATTACTCAAATGCATTATCATGCAGACTTTTTCCCACTCGATCATTCGTGATCGTATTTTGCATATTGTTCTTCATTTTCATCTGCTTCGCTTTGATGACTTTCTGATAAATGTTAATGCTTCTCAATTTGATGAGTTGTTTATAAAGAGTCACTCGATCTGCACTTTGTTTGATATAAAGAGTTTTCTGATCTTTGTTTCATCTCATTGCATGATTTCTACTTGCAATTGACTGCGACTTGATTAATAGATTGAACATTCTGCAATTTTGATTAGTCTCAATGATAATGCATATAGATAATGCATAATAATCTTCTTATCTGATAGTGATGTTGAAGTGCTTTTTCTAATGAACTTAGTCACAATAGATGAGTGCAATGAATAGATATGAGACGTAGAAAAAGTTAGAGTTAGAATAGATGTTGAGCGTAGATAAAGTTAGAATTGAAATAGATGTGAGATGAGATGTAAATAAAATTAAAGTTAGAACTGAATGTTAGAATTTATTCATCATCTTAGAGCTGCGATCAACACATTCATCATATTAGTGCTAATATCAAAACATTCGTCATATTGATTCTATTATAAACACAGTCAACAGTCATCATCTCTTGTTTACACATCATCTCTTGTTTACATCGTACTTCACTTTGCTCTCACTCAACTCGATAGTCTCAATTTTTCAAATCGTTGTCAGTTAATATACATCATGACTCATTGCAAGCAAACAAATAATGCATTTAAATAATGCATCTCTTGCTGCGCATTGCTGACAGACTTGATTTAGAACGAAAGTCTAAAGATGCATCATATGATGATTTGAGAATCTCAACTCGTGATGATATGACATCAGATAATCATATCACGAACGAATTAAAAGCAGACTTCAAGATCATATTTGAAAGCAAGATTAATAAAGTTCAGAAGATAATGCAAACAAATAATGCATCAAGCTATCAACAGCTAATTTATCATGACAGTCAAAGAGAAAATGAAAGTCAGAAATCATTGCACTTCGAAAGATACGTCATTATCAGAGAGATGCAAATTTGTTGATATTGAAGATCTCATTTGAAAGAGTAGTTCGCGAAATCATGCAGAATGAGACTGATATAAACAAAATGAATCAGAAAATGAGCGATGTGAACTATAAAATTCAGACTTCGACACTGCTTGCTCTTCAGAAGATTACAGAAGCGTTTCTATGTGAATTTCTTGTCAGTAAGTGCATTACTCATTTGCATTATCATTGATGTTTTACAACACTTACTGATATAATGCTTTACATATGCAGATAGCAATCTTCTTGCTATTCATGTCAAGCGAGTAATTCTTCAGCAGAGAGATTTGATACTCATGAAAACTTTGATGCGTAATCTCGAGATTCAGTTGAGTGCTCAATGAAAATAGCATTCGCGATATCTTGATCAGATCAAGTTATCTAGCATAGCAATACACTCTATGAACTGCATTATCTTTTTGCATTATCTTGTAACTATGTTATCATACTACATACATTGACAATGCAAAAGCGACTTCAAATGAAATGATATTGAACATTTAAACAATAATAGAATGTAAAACATTCAGCAAATCTGCTTTGAAAGAATCAGCAGCTTCATCAATCGCATTATCTTCATCTTCTTCTCTATGATAAATATTTCATGCTTTGATGATAGTCTTTTCAGAATTCAAGTTCATGATACGATTATAATACTTGAAAAGCATTATCTGTTCAACTAATTCTGAAGTTATTTGTGATTGATCTCATCGACAAACTCTTCTTGCAAGACTGAATGTTCATTCAATATCTACAGAGAATATTGAACATGAAAGAACATTCTTAGTCATTTGAGTCAATCTTGAATAGTTCGAGACGTTGTCTCTTTAATACTTTCATGTTGAAAACTTCTCAACAATAGCATCAGTGCGAAGATATCGATCATCTTCACTAACAGATACAGAGCGACGTTGAGTTCTTTGAAGAAGAGTTCGTGTAATCATCACAACAAATTATAGCATTGTTAATAAATGATCAATTGCATTATCATATTGCATTATCTGATCAACATCACTAGTCACTTGCGCTCTGACTTCTGCAGCCGTAGTTCTCTCTTCATAATGATGATGAAAATAGTTCTTGAATTCTTTTCTGTACTTGTCGTAATAAAAATGAGAATCATTCTCATTTGCATTTCAATCTTGATACAAATTCAGCTTTTGAGTAGAATCTAAAATCATAGCGAGATTTTATATCAGTTCATCTTTGCTCTTCATCTTGAAATAGTACTTTGCAAGCTTGTTAGAAGTTAGTTTGCAAGCTCGAAGAACAAGTGCTTGTGAAGTACATGCATTATTACGTACTATCGTCTCAATAACATTGAGATGATTGAAAAGAGCATCAAACATTCGAAATTCTAAATGTATGTCAACATTGATGATTCTAAATATAATCAGAGTTAGCTCGTAGAAAGAATTTAACATGTTGTCAATAAGCAATACTAGTGATCATTCGTTCTTCTTTAATCGAATAGCTTGAATCTTTGCATCTGTCAAGAATTTCTCAATTCATGTATCAATCATGTCACGCAGTTGATATGCACGTCGAAACATCAAATAGATAGAGTTTCAACGAATGCAAATGTCTTGTATCAATTTTCAAGATCTTGTTGATTGCAGCTTTAAAAGCGAAGCTTTCATTGAGAAAAACTGTTGATAGCAATAGTAATAGCGCGAATCTGTTTCATTGATTAGTAAATGCATTATCTTTTTGCATTATCATCTTGATAAATATCTTCTTGACAACAGTGCAAAGATCATTGCTTGTGATTACATTCTCAACTTAATCATCGTTCAATGACACAGCGAAATTGTCATTCAAAGTCTTTGATTCAATAGCTCTGATAAACTCTTGAGTCACTAGATTAATGATATGAGTCATACAAGAAATCGAGTTTTGTGCTCTATCTCATGAAATGTCACGTCGATTGAGCGCTCTTTCAAGCTTCTTCTTTAAAGTGTCATTGTTGCTTGCATTATCAGTAATAACATCAAAAAGCTTGTTCTTGATGTCGTATGTATTCAAAATCTTGAACAGCTCTTGCATCAAATGATGATCAGTATGTTTAACTTCAAGAGATATAAATTTAATGAAATGTTCACGATATTGAAATGTAGCATTCATTCAATATATCAAGACTCTCAAATAAGCGACTTTTTGAGAACTAGATCATGCATTCAACGCAATAAAAACACGTCGTGACTCTTTTAAATCTTGCTTTATCTTTGCATGAATCTCATCATATTTCAAGAAAATTATGTTTGACAATTTAGTGCGATGCACGAGAGTAATCTCTGAACGAAGCATTTGTAGTAACTGTCGAAAATGCTCGTTTTTGATGATTCGAAAAGACAAATTCAGTGCAACGAAAATCTGACACAATATCTTTTTTCAATTCTGTTGATTGAATTGAGATGATAAGTCAATATGACTTTTCTTCTATAAATATGTTAACTTTGCATTATCTATTTGCATTATCATATTGAACTTACACAACTGAAATCTATCTTAAGCTGTGAAAGAGAGTTGAGTTGTTTTCGTTTCATGCAAGCATTTGTCTTAAGATGCTTGATCATATTGATTGTACTAGATTCATCAATAGCTGTAAAATGATCTAGAATTTTAAAACAATTCTTGCATGAAATCTTAAAATATTCTTTCAATGTTGAGATCATTTGAATAAACTGATTTCAGATGTTGAATTGTCTATTTACTTCGATCTTCTTAGCTCAAAGTGAATTATCTATCTTTCTTTGAGTCTTGTTGATGACACTTTCGTCAACAGACGTCTGTAGTCATCATTGTTGAAATTGAGCATTGATATCAGAACTTCACTCAACATACTGATTATTCTCTCTTAATATTAGAAGAGAAGTATCGCGATGAATTCTATTCATCGCTTCTTGAAGAGTTCATCTCTTTTCGACAAAAATCTGATTAATGTTTCGTGAATCTTGACTTGCGAAGTCATTAGAATGAAGACTACTGAAAGTAAATGAATGAACGATCGAGAAATTAGATTTTTTCTCGATCGAAGATCTTGATAATTCATATGCCTTATCAGAATCAGACATCTTGCAATGTATTTTATTGATAATGCAACAAGGTAATGCAAACAACAAGAAAATGATGATGAAGAAATGAGAAATAGTTTTCTTTGTTGCACGTAGATCTTTCAAATATAATGACGTAATAGATTCAAAAATAGTAAATCTTAGTATTTGATGTCATTTTCGATTGCTTGACGAGTCGAGTCGAGAACTTGAATTCTGACTCGACTCGAGATCGATATCAAGTCGAGTCACGAGATTGATATCGAGTATTCAAGTCGAATCACGACATTGATATCGAGTACTCGAGCGAGTCAGAAAGTAGATATGAAAACTCAATTCGACGATCAGTCTAAGAATTCAACTTTTATATATATGAATTGAGCAAAATCAAGATTAGAAAGTAGTTTTATTGACTTAAGATTGCAGAAGTTTGCATATATGATTGAGATGATTGAAACAGAGATGTTAAAATTAAATTAAAATAATGATGATTAAATTGATGACTTGATTCATTAAATTAATTTAATGAATCAAGATTATTTAAAATATTAATGATTTATGTTTTAAATCAAATTAATGATCTGACATCATGACAGTAACTTTTCTCTTCAAAACTGAGCTTCTGTTAGATGACAAGAAGAAACAAGATGAAACAAGAAAGAATTGAAAATGAAGATTGAAATGAAACAAAAATTGATGTAAACGCATTTTAATATAATGAAGTACAGATGAAACTAGAATAAATCTGAGTCACATTTGAGTCAAATCTGAGCAAGATGTCTGAAGAGCAAGATAAGATGAAATGCATTTTAACATGATGATGCACAGAAATTGAAATACATCTAAATCACATTTGAATCAAATTTAAACAAGATGTCTGAGTCAAATTTAAACAAGATCTGAATCAGATTTAAGTAAAAAAAAGATGAAATGCAGTTTAATATGATGATGCACAGATGAAACTAAAATACATCTGAGTCACATCTGAGTCAGATTTAAACAAAATGTCTGAGTCAGATTTAAACAAGATCTGAGCTGAGTTAAAATAATGAAGATTGAACTTAAAGTTCTTGACATTAACATTAAAATATCACACATGACAATATATGTGATTCTTCGACGACAGAATTGACGAGATAATATTCATTAAGCATTTGCTCATAATTATTCAGAAGATGAAAAGACTTTCAAGTAGAAAAGTGATCTTCTCAATCAATGTAATACTTGAGCAGAAATGAATTATAACATCTATCATGCTTGAAGTTTAATATGCTGTTTACATATCAGAATCTTTTGTCACTTTTGATGATAACAAGTTCTTAAGATTTCTGATGTTGATTCAAGAGAAAATCACTTGTAATATGATTCAAAAGAATGACATGAAAGATTAAATAAATTTTTATGAATGTTAAAAAATTTAACTCAATGATCAAAGAATTATTCTTGAAGACATACTTAATCTTAAAGAGATCAATGTTATGATCATTTAACTTGATAGCAAGATGAGCAATGTTAAGATTGCAAGCATTCAATCAGACTTCATTTTCAACGAAGTATTTAAAATAAGAATGATGAGAGAGATTGACATTGAATTCATAAATGATCTGAGCTATAAGCATCTCATCACGTAAATGCTCAGTTAATTTCTTCATTTTCTTGATGAATTCTTTGACATTGATTAACTTGTTTCAAGCTTAAGACGTAAAATTCTTGAACAGAAACTCAGAAAACTTGAAGCTTAGACGTGAGTTCTGACTCAAATTGATCAAGAAGAATGATGCTAAAGTGATTAATAATGATGCATTATTGATGATGAATTCAAATTCAGAAAGTTACTTAACTCAATCATTTTGCATGTAGTTGATGAAGACTTGAAAATAATGTTTTATGACAGCATTGATTCTCTCGATTTGATCATCAATCTCAGAATGATACATCATTGATAATTTAACATTTATTTTCAACATTTTACACATATGCTTTCAGACATTGAAGATGAATTGTGTATCTCGATCAGACATGAAGAACTTAAGTAAATCATGATGTTTTCAAACATGAGCATAGAAGCAGTTAATAACTTCTTCAACTTTCATAGAAGTGATGAGAATTAAATGTTTCATTTTGATAAGATGATTGATGAAGATTAGAACATATTTATATGTAATATTCATGAAAATATTGAGCGATAAAGAATCTACATAGTTCATGAAAACATCACATCAACAACGTTTAAAAACTGAAAGAAAACACAATTATTCTTAAGTTTGTTATCTAGAGAGCTTAAAACATGTGCATACATGATAGTTTTGTACAAAGCATTGAACATACTTATAAATGTTTAATCATCAGTAAACTCAACTGATCAATTCATAACTTTTTGCTCTTTCTGAATGATCATTAATGATATTATCATGAGTGAGCTGAATGATACGAAGACGTAGTTTATTTGAGTTGAGCATGTACTTTCTTTCTTGAAAGTACAGATGATTCTCATGTTTTTCACACTTGACTAAAGAGATCTTGTTGTGATGTTGTGCTTCATTGCAAAGCACTTCAATTATTTGAGCTGCGAATTTGTCATTGATTTCAACTTACTTTCATAATATTTAAGTGAAAGTATTAGCAGAATCTTCATCAAGATTTAAAGTGTCTTAATCTAGCTGAAACTTAACATCTTTAACGTTGAATTCTTCAATTTCTAAATTTATAAGAACTAGAATTTGCAAAAGTGCTGAGATAATTGAAAACAGATGTAACTAAATTGAATTTAGAGTGATGATTTGTGACTAAAGCTTTATGATTTTAATGTTGAAAATATCAAGAGTGAGATTCTCAACAATATTGAGATCTAAAACATGAATTTTCAGAATTGTTTGATGTTGATATTGATATCAAGAATTGAATGTATTTCTCTTTTTAAAAAAATCTTCTGAGCGATGTGTCATAGCATTCAACTTATTATTAATCTTGTTGAGATGATAAGCAATGTGATAGTTGAATCTAGACAGAAACTCACTTCAACGAGCTTGATGATAACTCAACTGCTTAATTGACATGAAATACTTAAGATTTTTATGATTTGTGATCATCTTAACAGAATAAATAAAGTTTTCAAGCTCTGATCATCATTTTTTGAAAGCATAAACAATGATCATGAGTTCTTTATTGTAGATCTTGTAGTTACACTTGATTGAGTTATGCTTCTTTGAAAAGTAAGTGACTGAATGAAGAATCTCATTTTCATCATATTGAAAAAGAATGTTTTTGAATACATAGTTTGAAGCATTGATTTCTATCACAATCTTGTGATCTGAATTATAGTGACAAAGAATAATCTTGAAAGTGAAGACTTTCTTAAGAATGTTGAATGTAATTTGACATTTCTGAAATCAGACAAAGAATACATCTTTTCTGATGAGATGAGTAAGCGAAATAGTTATTCTACTATAGTCATAGATAAATCTTTTATAAAAGTTCGCGAAATCTAGAAAATTTTAAACGTCTTTGACATTGATCAAAATGAATCAATTGACAATGATGTTTATTTTAAAAGAGTTCATCTTGATCTCTTTAATGATGATTATCAATTCTAAATATGAAACTTGAGTGATGTGAAACTTGCATTTGATTATATTCATCTGAAGATTTGCTTCTTACAGCTTTTGCAAAATGAGTTTGACATGAATCTTGTGCTTAAGTTCATCATTGAAATAAATCAAGATGTCATTCAGATAAACTGTATAAAACTTATCTAAATATTTTCAAAGAATATTGTTGATGTACTTCTAAAATGAGACAGATTCATTACATAAATTGAAAAGCATAATTAAATACTTGAATAATTCAAATCGAGTGCAAAAGACGATGAAAGCTTCGTCTTCTTCTTTGATTCAAAGTCAATTGAACGCAGAAATGATATTCAGCTTGATAAAGATTTTAGCTCGACTTAAACGATTCAGCATTTCTGAGATCAGAGACAGAGAATATCAATTCTTGATTGTGATAGCATTCAGATCTTGATAGTTCATACAAAAGCAAATTTCTTCTTTGAGTTTCTTGATAAAAAGAACAAAGATGATCGTCTGAAAGTGATTGACTTGAATGAAATCTTTGCTCAGATTCTCATTCAAATAATGATGAAGTTCTAGAATTTCATCAGAACTCATGTTGTACAAAGCAAAGACTGAAGATTAAGCATCTTCTTTAAAATGTATGACATGATCATGAGTTTGATGCAAAGACAAAATATCAACATTCTTCTTAAAGAAGACATTTAGAAACTTAAAATATTTGAACAATAAAATTGTGATTGAATCGACGTTCTTACTTTGTCAATAAACTTCAAGATCTTCTTGTGTCGTGAATGCAGTCAAATGAAATTTCTTTTTCATTTGATGAAGATTCAAATGATGATTCTTATCATACATACTGTTTTGAGAGTGAGATGAAAATTAAGCAAGAGTTGAGCTGTTCTTTAAACAGATAGTCAAAGTTGCATGATGCAATCTTGACTCGTCAAAATTTAGACTAGAAGATGAGATTAACTCAAAATTCAAAAAGACATCAATTTTCTTTAAAATGATGTTAAACATTTCAATGTTTTTGACATGAGCAGCATGATCAAAGCTTCAAGCTCTTAACTTAACTATGTCAAGTTGTATAAAAGATTGATTGAATTAATCTGCTTAAAGAACAACAGAAGTTCTAAAGAAGAAAGAATTTCAACACTTGATTTTTGATGAGTATTCTTTTTGAATGACTTGAAAAATATAATTAGAAGCTTCTTGTTTCAGATGAAAAACAAGATTGAACGAGATTTGTTTCTTGTGAATGAGCTGAATATTAGTTGACTTTTCGTAAGTGAATGAAAGATTATATTACTTCTTGTAAGCAGATGAAAAACTGAGTTACTTTTTACAAGTAAATTGAAGATTGAATTGCTTCTTGTGAGCGAACTGAAAACTGAATTACTTCTTTCAAGTGAATGAAAGACTAGATTGCTTCTTAAAAGCAAATTGAATACTGAATTGCTTCTTATGAACAATCTGTAAACTGAATTGCTTCTTATGAATGATCTGTAGACTGAATTGCTTCTTGTGAATGATTCATGAACTGAGTTACTTCTTATGAGTAAATTGAGAATGAGACTGAAAGAAAGCTACTTTGTTAACTTTGAATGAGAAATTTTCTTCTTGTTGATTAAGATCATAAATCTTGATAAGAGATGAACAATAATGATTAAAACAGAAGAAGAAAGATAAAATGAGAATATTATGTTCAAAATTGACATCAATGACGTGATGATGAAATCATGATAAACTCATGATGATAAAATATTGACTTAATTCAATGATATAAAAGAATAGTTTTTCAATGTGTTCATTGAGAATCATTGTGATTTTGACAACATGAATAATATCATCAATTAAAGTGACTTGATCATCAAATTCTTGAAGTCTGCAAGAATGAGTTAATTGATACAAGAGAAGATGATGTTGTTGCATGAAGAATTTATTCATAAAGACATAAGCAAAGATTTCACTATCAATCAGAATGAGAATGAAAACTTTAGATTGAGCTTGATGTAGAATACAGAATACTATCATATAATTATCTTTGAATATCAAATTGAATTCAAAGAGTTTCAAGTCAGATTTAACAGAAAACTTTTTATATGATTGAAGTAAGAATGAAAAAATTGAAACTAGTAAACAAAATGATATGTATACAAATCTTTGAGCATGACTTAGTTTAAAAACTAAACTTTTCTTATGAGCAGTGAGATTTCTTCATCTATATTGATGATGTCATTGTCATAAACATTCATGATATGCAAAGTAAAAAACTTCTTATTTGAGCATTCTTTAATAATTTTGCTTAAATGTTGCAATTTGCAATAGTAGCACAGCTTTCACTTGTTGCAGATTTTCTTCATTTTAAAAATGATCAAAGTTTTATCTTGAATGATGATAATGACAAAGCTTAAATTCATTGACTCATTGAGAAACAAAAGAGAAAAAGACAAAGATACTGTCAAAACAACAGTCACAGAGATAATGATCTTTGAACTTAAAGAATTACTAGTCAATGCAGAGATACTCTTGACTTTGATAAATAAAATAATGACAAAGATGAAGTGAGATTGATGATGCTTAAGCTGCTGAAGCTTTTCATTAATTTTAGAGAATGCTTGAATTCATTAATGAAAGATGAATGATTGAATTTCATCAAGATTTTGTCAGAAGAAGATGATGACTTAAGTAAAATGATTGACATTGCATTTCAAACAGTCAATCAATGAGAAATTTTTCATCAAAGAATGTTCTTTCTTTTAATAAAAAAGATTGTAATAGTTGATAAAGCTATTCATGTTTTACTTCAAAGTTTTACAAAAATATAAATGAACATCTTTTGTTTTGAAAAAATTGTTGCAGTAATGATGCAACTTATGTTATCAATCTGCAAAGATGAAAATGATACAAAGATCATTGGCTTGATATTGATTCATTAAATTGTGAATCTTCTTATCTATGATGAGTCGTGACTCAATATAGATGATTTTGACTCAATGAAAAAAATAATGATCATCATTCATGTTCATGCGCTATATCAAACTTTGCTTTCATGCATTCAATCAATCTTTGTCTTTCTCATATTTAAATATGTTGAAAAGCTTCTTGAATTTAGAAGCAATAAAAACAATGACAGAGTTCACAAAGAAGTGAACGACAAGAAAAGATTGATTATTCAAGATTTGTGCAATGATTTGAGCTATCATCACAAGAGACTGAGAATTCAACTTTATATAAATTGAAGAACTGAAAACAATGAATGAGAATGAGATGATGACATCATGTTATCAAACTTGATTTTGAAGCTCTTGCATTACATGAAAGATTTCAACTGAATTTTCAATCACACTTTGAGTGAACTGTTTGATAACATGCTCATTATTGATCAAGAAATTGTAAAATGACTTTATTTAAGCGAAAGAATAATTAAATGAGATTTCAATGTATAAAAATGTTGCAGAAAATGTAGATCTTTCATAATGTTAAAGATTGAGCTAAACTAGAAATACTATTAATATAAAAGACTGATATTATTATTATTACTTTGATAGAATCTAGATATAAGACAATACATCAAATAATGTATAAGATGAAAGACAAAGAATGAAAGAAAAGAATGAAAATTCGACTTTTATATACATGAATTGAACAGAATCAAGACTAAACAATAGTTTTATTGATTTAAAATTGCAGAAGTTTGCACACATGATTGAAATGATTGAAACAAAATTGTTAAAATTAAATTAAGATAATGATGATTAAATTGATGACTTGATTCATTGAACTAGTTTAATGAATTGAGTTGATGATTTAACATCATGATAATTTTCAAGTACTTCTGCATGTTTCATCATTCAATGTAGCTTTAGTGTAACTTCTTAAGATCAAATGCTTTCATGTGCAATCTGAACTCGTTGCAGATGTTAGAGATCAGCATAAAGTGAGTCATATGAATGTCATTTAACTAATAGATAAATGTTAAGAAAGAAAAGTATCTATAGAAAAGAACTTAATTCTTTATATGTATGTTTCTCAGCTCTGTGCTAGACTTGAAAGAATTGATGTCTTACACATATGATGCAGAGTTTCAATGACATCACTACTAGTTTGAATGCTCACTAGACTCAATTAGAATGAAACTCAAATCAGAGCTAGAAAGAATAAGTGAAGACTAGAATCATAACATTACTTTTTCTCTTGAATATTCATGTTCGCATGAATGTTGTTTCTTAGTGCGCTTTTCTTGAATATTTGATATGAAAGTCATTGATCATCTCTTGAGTGTTTATAAATTCGTCATCGTCAGCGTTATATCAGTTGAGATCGTTATAATAGCTTTTTTATTTGACTTGATATTGAAGTCATCTTTGATATCATCAAGAGTTCAATATATTGTCGATTTTTCATTCATCTTCATCGTTTATTACTATTGACTTCAAGAATTCATTCTTCTGATCAGACAGAGAGTCATTGATGACAAAATAAAGAAGTTCTGAATGAAATACATTATGTATACACATAGTCTTGAGTAGTTTCAATTTATAAAATGAGTCAACAAGATCAATGATCTGAAAAGAGTCAAGCATCTTGTCATTCAATTTTTTGAAGAGTTTCGCTGTAATGATGTTTCGTTCATTCAAAAACATCTTTGATTCAATCTCATAATTGATCTTCTTTCTATACTTGTTAGCTTGATTCATCATTTGTTTTCGTGTTTTGATCAGAGCTTCACAAGCGAAGATCAATGTCTTGTTCATTTGTTCAGATATATTCTTGACTCGATCGATCTGCAAGCGTTCGCGAGTGCTTTCATACTTAATGATGTCAGAGTCAAAGCTCATACGAGAGTGAAAGCTCTTGTTCATGAAGAAGAAAGTCAAGAAAATGATTGAGAACAAGATGTTATTGTTGACAAACTCAATCATGAGTAGTCACTTGAATCAATCATTCTGCATATATGAACAGAAGAATCAAAGATATTGCTTAATGTTCTAATTGACTTGTTCGCTTTGATCGTTGATCTGAGAATGATAGACGATAAACAATCAAAGAAAAATGCTCAGTCATTTGCAAAGAAACTTTCATAGTATAGAGATGAATTGCGAATCTCGATCAGATACTATGAAGCTTGATAGATCATGAGTTCAATATATTTATTGAATCAGCATTTCAGCTGTCTTTTTGACAGTAATATCTTCATCATCAATGATGTAAGAAATATAATGTCTTTTCTTTAACAATCTGCAGATGATTGTCAGAATAGCGTTGTATTCACTTGAATCAAATAGATTGATAATGAAGTTCATTGCTATGTCTTGTCATTGCTGTTCGAATATCGATAGAGATTGAAGCAAGTTATTTAATTTATTTCTAGATGTCTTTGAACGTTGACAGACATAGCAGTTTTGAATATATCGATCTACTGTCTTTTGCATGAATGATCAATAGTAATTTCGTTTTATGATCTTTACAGTTCTAAGAATATCAGAATGACTCATTGATGACTGATCATGTACTTCACGAATCAGATTCATTTGTAGAAGTTCATTGAACGAAACTCATAGCTGATTATCATGATACAAGATTTCATTCTGAACACGACAATTCTTCAATTTGATATCTTCACATTATGTCTCATCTCTTGCTATTGCTTCGCGAAGTAACGTACAATTCTCGTCGATCTCATTAGTCTCAAGAATCTGTTTATAGATTGATTCATTGATGTTCTTCTTTAGATCAGCAATTTTCATTTAATTTGAAGTCAGAATAGTGATTCATTGATAGCGAATGCGCTCATCTTCTGAATCTTTGAGCACGACGTCAGCTTGACGAGTTAATGCATTGATCTTGATGTTTTGTTTGTCAGATCAATACATTATTCTGAAGTTAAAGTCAGCGAGCTTTTGTACTCAGCGCATCTATCATCTGCTTAGCTCTTTGTCTTTCATCAATGAGATGAGTGCTTGATGATCGATAAACATCTTGATAGAAATGTCAGTTAACTTCAGTTCAAGTCATCAATGTTCAAATGCTTGAATGATGATCAGCAGTTCTTTATCATATATCTCGTAGTTGCATTCAGCAGAGAACATGTTCTTGCTATAGAAAGCAATTGAATGTAGAATTTCTTCGTCGTCATATTGAGACAAAACTTCATCGTTGACATAGTTAAATGAGTTGATTTCAAGAATAGTTTCATGAGTCTGATCAAAGTGACGAAGTATCGAAGTCTCAATCATACATCTCTTCATATGATTGAATGTCGTCTGACAAATCTCATTTCATTCAAATATGATCTTCTTTTGAATAAGTTGAATCATAAGACGAACAATCTTCGAAAAATTCTTGATAAAGCGTCGATAGAAGTTGCAGAAGTCAATGAAGAACTGTATCTAAGTGAGACTATTGAGTGTAAATCATTCAACGACTGCTTGTATCTTTTGAGAGTTCATCTTCAATTCTTCAATTGACATCAAAAGTTCTAGAAAGATGATTTTCTGCACATGAAACTTGCATTTGTTTATGTTTATCTGTAGATCGATCTCTCGTAGTCTGTTCAAGATTAATCATACATGTTGTTTGTGTTTCTTCAAGATCTTGCTGTAAATAATAATGTCATTTAAATAAATCTGACAAAACTGATGTAGATATTTGAACAACACGTCGTTCATATAATGTTGATAAAACATTGATTCATTTGTTAATTTAAAGAGCATTACATGATATTTGTATGAGTTGAAGAAGATAATAAAGATAGTCAAATCTTCGCTATCTGAATGCATATGTAGTTTGTTGAACGCGACAATGATGTTCAATTGAGTCAGATACTTGCTTTCTTGTATATGAGTGAAAGTCTCGTCTATCAATGACAAAGAATAATGATTTCGTTTGATCAAAGCATTAAGCTTTCTGTAATCAATGCAGAAACGCAGACTTTCGTCTTTCTTTTCGATGAACAAGATGAGCGAAACGTATGATGCGAAGCTGAAGAAAATGAATTCTTTGTTTAGATGATTGATCAGATACTTCTTTATCTTCTGAAGTTTGTGATCGAACATCTGATAAAGTCTGCTTTGAAGAAACAATTCTTCGTCGATCAACTCAATTTTGTGATCATAGAAATAATGAGATGATAGTTGATTGATCATAGTTCGATCAAAGACGTCTAAATAGTCGTAATATTCAGAGAAAAGCTTGATTTTGACTTGCTCAAGAACTTCAGCATGAGAAAGCTTATGCAGATTCACTTCTTCAGACTTGTTTTCAGCTGTAGTTATAAGTCAATCGATTTTTGAGATGATAACAGCAAAGATCTTGACGTCTGATTGTTTGACTAACATTTTATATGTCATCGCTTCTATTATTGCTATGCTCGTTGAACTGAAAAAGAATGATTTCAGACTGAACGTCGATTTAGAATTGACGTTAGTCAAAGTCGCGTCATGCTGTTTCAACTGTTCAATGAACTTCTTGTTTTGACTGAATTGAGATGTAACGAAAGTGAAAGATCTCTTCAGTATATGAGTAGAAGTCAAGCTTTTTCATTTCATGATTGATTTATTGCTTAAGAATAGAGCAATCAATTTCTAACTAGTAGAGTTGAAATTCAAAAATCGAAGAAAATTGATTTGCATATCAATTACTAGATTGATTTTGTTCATTCATGTTTTTTCAAGAATCATTTGATGTTGATCTAATTGAGTGATTGACATTAAGCTGTATTAATCATATGATCTTGAACAGTCAGATTTGAATAAATGACATGAGTAATGAGTTTCTTAGCATAATGATCGTTGAATTCTCGAATTGACTTCGCTTTGTTCAAAGTCAAGAACTCGATTTGCAACTGATCACAAACAATCTGCGCGATCACTTCATCAATGAACGAATAGTCAGCAGCTTCGATGTCAATCAATGACTTCAATGAGTAACTAATTTCATTGCTAGAAAGTACACATTCAATAGTCAAAGATTCAGAAGCAAAAGAATCATCTGACATACTCATCGTTGAAGAAATTAACACATCTTTCATCACGTTTTTGATGAAAGTCTCTAGTTTTTTGTCTTGTTATTCTCGAAAGACATTTTCTCATTCTCTTTATTCTTCGAAATGATGATCTCATGTAAACAAGAAGTGAATGCACAAGATGCAGAAGTGTTGATCTTGTTTAACTGAGAGCAATTCTTGAACAAATAATCAAAGATATTGCAGATGTAGCAGATAATTGACAATCTCACTGACTCAGAAATAGAAAAGATAGTTGACTTAACATAATTGATTATCAAAGTTGTTATTGACAGAGAAGTAGCACATTTATCAGATACGACAGTGACTTTGATGATGACAGTGTAACGTTCGTTGCGAAGCTGATAATTGACTCATCGTTTACTATTCACATCTTGAAGAAAGATTCTTAAGCGAGTGAGCGAAGTAAAGTTCTTTGAACAGATTGATAAAGCATTCTGCAAGCGATTATTGATTTTATTCTGAAGATCATTCATCAGAATGTGATTATCATATTCAAGATAACTGAATAACTTCATAAAGTTGAAGTAGAAAACATTGAAAGACTTGTCTGCTTATCTCAGAGCGTTGTACTTGCGACGACACTTTCAATTCTTATTCAGTTCATCATATATTTCTTTCAGATGCTCAAATAGCTTGTCGATCAAAATGTATGAATGCAAAGCATCATGTCAACATCAAGCGAAGATGTGCTCAGCAGCATCATCTTCTAGTCTAGATATCACATAGATAATACAGATATTCTCATTATCGAAGTTATCAACATTTGTCTGAAGCTTATCATCTATCTTGACTCTTCAGCTGTTTCATGTTGATTCATCTTTATCAATGAATATAAATGAGTTCAAAAACTTGAAGAACTTGTGATGATCGTTGTCAAATAAAGTGAATGATTCTCATCAAGTATGATTCTCGATAGAAGCTTGAGACTTTGTAGACTGTTGAGATCAAGATTGATTCGCTGAACGCTGTCTCTTTTTGAGATTCAATACTTTCTTTCATAGTTCAGCAATAGTCTCTTCTTGAGTGTCTATTGTCATTTAATTGATCTCTAGCTCATCAAGTCTCTTGATGTGATCGACTTGTAAATTGATTCATTGCTTGTTGAGTTTCAAAGTCATGTTTCATTGATCTTTTAGCTCGATCAGCATCTTGATGATCTCGTTTGACTGATCAATAACTCATTGACGAAGTTGTTGACTTGTGTTGATGTCTCATGAGATAGCAACATTCTGAGATCTTGCTGAAACATCGAAAGAAATAAGAGAAACTCATTTACTAGCAATGCTTTTAAGCAGATGAGTCATTCGAGATTCTGTTAGAGATTTGCTTAGAGTGAGTCAGATAGAGATGTCATTTAACTAGAAGATAAATGCTAAGAAAGAAAGATAGCTACAGAAAAGAAGCTGACTACATATGTGTGTTTCTCAGTCGACGCTAGGCTCAATAAAGACTAGTCAAGATGACGAAGCGAGAATAGATCTGACAAGACTAGAAGATTGAGTCTGACAAGACTAGAATCGTGACATTACTCTCTCTCTTCGACGATTCATGTTTGCATGAATGTATTTTCTGTTCGACTCGATTGATTGCTCAATCATGATTTCACAGACTCAGATCTGTTAAATTGTGATTGATTAAATTGTTGATTAGCGCGATTTGTTCGAGTATCAAATATGAAAATCATCAATGATCTTCTGAGCGTTCATAAATTCGTCGTCATCAGCGTTGTATCAATTGAGATCATTGTCATAGTCATTTCATTTGACTTTATACTGATATATCATCGATTTTTCACTCGTCTTCGTCGTTTATCACTATTAAATCTGAGAGTTCATTCTTTTGATCAGACAAGAGATCGTCGACGACAGAGCGAAGCAGATCAGAATGAAATACATCATGAACATGCATAGACTCTGATAAATTCAGTTTATATAAAGAGTCGATGAAATCTAGATTGATGAAAGAATCAAGCATTTTGTCATTTAGCTTCTTGAAAGATTTCGCTGTAACGATGTTTCTTTCATTCAGAAACATCTTTGATTTGATCTTATAATCAACTTCTTTTCTATGCTTATTGACTTGTTTCATTATTTGTTTTCGTGTTTTGACTAGCGACTCGCAAGCAAACTTCAGTGTTTTGTTCATATGTTCAGATATATTCTCGACTTTAGTCGTCTGCAAGCGTTCATAAGAACTTTCATATTCGATGACATCAAGTTCAAAGCTCATACGAGAATGAAAGTCTTTGTTTAAAAAGAAAGAAGTTGAGAAGATGATTGAGAACAGAGCATTATTATCAACGAACTTGATCATGAGTAGTAGCTTAGCTCAGTCATTCTGCATGTACAAACAGAAGAATTGAAGATATCTTTCAATGTTCTGATTGATTCATTCACTTTGATCATCGATCTGAGAGTGATAGATTGTGAAGAGTTGAAGATTAATGTCTAGTCTTTTACAAAGCGACTTTCATAGAATGAAGATAAATTGATAGTCTCGATTCAAAACAATGAAATCGAGTAAATTGTGTATTCAATATATTCACTGAAGCATTAGTTCAGCTGTTTTTTCTGCTGTGATTTTCTCGTCATCAGTGAAGTAAGAAATATAATGTCGTTTCTTTGACAGTTTACATATCACTGTTAGTATGATGTTTTTGTCTTTTGAAGAAGATAAGTCGATGATGAAATTCATGACTATGTTCTTTCATCACTGTTTGAATATGAGTAGAGAATGTAGTAGTTCATTGAATTTATCTTGAGAAGTCTTTAATCGCTGACAAATGTAGCAGTTTCGAATATATTGATCTATTGTCTTTCGCATTGAAGATCAATAGTAGTATCTTCTTATTATCTTCATCATTCTGAGAATTTCAAGATGATCAATAGAAGATTGATCGTGAACTTCTCAAATTAACTTTATTTGAAGATGCTCATTGAAGAAAACTCATAGAAGATCATCTCGATATAGTATTTCGTTCTGAACTCGACAATCTCTTAATTTAGTATCTTTGTATTGAGCTTCTTCTTTTAATACGACTTCACGAAGTAGAATACAATTCTCGTTGATTCTGTTAACTTCTAGAATCAATCGATAAATTGATTCATCATTCTCTTTCTCTTCTAGATCAACGATTTTCATTCGATTCGACGTGAGAATCGTAGTTCGCTGATAGTGACATCATTCATTCTCGAGACTTCTAGAAACTGAATCAACTCAACGAGTCAATGCATCAACTTTGATGTTTTATTTGTCTGAGCAATACATGATTTTGAAGTTGAAGTCAACGAGCTTTTGTACTCAGCGCATTTGACGTCTACTTAGCTCTTTATCTTTCATTAATGACGTTAAAGCTTAATGATCAGTGAACATCTTGATGAGTAGCTCAGTTAATTTCAGCTCAGATCATCAATGCTTGAAGACACAAATGATTGCTAGTAATTTCTTGTCATAGATTTCGTAACTGCACTCAGCGAGACTCAGATTCTTGCTGTAGTAGATCATCGAATGCAATGTTTCTTCGTCGTCATACTGAGAAAGTATGTCATCGTTGACGTAGTCGAATGAGTCTGTTTCAAGAATAGTCTCTCTATTCTGATCAAAATGACGAAGAATAGAGACTTCAGTCATTCATTTCTTCATATGATCAAAGATCGTTTGACAAGCTTGATCTCATTCAAATATCATCTCTTTTTGAGTTAGTTGAATCAGAGAATGAACAATGTTCGAAAAGTTCTTTATAAAACGTCGATAGAAATTGCAGAAGTCGACGAAGAACTGCATCTGAGTGAGGTTTGTAGAAGTAGATCATTCGACTACTGCTTGTACTTTTCTGAAATTCATCTTTAGTTCTTCAATGAATAGCAATAGTCTCAAAAAGAAAATCTTCTGAACATGAAACTTGCATTTGTTTATATTCATCTGAAGGTCAGTCTCTCGTAGTCTATGTAGAACTAATCATACGTGTCGCTTATGTTTCTTCAGTGTTTTGCTGTAGATGATAATGTCATCTAGATAAATCTGACAAAACTGATGAAGATAGTCAAATAGCACATCGTTCATATAATGTTGATAGAAAGTTGAATCGTTGATTAATTTGAAAAACATCATGTGATATTTGTAGAAATCAAAAGAGATGATAAAGATAGTCAAATCTTCGCTGCTTGAATGCATACGCAGTTTGTTGAAGATGACAATGATGTTTAATTGAGTCAGATATCTGCTATCTTGAATACAAGCGAGAGTTTCGTTTATTAGCGATAAGAAATAGCGATTTCGTTTAATCAAAGCATTGAGCTTTCTGTAGTTTACACAGAAACGCAAGCTATCGTCTTTCTTTTCGATGAATAGTATGAGCGAAGCGTATGAAGCTGAGCTAGAAGATATAAAGTCTTTATTCAGATGCTCAATCAGATAATTCTTCATCTTTTGAAGCTTGTAGTCAGACATATGATAGAGACGACTTCGAAAAGCTATTCTCTCATCAATCAACTCAATTTTATGATCGTAGAAGTGATGAGAGAATAGTTGATCAGTTATCGCTCAATCAAACACGTTTAGATAGTCATGATATTTCAAAGAAAGCTTAGCTTTGACTTCTTTCAAGATCTCTTCATGTGAAAGCTCTTGTAAATTTACATCTTCGAGTTTATTTCTAGCTGTTTTTAGAAGTCGATCGATTTTCGTGATGATGATCGCGAAAGTAGTCATATTTGACCGTTTGACTAGTGATCTATATGCTGCAGTCTCTATCATTGCTATGTTCATTGAATTGAAAGACGAAGCGAAGTTGACTGAATTAAATGATTTCACGATTTTACTGAATGAAGATGACTTCTCGCTGAGTCGAGTGACAACAGAAGAGATAAATCTCTTTAGTATTTGAATAAAGATCAAACTCTTCTGTTCTATCAAGATTTTCTTGCTCGAAAGAACAGTTGAATGAGCTTTGATAGAAGCTTTGATATGAGTTTCGAAACTAGAAAATTGAAGATGATTGTCTTTCATATCAATAGTCATCTCGATCTTGTTCATTCATGTTTTTTCGAGAATTATCTGATGTTGATCTAATCGAATGATCAGCATAAAGACAAAACATTTCATATGATCTTGAACAGTTAGATTCAAATAAATCGCATGAGTAATGAGCTTTTTTGCATAATGATCATCGAATTTCCTTATTGATTTGAGCTTGATTAAAGATAAAAATTCAATTTGCAAATGATTATAAACATTTTGCGCGATTAATTCATCAATGAACGAATAGTCAGCTGCTTCAATGTCAATTAATGACTTTAATGAGTAACTAATTTCATTGCTAGATAGTACACATTCAGTAGTCAAAGATTTCGAAGCAAAGAAATCATCTGAGCTGCTCATTGTTGAAGAAATTAACACATCTTTCATCGCGTCTTTGATGAAAGTCACTAGTTTTTTGTCTCATTCTTCGATTTCTCTGTAAATAATTTCTTCTCTTCTTTTGACATAATAATCTCATTGAGACGAGAAATGAATGCACGAGATGTTAAAGTACTAGTCTTCAACTGAGAGCAGTTTTTTGAAAGATGACTCGATACTTTGCAGTTGAAGCAGATGATTGACATTCTTGATCATTCAGATTCGAGAATGAAAAAAGTAATGAGTCGAACATAGCTAGTAGTTGAGGCTGAAGTTGATGTTGACGAAGAAACAAAACGTTTTTTCGAAGCTGCTATTAATTTGACTGTTTGTTACTCGTCACGTAGCTGATAATTGACTTGTTGTTTGTTATTCACATCTTGAAGAAAGATCTTGAGCTTATCAAGCGAGCTAAACTCTATGAGACAAACTGACAACACATTCTGAAGACAATTGTTGATTTTATTCTGAATGTTGTTCATCAGAGTGACATCATCGTAGTTCAGAAAGCTGAATATTCTAGTGAATTCTGAATAGAAAGAGCTGAAGAGCTTGTTGAGCTGCTTCAGAGCAACATATTCATGATGACACTTTCAAATCAGGTTCTGATCTTCGTAAATTTCTTTCAGATGTTTCAGTAATTCTGATAGTGATTAATAGAATGAGAAAGCATCAACATTATGCTTTGCATAGATTTGCTGATCAGCATCATCTTCTAGTCTGAAAATCACATAAACAATATGAATCTTTTCAGTAGAATAATGATTCGCGTTGACATCAAGCTTGTCAACTATTTTGATGTTTCATGTCTCTCAGATAGAGTCATCTGTTTCGATGAAGATGAGTGAATTTGAAAGCTTGATGAACTTGTGATGATCATTTTCGTTTTCGTTATCAGATAGAGTAGAAGATTCTCATTAAGAGTGAGCTTCGAAAGTTGAGCTTCATTCAACTTCAGAGCGACGAATCAAAACTGAGATCGTAGAAGCTTCTTTTTGATTGATTCATTGCTCAGCTGACTGAGTATCTTGACGAGACATAGATTGATCAGCTTGACGTTGTTTCGCTCTGAAGTTCAATCGCTCGCCTTGTAGCTGATTGATCTTTTTCTCTAATTCATCATTTTTATCAAAAGCGACTTTTAGTTGTTTTGCTCTCTTTTTGTGATCGTCTTGTACAAGAAGTCAGTGTTCATTAAGTTGTAGAGTCAAGTTTCGCTGACTTCAAAGCTCGTTCAGCATATTGATGACTTCGTCAAGTTGATTGCTGACTCAATGAAACAGTTATTCTTCAATGTTTATGTTTCATGAGATGACAGCTTTCTTAGCTTCAACTGAAGCATCAATGAGTAGAAGTGAAACTCTTCTATTGACAGTGCTTCTAAGCAGACGAGTTGTTTGAAGCTCAACTGACTCGATGTTGCATGTCATGATGAGAGAAGATAGAAGTTGTTGAGATAAAAGTAGATGAGAAGTTGATGTTTTGAATTGATGTTTTTTGATGAGTGAAAATTCAAAGAATCTCTTGTGAATTTCAGATAATAATTAAGTGCTTTATTCAAAGAATTTCTTGCAAATAGAATGATGAAAATGAGTGTAGAATCGAAGAATTTCTTACGATCTAAAATGATGATGCAAATTTGAAGAATCTCTTGCAAATTTTTCTTACTGAATAGATTGTTTCATATCATTTATTCGTTGATAGCAAAGTAGTAAATGATGAGCATTTATCTAATGTTAGAAGTCTGTCTAGAGCGAGTCAGATAGAGATGTCATTTAACTAGAAGATAAATGCTAAGAAAGAAAGATAGCTACAGAAAAGAAGCTGACTACATATGTGTGTTTCTCAGTCGACGCTAGACTCAATAAAGACTAGTCAAGATGAAGAAGCGAGAATAAATCTGACAAGGCTAGAAGATTGAGTCTGACAAGACTAGAATCGTGACAGATTCGACTGTGTTACAATTCTAGTCTTCGTTTATTCTTCATCTAGTCTTCGTCTGATTTCACTCTAATTGAGTCTAGCGAGAATCTGATCTAGTCATGTTGTCATTGAGACTCTGCTTCATATGTGTAAGACGTCAATCTCTTCGAGTCTAACACAGAGCTAGAGCACACACATATAACAGCGAGTTCTTTTCTGTAGATACTTTTCTTTCTTAGTATTTATCTATTAGTTATATTATACTCATATGACTCGCTCTATGTTGACTTCTAACAGACTGATTCGAAGTCACATGTCATTGTAAGAAAGATAAAGATAGATAGATAGATTTGATAAATTTGAGTAAATTTGAATGTGTGTTTTTAATGAAAGTAATTCAAAGAATTTCTTACGAATTTTCTGAATGAACGAAGTAAATTATTTTGTATCATCTACACGTCGATAGCAAAGTAGTTGATTAACATTTATCTACTGTTAGAAATCAGCATAAAGCGAGTCATATGAATGTCATTTAACTAATAAATAAATGCTAAGAAAGAAAAGTATCTACAGAAAAGAACTCAATTCTTTATATGTATGTTTCTCAACTCTGTGCTAGACTCGAAAGAATTGACATCTTACACATATGATGCAGAGTTTCAATGACATCACTACTAGCTCGAATGCTCACTAGACTCAATTAGAATGAAACTCAGATCAGAGCTAGAAAGAATAAACGAGAACTAGAATCATAACAACAGACATGTCTGATCTTTTGTTGATATCATAGTTTTCACTGTTTTCAGAGAAGTCTGACTATCATTGTATACTTTGTATATCTTTTCATAATACTTTTGATTCTCTGTCATTACGTCTGCAAGATGTTTTGCTCTTGTGATCAATTCTTTCAGTTCTTCATGATGAATGATGATTAAAGTTGATTTTCTCAATCTTTTATTTAACTCTCAGTTAATTCTCATTGC
>JAABUV010002452.1_pt1 | contig 25056 bp, 23 predicted proteins | sample 5559971 | NCBI WGS metagenome assembly JAABUV01 (sample SAMN10711881, study PRJNA513362) | rock metagenome | isolation source: Antarctica rocks | place: Antarctica: Victoria Land, Knobhead nord | collected 2015-12-19
GCCCGCGCACGCCGGAATCCGGCGTGCGCGGGCCATGCTCATGCTATAGTGTCTTGTTTTCGCCCCACCGGTCCCATGCAACCCACGACAGGCGCGTTCGTCCGCCCCTGCTCACGGCGCAACGCAGGGGCGCCGTCAGCCGCCGCGCCCGCATCAACTTAAAAGAAGTGTTATATCCCCAACGGCGTTTAGTCAGGTAAGGGGCGGCGATCCGCTGTACTGTTAGAGTCATAGGGTGGATGTTGGCTCTCCCACGTCCATGGCCCTCCAGCGGCGGGCGCCATACGAGTAATGGACCGCCCTGGCGGCGTGCGGAGAGCCGGCTGTGTTGCACAGGAGCGCGGGCGCATGACGTATACCTACGCTATTCATCCTCTAAGCCCACGAACAGCACGCAGGTCGTGGACGTGCGACACCCCACTGAGGCGGTGGAGCAATCCAGGCGCTGCTATAGTGCGGCCGATGATTACGTCGGCGTGTATAGCCATGGTATGGCCGGCATGGCGGCGTCGCACGGAGCGCCACGCACGTCACGGCTACGACAACACAGACAGATAGCGGAGGTGAAGCCGGTGGTCGCCCAGAAAAGATTGGCACGCGTCGGGCGTGCGCGTCCCAAGACAAGCGCGCCGCGATCGCCAGGGACCGTCCTCGTGACCGGCGGGGCGGGATACATTGGCTCGCTGTTGGTGCGCCGCCTGCTGGCGCGGGGGCTGAACGTGCGCGTGCTGGACGCGCTGCTGTACGGCGACAGCGCGCTACGGGACGTGCTGGATCATCCCAACCTCGCGTTGGTCCGCGCCGACCTGCGCCGTCCCGACACCATGGCGCACGCATTCGGACAGGTCGACGCCGTCGTACACCTGGGGGCGATCGTGGGCGACCCGGCCTGCGCCCTCGATCCGTACTTCACGACGGAGATCAACGTGGACGGCACGCGGGCTATCGCCGAATTGTGCAAGCGCAACGGTGTGCGGCGGCTGCTCTTCGCCTCGACCTGCAGCGTCTACGGCGCGAGCGACGACATCCTGGACGAAGGGTCCGCCCTGAATCCGGTGTCGCTCTACGCCGAGAGCAAGATAGCTTCCGAACGGCTGCTGCTGGCGTTACACGACGACACCTTCGCGCCGGTGATCCTACGCTTCGCCACGGCTTACGGCCATTCGCCGCGGCCGCGCTTCGATCTGGTGGTCAACCTGCTCACCGCGAAAGCCGTCGCGGGCGACCCGATAACTATTCATGGCGGCGAGCAGTGGCGGCCTTTCGTCCACGCCGACGATATTGCCCGCGCCGTGATTTTGGCGCTCGACGCGCCCTTGCAGACGGTCGCCGGCCAGGTCTTCAACGTGGGCTCCAACGAACAGAACCATCAGCTATCCGAGGTCGGCACGACGATCAAGAGGCTCATCCCGGACGCCGATGTCATCACGAGCCCACTCAGCGTCGACCGGCGCAACTACCGCGTGCGCTTCGATAAGATCCGTGCGGCGCTTGATTTCCGCCCGATCCACCACTTACAATCGAGCATTTCGACCTTGCAAGCGGCGCTGGAAAGCGGGCGCCTCGGGTCATATCTCGACGACTACTACAACAACTGCCAGTTCCTGCGCGCCGCCATGCTGGATAACCACTGGCTCGCCGTGCACAAACCAGATATCGACGTGAGTGGGATGGACGACGCCCTCGCGGATGATATACTCATCACGAACGCTGTAAGCATCGCCTGAGGAGCACTCATGGTCGCTATTCCCGCCACGCGGCAACGTATCCACCTATCGCCACCCCATATGTCGGGCCTCGAGCGGACGCTGGTCCAGGAGGCGTTCGACACCAACTGGATCGCGCCGGTCGGCCCTCATGTCGACGCGTTTGAACGCGAGTTCTGCGACACGGTTGGCGCGTCCCACGCCGTCGCGCTCTCTTCGGGGACGGCGGCGCTACACCTGGCGCTGCTCTTGCAAGGCGTCGGCCCCGGCGACGACGTGCTGGCTTCGACCTTCACCTTCGCCGCCAGCGTCAATCCAATCGTGTATCTGGGCGCGCGGCCCGTCTTTGTGGACAGTGAGCGGGGCTCCTGGAACATGGATCCCGCGCTGCTATCCGCGGCCCTGGCCGAGCGCGCCCGGGGCGGCCGCCTCCCCAAGGCGGTCGTGGTCGTGCACTTGTACGGGCAGAGCGCCGACCTCGACCCCATCATGGAGGCCTGCGCCCGCTACGATGTGCCGCTGGTAGAAGACGCGGCCCCGGCGGTCGGGGCGCGCTACAAAGGGCGCGCGCCGGGGACGTTCGGCCGCGCCGGCGCCTTTTCCTTCAACGGCAACAAAATAATCACCACGGCGGGCGGCGGTATGCTGGTCTCGGACGACGCGGCGCTGATCGCCCACGCGCGCAAGCTCGCCACGCAGGCGCGCGACCCCGCGCCGCACTATGAGCACTCCGAGATCGGCTACAATTATCGCCTGAGCAATGTGCTCGCCGCGATCGGGCGCGGGCAACTGATGGTCCTCGAGGAGCGCGTGGCGGCGCGCCGGCGCAATTTCGACACCTACCGTCGCGCGCTCGGCGACATCCCTGGCATCGACTTCGCGCCGGAAGCGCCGGGTGGCCGGCACACGCGCTGGCTGACCTGTGTCACGTTCGATCCCGACCTGTGTGGGACCGACCGCGAGACGGTGCGCCTGGCGCTCGAGGACGAGAACATCGAGTCGCGTCCGCTATGGAAGCCGATGCACCGGCAGCCGGCCTTCGCGGGCTGTGACTACTATGGCGGAGCGGTGTCCGAGGATCTCTTCGCGCACGGCTTGTGCCTGCCATCGGGGTCGGACCTCGCCGTGGACGACGCGGAGCGCGTCATCGAGGTGATCCACCGCTGTATCAACGTGCCATAGTGGCGCCCGCATTGCTACGACAAACCGACGAGCCACACACGATTACTATGAAAAGGCCGACCATGAATCTACTGCATTTTTGGCGGGTTTTCCGCCGTTGGTGGTGGCTCCCCGTGACCGCCGCCCTGCTCGCGGGGGGCGCGGGCTACGTGTTCAGCAAGCGGACACCACCGGTCTATCAAACGTCTACGCGGCTGCTTGTGAGCAGCACGCAGCCGACGGGGCCGACGAGCTACGACGATACCCTCGCCAGCGCGAGCTTGGCCCAGACCTATAGAGAGTTTGCCGCTGATCCATTCATATTGCAGCAAACGATCGATGGTCTCCACCTTGGGCTGACGCCGCCACGCCTCGCTCAAAAGGTCGACGCGCAAATTGTGCGCAACACCCCGCTCTTGGAAATCACAGTGCAGGACGGCAGCCCAACACGGGCCGCCGCGATCGCCGACACGCTCGCGCAAGCCCTCGCGACCTACGTGAACCGCCTGCAGACGCGGCCCGTCCAAGCGGCAGGGCAACAGGTCTCCCAGCAGATCACCACGCTGCGCAAGACGCTGGCGAGCGCCACGGCCCTACTCAACAGCCTGCGCACAACGCTATTCCCGGATGCGGCGACGGCGGCGCGGGTGCAACAATTGCAAGACGAGGTCAACGGATATCAAACTCAACTTACCGGGCTCATCGATACGCAACGGCAGATAACGATTGGGCAGGTGCAGACGGCGGCGACCCTGACGGCGCTCGGCCCGGCGTCCGTTCCGACCGCTCCCGTCCAGCCGCAACCCTTGCGCACCCTGGCCCTGGCGGGTCTCATCGGCTTCCTGCTCGCCTTGGGTGTCTCTTTGCTGCTCGATCTGGTGGACGACCGGGTGCGCGAACCGGCGGATGTCGAAAGCCTCCTGGGCGCCTCGCCCCTGGCGGTCGTGGGCTTCGCGCACGAACGCGCCCCTCAACTGTTGAACAACGCGACACTATCCAGGGCGGCGATGCTGTTGGCGCCGGGCAGACGTACCACTAGTAGCGCGCGCTTGTTGAGCGGTTCGACGGTGGCGAAGGGAGCGCGGTTCACCGAAGACCTTCTGCTGCTGCGGGCCAGCCTCGACGCGGTCATGCGGGGTCGGCCGGCCGTGCTTTGTGTGAGCAGCGCGGGGGACGGTGAGGGGAAGAGCACGATCGCGGCCAACCTTGCCATCCTCGAGGCCCAGGCCGGCAAACAGGTCATCCTCGTCGACGCCAACCTGCGCGACCCGCAGATCCACCACTACTTCGATCTAGCTAACGATTATGGCTTGAGCGCGTACCTGACACCCAAGCCGGGCGGCGCGCATCCGCCGCTCCAGGACGGTCCGCTCAATATCAAGATCCTCACGGCGGGAGCGATCCCGCTTGATCCCGCCGAGTTACTCGGCTCGCAACGGATGGCCGAGCTCATCCACATGCTGCGCGCGCGCGCCGACATCGTCATCGTCGACACGGCGCCCATCCTACCTGCCCCCGACACGATGCTCCTACAGCCACTTGTCGACGGGACGGTGCTCGTCGTCGATACGCGGCGCGGCAGAGGGGAAGCTATCGTGTCCGCCCTCGCGGCCCTACGGCACACATCAGGGACCGTGCTGGGTGTCGTCCTCAACAAGAGCCCGCGACGCACGACGCCACACGATTATAGCGCGTCGTTGACGCCAATCGAAGGCACGCTCCTCTTGAACCCGCCGGTCAATGCCGGCGCCGACGGCGCGGTCAGCCCTTTGCGGCAGGCAGGACTGTGATATGAACGTGTTGGTATCCATCGAGCATCGGTTTGATCGCACGCCCGATGGGGCAGTGTGGACGCAAACGATGTTCGCCCACTCTTTCTGGACACGCTATCTCGAGGTTTTCGACCGCGTCCGCGTGCTCGCCCGCGTGCGCGATGTCCCCACCGTGCCGGACGACTGGCGACAGGCCACCGGCCCTGGCGTCTGCTTCGCCCCCATCCCCCACTACCTCGGACCCCGCCAGTATCTGCAGCGGGTACGCCAGGTGCGGCGGGCGGCGCGCCACGCCGTGCGCCCCCACGAGGCGATCATCCTACGCTTGGGCTCGCCGATCGCGGCCATGATCGACCCGGCGCTCCGTCGCGAAGGACACCCTTACGGCGTGGAAGTCGTGGGCGACCCCTACGACGTCTTCGCACCGGGGGCGGTCGACCATCCCCTGCGCCCCTTCTTCCGCTGGTGGTTCCCGCGCCAGATGCGCCGGCAGTGCGCGGGAGCCGGCGCCGCCGCCTACGTCACGGAGCACACGTTGCAGCGCCGCTACCCCGCGGCGCCAGGCGTGCTCTCGACCTCCTACTCGAGCGTCGAACTGCCCGAGGCGGCCTTCACGCCGACATCGCGGCCGGCGCGGCTAGACCAGAACGCTTGGACGCTGGTCACCGTCGGCTCGCTGGCCCAACTCTACAAGGCGCCCGATGTGTTGATCGACGCGGTCGCGGCCCTTGTGGGTGATGGGCTGGATCTACGGCTGACGCTGATAGGGGATGGCAAGCACCGCCCCGAGTTGGAGGCGCGGGCGGCCGCGCGAGGCATGGACGGGCGCGTGCGGTTCCTCGGGCAACTGACGGCGGGGGCCGCGGTGCGGGCCGAGCTGGACGGGGCCGATCTCTTTGTGCTGCCGTCGCGGACGGAAGGGCTGCCGCGGGCGATGATCGAGGCGATGGCGCGCGGGTTACCTTGCATCGGCTCTCAGATCGGCGGCTTCCCCGAGCTGCTGCCGCCCGACGCCTTGGTCCCGCCCGGCGACGCGACATCGCTCGCGCACGCCATCCGCGCGATGGTGACGGACCCGGTCCGCATGGAGCGCATGTCCGCCCGCAACCTGGAGTGCGCGCGGGCCTACCGCGAGGAAGTCCTGCACGCGCGCCGCAACGAGTTCTATTACTATGTCTGTGAGCGGACCCAGGAGTGGTTGGAGACGAGGGAGCGCCAATGAAGGTTCTTGGATTATCGAAGACGTCGGTTGGGGCGCCGTGGGCCGTGCGGCAGGCGCGCGATCTGGTCCGGCTGGGCGTCGAGGTCCACATCGCGCTCCCGCCCGACGGCCCGCGCGTCCAGCAGTACCGCGATGTCGGGGCCATCGTCCACTCTCTCACGCCCGATTTGCCCGTGCGCGCGCCGTGGCGCTTCCCACGAATACGCCAGGAGCTCCGCGATGTCGTCGCACGGGTGCAACCGGACATTATCCACAGCTACCATGTGGGCACGACGCTCACCATGCGCCTCGCCCTCGGCCGGTCATGTCCTATCCCACGCGTGTTCCAGGTGCCCGGCCCGCTGCACCTCGAGCACGCGTTCTACCGGCGGGCCGAGCTCGCCACGGCCGGGCCGGCCGACTACTGGATCGGCACCTGCACCTGGATCGCCGAGCGCTATCGGCGGTCGGGTATCGCGCCGGAGCGCCTCTTCGTGTCCGACTACGGCGTCGATCTCGACGAGCATACGAACCGTGAGCGGGGCTACCTGCGCGGGGAGTTGGGCCTCGCCGACGACGCGACGCTCGTCGGCATGGTCGGGCTGATGTACGCCCCCAAGCGCTACCTCGGTCAGGCGCGCGGCCTGAAAGGCCACGAGGACTTGATCGACGCCCTCGCCCTCTGTCTGCGCGAGAGGCCGGACCTGCGCGGCGTCTTCATCGGCGGGGCCTGGAACAACGCCGCCGCCTATGAAAGCCGTGTGCGCGCCTACGCGCGGCGGCTGTGCGGGGACCGCGCCATCTTCCTGGGCACGCGCGCGGACGTGCCGCGGTTGCTGCCCGACCTGGACATCGCCGTGCAACCGTCGCACACCGAAGGGGTCGCGGCCACGGCGGTCGAGGCCCAACTGTTAGGCATCCCGGTGATCGCCACCAACGTGGGGGGCCAGCCCGACCTCATCGTAGACGGCGAGACGGGCTGGCTCGTGCCGCCGCGCGACCCGGCGCGGCTGGCGGCGGCGATCCTGGACGCCGTCCGCGACCCGGAACATACACGGGTGATGGCGCTGGCGGGACAGGAGCGCGCGAGGAGACTCTTCAATGGCGTGGAAAATAACCGGCAGGTCTTGGACATCTATCACACGATTCTCTCGCGGCGACGCCGCGGCGACGATACCCTCTCCTCACATGGCGTTGGACAGAGAATCGCGGGGTAGACGTTTCTACCAACGTCACGGCAAGCGGTGGCTCGACCTAACCCTCACTATCCCGCTGCTGCTGCTATCCGCGCCGCTGCTATCCGGCGTCGCCGTCATGGTGCGCCTGAAACTGGGCGCGCCGGTGCTGTTCCGCCAGCAACGCGCCGGACAAGACGGCAAGATCTTCACGCTGCTCAAGTTCCGCACTATGACCAACGCCGTCGACGATGAGGGCCGGCCGTTGCCCGACGTGGAACGCCTGACGCGCTTCGGGTACGTCCTGCGCTCGACCAGCCTTGACGAACTGCCCGAACTGGTCAACGTGCTCAGGGGCGACATGAGCCTGGTGGGACCACGCCCGTTGCTGGCGCGCTACCTGCGCCGCTACACGCCCGACCAGATGCGCCGCCACGACGTCAAGCCGGGCCTGACCGGATGGGCGCAAATCAACGGCCGCAACGCGCTCTCCTGGCCGCAGCGGTTCGCCCTGGATCGCCGGTACGTCGAGCGCCAATCGCTGCGCCTCGACCTGTCCATCCTGTGCCGCACCGCCTGGCAGGTCGCGCGGCGCGCCCACGTCAGCCACGAAGGCCACGTCACCATGGGCGAGTTCTGGGGCCAGGACCATCGCGCCGAGGGCGGCTCGTGATGGGGCGGGGCGGGGTCTTGATCCTCGGCGCGGGCGGACATGGCAAAGTCGTGGCCGACATCTTACTGTGCCAGGACGTGCCCGTGTTGGGGTTCCTCGACGACAACCCGCGGCTCGAAGGTCAAGCGCGCCTCGGCTTACCCGTGCTAGGCGCGATCGCGTCGTACTCACGTTACGAGCCCAGCGGCCTGACGCTCGGCATCGGGGACACAACCCAGCGGCGGAGAGTCGTCCAGCGCTGCGGGCCCGCGGCGCACCATCTGTGGCGCAACGCGATTCACCCGCGCGCCACCATCGCGGCGTCCGCGCGCCTCGGCCGGGGCGTGACCGTCAGCGCCGGCGCCGTGGTCAACCCGGACGCGACCTTGGGCGATCATGTCATCATCAACACCGGCGCGACGGTCGACCACGAGTGCGTGGTCGCGGCCTATGGGCATATCGCCCCAGGCGCGCACCTGGCCGGCTGTGTGCGTATCGACGAGGGCGCGCTGGTCGGGACTGGCGCGAATGTCTGTCCCGGCTGCTCGATCGGCGCGTGGTCGATCGTGGGAGCGGGCGCGGCCGTCGTGCGCGACATACCGGCCGGGGCCACGGCGATAGGTGTCCCCGCGCGTCTACTGCCCAGATGAACCGCTAACCTGCATTATTCATGAACACCCATTGCACCACGGAGACACGGAGGCACAGAGATTTTTTAGGGCTTCATGGCGCTCTGCCCGCAGCCTACCGGGGACGTTGACCCTTGTCCTCTCTCTCCGTGCCTCCGTGTCTCCGTGGTGAATAATTCAGGCTAAACGCTGATAGCTGAAGGAGAATGCTATGTTCGCCGAAGGGAGCGTCTACGCGTCGGCGCGCGAGGACGACGGCGCGCGCTGCCTGGTGATGCGGCAGTGGCCACGCGGCGTCGCCTATGAGCGCGTCGACGTGTGGCTCAAAGAGTTGGGTCCGACGACCGAGCAACTGCGCGCCCTGGACACAGGCAGGCTGAACTGGGCCGCCTTCGCCGTCGCCTATCTGGACGGGCTGCGCACGCGTCCCGCAGCGCGGGACGCGCTGGAGCAGCTGCGCGAACTCGAAGAGGGCAGCGGCAAAGTCACCCTGCTCTGCCACGAGCCCGGCCCGCCCTGCCACCGCTTCCTGCTGCTCGACTACCTCAATGGCAGGACGACATAGAGCGCTGCTATAGTATGGGTGATGGCTCTCACACTCAACCTCTTGTTCCACCTGCACCACGAGACCGAGGCCGAGCGTCCCACGCCGCGTGGCTATGCCGAGGTGTCGCGGCTGATCGTCCAGGCCGACGACCTGCCCATCGGTTGCGCGTGGCTGGCCGAACACCACCTCGATCCCATACGCGGCCGCCTGCCGGCGCCGCTGCTCCTGGCCGTGGCCGCCGCGCGCGAAACGCGGCGCATTCGCGTCGGCCCCTGCGTGCTCGTGCTGCCGCTGCGCCACCCGCTGGCCGCCGCCGAGGAGATCGCCACGGCCGATGTACTGATGGACGGGCGTCTCGCCGCGGGCGTCGGCAGCGGCGGCAACCCCGAGGAGTTCGCCGCGTTCGGCGTCCCGCTCGACGAGCGTCGCGCGCGCTACGCCGAGGGCCTGGACATCGTGGCGCGCGCCCTGCGCGGAGAGCGCTTCGGCCACGCGGGCGACTATTACCCGTTCCCCGCGGCCGCGTTGGTCCCGCGGCCGCTACAGACGCTTGGGGAGTTGCTGTGGGTCGCGGCCAGCTCCGTGACCGCGGCCACGCTGGCCGGACGCAGCGGCGGGAACTTGCTGCTCTCGCGTGGCATGCCTCTCGACGCCCTGCGCGAGCAGATCGCGGCCTACCGCACAGCACGGGCCGCGGCCGGACACGACCCGAATACCGCGCGCATCCAACTCACCCGCGGCGTCTACGTCGCCGCGACCGACGACGACGCGTGGCGCGAGGGCGCCGAGGGTATCCGCCGCTACGCTCGCCGCGCCACACGCGAGGGCGTCATAAGTACCATAGGAGATGACCTACAGGAGTTGGCGCGCGCGGGCGACTTCATCGTCGGCGCGCCCGCGATGTGCGCGGAGGGGATACGCGCGTTGGCCGCCGCGCTCCCCATCACCGACCTGGCCTGCGACATCGCCCTGATCGGCATGGACTACGCGCGGGTCGCGCGCTCGCTCGACCTGCTTGGCCGCGCGGTCGTCCCGCTGCTCGCCGGCTGACGACCACTGCTCACGGCCCGAAGCCCAAACCGCGCTCTTTCAGGCTGACGAAGCGCTGGCGGCCGATCACGAGGTGGTCGAGCACGTCGATGTCGAGCAGCTTGCCCGCCTGCACGACCTCGCGCGTGACCGCGATGTCCTCGGGCGAGGGCGTAGGGTCGCCGCTGGGGTGATTGTGCACCAGGATCAGCGAGACCGCGTTGTGTTTGACGGCCTCGCGGAACAGCTCACCGACGCGCAGCACCGCCGTATTGGCCGAGCCCTGGTAGATCACCGGCGAGGCCACGACGTGGTTCTTAGTGTTGAGTTGGCTAGAGTTGATATCTGCCACCTCACGCCCAGCCCGATAACCGCATCGTTCGCTCACCATAGCACTGATTCGTATTGCCTCGTGATCCAGCATCGCTTCGCACGGTCGTCATGGTCAGCGATGATCAGCGTCGGCCTTATAGAAGGGCTAGGTTGGCGCGGAGCGCAGCGGTGTTAGGGTGCGTGGAGCCCCACACCTCGTTGGCGATAGACACTGCGCGCTTCAAGAGGACGCGCGCAGTGGCGTAATCCCCTTGGTCATGCAGCAGCATAGCCAGATTGTTGAGATTGATTGCCGTATCGGGGTGCTTCGGACCCAGTGCCGCCTCCCGGATAGCTAAGGCGCGCTCCAAGAAGGCGCGCGCGGCGGCGTAGTCCCTCTGAGCGTGCAGCAGCATAGCTAGGCTGTTGAGACTGATCGCGACATCGGGGTGCTCGGGGCCTAACGCCTGCTCTCGGATGGCTAGCGCGCGCGCGAAGAGTGGGCACGCGGCGACAGCATCACCGTGGGCTAGTAGCAGGCTAGCTAAGTTGTCGAGACTACTGGCGGTATCGGGGTGGCCAGGCCCCAATTCTATCTCCCGGATGGCTAGCGCGCGCGCGAAGAGCGGGCGGGCGGGCGCATATTCGCCCTGATCTTGCAGCAAGCGAGCCAGGTCGCTGAGGCTCCTAGCAGTGATGGAGTGCTTGGGTCCCAGCACCTGCTCAGAGATGGCCAAGGCGCGCCCGAAGAGCGGGCGGGCAGCTCCATACTCGCCTTGATCTTGCAGCAAGCAAGCCAGGTTTGCGAGCGACATTACGAGGAACCCATCGTCCCGTTGCCCATTCGCCTCGATGACACGCCGAAGATGAGGTACATAGGGGACCCCGGCCTGTCGGTAGCCCGACTTATGGGACGTGTCAACTTCAATGGTCAAGGCGTTCACTACTGCTGCGTAGTTATCCGTTTCACTGTTGGCCTTCGCAATGTTGGGCTTGGTACGCTTGAACCTAGTCCATAATTGCAGCAATTTGCTAGTCTCACTCCGACGCTGAGACGCATACGGCTGGGCCCGCACGAAGGCCGCCACTAGCCGATGAAGTCGGATTGTGTCATGCGTATCCATCTGAACCAACCCTAGCCCGCTCAGCCGCCGGAGCGCATCCGCTTCCGGGCCGTCCTCCTCGACGGCATCGGGGTCGCAATCCGCCGCTCGTATTAGCAAGCGGCGCGGGATGGGCGCAGGTGCAAGCAGCGCCGCCCGATGTACGAGTGTCAAGGCCAACTCGTCCCCCAGCTGTGCCCCCTGCCGCAGTGGTTCATAGCTCAGGGCGAACGTCGCGGCCACATTCCCCGAGTGCCGCGTCGGCAGTTCCCCCTCCAGGTGACCCGTCAACGCCCCGTGAGCTAGAGCTTCCGCACGCAGCTTGTTCAGGAAATTGCCCATACTCAGCGTGGGATACGTCGCCAGGTAGGCTCCGGCCACCGCCAAAGCCAGCGGCAGGTCGCCCACCTCCTCGCAAATGGCATCAACTGCCGGGTCGGCCATCACCTCCTCCAGCCGCACACCCGTCACTTCAGCACGCGTGAGGCAGAGTAACTCTTGGCTCGCCTGTCGCGCCAGTTCCGTCAGAGGCACGGTCCGCACGCCACTCCAGGGCGGCCACTGCTCCCGACGGCTAGTGAGCACCACCCGGCATCCCCCCGTCGTGGGCCGCCACTCTCCGATCAGGGCCGGGTCCTCCAGGTTGTCGAAGACCAGCAAGCGCGGTACCTCCTGCCGCCACGCGGCTTGCACCAGTCGCACCCGGCCCTCGAAGTCCGCCACCTCCCACCCAGGTAGATCGAGGCCTCCAGGTCCCCCACAGGTGACCACCTGCACCGCCACGTCCACCGGGTCGTCCATGCGCAGCCAGAAGACGCCGCCGGGGTAGCGGGTGCGGGCGCGATGGGCATAGGTCGCCGCCACCAGTGTCTTGCCGATGCCGCCCAGGCCCGTCACTGCCACCGTCGCCGACGCGGGCACGAGCAGCGTTTCCAGCGCCTCCAGGGTGTCCTTGCGTCCCAGGCAAGCGCTCTTCCCGTAGGGCACCTGGAATATCGTCAGCGCCGGGTTCGGCGTGGCTGAGACGCGCTGTGCCGTGCGCCAACGCGGGTCATTCGCGTGGAACGTCTGCTGCAACGTGGTCAAAGCCGGGAACACCTGCCACACCGTAGCCACCGGCACTGCTCGCCCCCCGAGGTCGGCCCGATCATCCCGTGTGCTCTTGACGACGCCGCACACCGCGCCCGTGCGGACGTTCAGCAGAGGGCCGCCGCTCAACCCAGACTCTATTTGCCCCGCTTTGAATTTGTAGAGCCGCCCCTCGTCGCTGGGGCCTTCGTACTGCGAGGTCACCGAGTCCGCCTTGGCCGCCTCCCATTGATGCGGCGCATAGCTGTAGCCATAGGCATACAGGTCATCGCCGAGCTTTACCTCATCCAGCAGGGCGACACAGGGGTGGCCCTGCAGATCGGAGGACAGCTCCAAATCAAGGGCCAGCAGCGCGAGGTCAGGACAGTCCGACTCTGCATTGGTAGGTGCAGCCCGTTGTAACACGGTAGCCATATACTCCTGCTGACGCCACAGGACGGTGATGGGCGTCTGCCCCGGCTCAGCGCCTGTGACAACATGGGCGCACGTCAGAATGCGGCCAGGCGCGACAAAGAAGCCTGTACCATTGCCCTCCTGCCCCGGTGTCAGCACTTGTACCACGCAAGCCCGCAGCAGTGCGTCCAGCGTCTCGCCCTCGACCATGGGAAGCCTCCTCCCGCTTGGGGCGGGCCGTGTCCGCTACCCCTCGCCCCACTCCAGTGTGATCGTAAGATGGGCAGTGCCCGAGCCTTTGACCAGCAGAGCCGTCAATTGACCTGACTCCATGGCCACCTCCAGGCCGAACTCCAGACTGGCCTTGCGCGGCTTGACGCGGTCCAAGCTCTCCTTCAAGGTCCCAGCGATACCCTCGATGGCTTCGGTCACGCCCTCGAAAGAGGGAATGCTCCGCGCTACGTCGACCTCCCCGCCCAGGGACGTGACCTCGATGTAGATAGTGCTACCGTTTGCCAGCTTAGCGGGCTTGATATCTGTTCTCGTCGCCATGTGCGATCCCTCCTTCTTGCCGCCAGCATACAACAAACAACGCCAGCGATGGAAAAATTGTCCCCGTTACATAATCACTCTTCCTCCAGGCTGCATGGGTGTCGTGCAGAATATCGACGAGATCTTACAGCGCCTACCCGTTCTATGGCTAACGGCTAAGGGACCCCTATAATCTGCGTTAAGCAGGGCAATCGCATACATATCAACGTCGTGATGCCTGTCTAAGGTCCGAGACCGAGGCCGCGCTCCTTGACGTCCTCGGGCAAGGGCGCGGGGCCGCCAACGGGATGCAGGAAATTGTTTACGTCGTCACTCAATGTGGTCCAGCTTGGATCTGACCCTCGACACAAACATAGGTACGTGTTGGGCCAACGTATTGAGCACCTCGCCAACGGTCATCGGTGGGTTATGCAGGCCAGCAGCTTGCTCGCGCACAATTGCCGCTAGGGCGTCGGCGTTGTTATCACACAAACGACACAAGAACACGTCGGGGTGCTCGGCCACCACATTGTGCGAGGCCAGGGCGCGCGACGGGAAGTGTTTCAGATTGAAGGTGACGACTATTTCGGCCTGGGCATACACCGCGGCCGCGAGCACATGACGATCCTTGGGGTGGTTGGTGAACGTCGGAATGAGCGGCTCGTAACCGCCGACGAGGGCATCGTGCTCCGCAAGGAACTCTCGAACGCGCGTATCGAGGTACGCCGCGCGCTCCGGCGTCATCCGTCCGGTCGCTACGAGGTTGCGGATCACTTCCTCCCATATCTGCCGACTGATCCGCAACCTGAACAGGCCTTTTTCTACTGCACGCAAAAGCACGTCGCGCAACGAGAGGGGAAAGAGCACGTTGGCGTCGACAACGGCGATGGGTACGGGTCTGGGGCTATCGTGCATTACCGCTCAGTCGTAGCCGCCGTGCTCTTGCGCGAAGGACAGCGCCTCGTCCAACGAGCGTCTACTCCTCTCGCCACGGCGTCGCCCGTATGCGAGAACGTCGCGCAAACGTACTCGCCTGTCGGTGTCGACCACGACCACAGGTATTGTTCCATCATCGAGTAGCCTCTCGACAAAGGGACGCGACACGTTGAGCAGCCTGGCAGCCTCGTCCACGCTCACGTCCTTGTCCAGCGGCACTAGGGCGACGTCATCCCCTCGTGCCAGGATGGCTGAAAGCATGTGCAATACATCCAATAGTGGCGCTGGGAAGTCTTGTTGCCGGCCGTCAGGAGCAGTGAGCATGAGCCCATCAGCAGCCCTACTACCGGGGTAATACATCTCCAGAAACCGTGCGAACTCGACCACTCGACGCCGCGCAGCCTCGTCGAGCGCCAATGGCGCACCTTCGGTAATCTCGACCGTCATCGCTCTGTTCCCCTCGTCCCCTACGCCTAGAGCCGTTATTTCACTCTACCCTGTTCACACTGTTGTCGCAATGCAGACAGCATCAACGTGTTCGTGCCCGTGGGCAACGCCTATGTGAAGCTATGCTTTATCTTACGATCAGACTATGGCCCGAAACCAAGACCACGCTCTTTGAGGCTGACAAAGCGCTGGCGGCCGATCACGAGGTGGTCGAGCACGTCGATGTCGAGCAGCTTGCCCGCCTGCACGACCTCGCGCGTGACCGCGATGTCCTCGGGCGAGGGCGTGGGGTCGCCGCTGGGGTGGTTGTGCACCAGGATCAGCGAGACCGCATTGTGTTTGACGGCCTCGCGGAACAGCTCACCGACGCGCAGCACCGCCGTATTGGCCGAGCCCTGGTAGATCACCGGCGAGGCCACGACGTGGTTCTTGGTGTTCAGGAGCACGGTGCGCATCACCTCCTGCTGGAGCAGCCCCATCTCCATCATCAGCATGTCGGCCACGTCGCGCGGCGAGCGGATCTGCACGCGCGCCGCCCCGGCGACCATCAGACGCCGGCCCAACTCCAGCGCCGCCTTGAGTTGGGCGCCCTTAGCCAACCCCAACCCGTGCTCGGCCGCCAGTTCGGTCATCGTGCAGTCGGCCAGCCCCGCGATGCCGCCGTGGTCGACCAATAGGCGCTGCGCCAGCGCCACAACGTCCTCGCGCGCCGTCCCGGTGCGTAAAATGATGGCGAGGAGCTCGACCGTCGAGAGCGCGTCCGCGCCGTATTGCGCCAACTTCTCGCGCGGGCGCTCGCTCTGGGGCCACTCGCGCACGGTCAAGCGATAATCGGCCATAACACTACCACGATCTTTCCATGATTCACCGGCATAGGCAACGCCATGACGTGATAGCGCGCGTCACCAGGAATGGTCGGCTCCCCCCTTCCAAAAGAGGCGGGAGTGAAGAAAAGGGGCGCCGGGCGCGTCGCGAGGGATAGGCGCCGTGATGCCGTGGGGTCCGCGTCGGCGACCGGCGCGGTGGCTGCTGCTTGTCTATACTAGCACAATACGGGGACGGCATGCAATAAGTCGCGGATTAGCGGCTCGCGCCATTCCGCGACACGCCGAATCGGTGTACCTTTCTATAGACGGATGTGGGCCGGCACAGATATGTGGAGGGCGACGCGCCGCCAGTTGGGTAAGGAGAATAGGACGATCATGACGACCACGATACTCGTCGACGCGGCGGGGACGCGCCGCCCCGTGCGGCGCGCCTGGGAAACCGCCGTGGGCAGCGGCGACGCCTGGTCGCTCCTGCGCGCCGACCTGCAGGCGCAGTTGCGCCGCGCCGTGCGCGACTGCGGCTTCCGCTACCTGCGCTGCCACGGCATCCTGTGCGACCAGTTGCAGGTCGTACGCCGTGACCGGCACGGCGCGCTCGTCTACAACTGGCAACTCGTCGACAAAGTCTACGACGCCCTGCTCCACGTCGGGCTGCGCCCCTTCGTCGAGCTTGGCTTCATGCCGGCGGCGCTGGCCGGCGGCGACCAGACTATTTTTCACTATCGGGCCAACGTCACGCCCCCCGCCGACTACGTCGCCTGGAACGGCTTTATCCACGCCCTCATCGCCCATTGGCGCGACCGTTACGGCGCCGACGAGTTGCGACAGTGGTACTTCGAGGTCTGGAACGAGCCCAACCTCGCTTCGTTCTGGGCCGGGACGCAGGCGGACTATTTTCGCCTCTACGCGGAAACGGCGCGCACGATCAAGGGCGTGGACCCGGCCCTGCGCGTGGGCGGCCCCGCCACGACGCGCGGCGAGTGGATCACGCCGTTCCTGGCCTACTGCCGCGCGCACAATGCGCCGCTCGACGTCATCTCGACGCACGTCTACCCCGACGACGAGGACTTCGCCAAGGTCGACCCCGACTACCGCGCCGTGTTCGCGCGCGGCGCGTACCTCGAGCGGGTAGTCGACCGGGTCGCGGACGAGGTGGCCGGTGAGGCGCGCGTGGGCACGGCCGGACGCCTGGAAACGCACTGGACCGAGTGGAGCGCGTCGTGGCGCTGGGGCGATCCCACGCACGACGCCGCGAACCTCGCCGCCTACATCTGCCGCGTCGCACGCCACGTCGACGACCGCGTGGATTCGTTCGCCTTCTGGACGATCTCAGACATCTTCAACGAGTTCCCCTACCCGCGCGCCGCCCTCGTCGATGGGTTCGGCCTGCTCACGATCGACGGCCTGCCCAAACCGGGCTACCACGCCTACACCCTGCTGCACCACCTGGGCGACGAGCAACTGCCCGTCACCCTACCGCAGGACGAGGAGAACGAAACGACGCGACTCGATTGCTGGGCCACGGCGTCGGAGGCCGGCTACCAGCTCCTGCTCTCCAGCTACGTCCCGCCGGGCGCCGGCGTGGCGGCGCCAGCTGGCGGAGCGAACGGGCGCGAGGTGACGGTGCGCCTACAGGGGCTTGCCGAGGACGGGGCGGGGCCGTTACGCCTGGTGGAGTACCGCGTCGACGCCGCGCACGCCAACGTGTCCGCCGCCTGGGCGGCGCTGGGCCGCCCCGCCACGCCCACGCGGGAGCAGGTGGCGGAGCTCAGGGCGGCGTCGGAGCTCTGTCCCCAGGCGCGGGGCGTCGTCGCGCCGGACGAGTCGGGCATACTGACTGTGACGTCAACGCTCACGCCGGGCGCCGTCGTCCTGCTCGAGGTAGCGCGGACACCCTAACATAGCTTATCTTCCCCCTACGGGCTACTCAGTTCACACCGGCAGGTCGATGACCAGGCTGGTCCAGCCGAAGTCGCCGGCGTTCTGGCCCTCGCCGGTGTAGGGGTTGTAGCACTCGCGGAAGCCGCTCATCTCGACCAGCGCGCGCGTGGCCTCACCGATGCGCCGGGCGTCCTCCACGTAGCCGCGGTCGTAGAGGGCGTGGGCCAGGAACCAGTTGCTGTTGACCCAGGTGGGGCCGCGCCAGATAAACCCATGCGGGTGGTCGGGGTTGAAGCCCGGCGCGTTCGCGGCGACCGAGGGGACGGGATAGGGCAACGCGTACTCGTCGGGGTCGCGCAGATGCTCGACGACCAGCCGCTCAGCGACCGCCGGGTCCAGCCCCTCGATAATGAGCGGGAAGAGCGCGCTGATCGTGTTGACCGTGGTACGCTCCTCCGCGACGCGCAGCAGATCGAGGAAGAGCCCGCGCGCCGGATCATAGCACTTGTCCATCAGCGCGGCGAGCACGCGCGCCGCCCACGCGCGGTAGGCCTCCGCCTCGGCCGGATCTTTGGTCAGGCGAGCCAACGCCTGCAACCCCTGCGCGTAGATGCTGTTGACCAGCACGTCCTCGACCACGAAGACATCGGCCTCGATGATGCGGCGGTCGTCGTTGTCCAGCGGCTCGTAGCGGGCGTAGATGTCGTCGATGGCGCGCACGAGGTCGTCGTTGTTCTTGGGGTAGCCGAGCAGCGGGTCGTATTTGGGGCTGGCGTCGACGCCCGACTCGTCGGGCTGCGCTACGGCGATGAGCCCGTCGCCGTCGGGGTCACGGTTGTCGCGCAGCCAGCGGAAGAAGGCGGCGGCCACGGGCAGCGCCTCGGCCAGGAACGCCTCGTCGCCGCTGGCGCGGTAGACGCGCTCGATCGCCAGCGCGATGACCGGCGGCTGGATCGACGCGGAGAGGTACGGCGTGGACAGGCGCAGCGTCTGGTTGTCCATGACCGCGCGGTCGGGCTGCCAGAAGATGATGTGCGGCATGAAGCCGTCGGGCCGCGCGCCCTGCAACAGGCTGCGCAACTCGGCCTTGGACAACTCTACGTCGATGTGCGTCAGCGCGATGGCGTGGAAGCAGGAATCCCAGAACCATTGGAAGGGGTAGCTGCGCGGAGAGGGGCAGTGGTAGTCATAGTGGCGCCCCTCCCAAGGTGACACGCCGGTGCGGCGCGCCGCCGCCAGGGTCACGCGCGCCCGCTCACGCAGTCGCGCCCGTCGCTCGTCGTCGTTCATGAATCGCCTCCTCGTAGACCTGTTTGTAGCGCGCCGCCACAACATCCCAGCTATACGCTTGCTCCACCAACGCGCGCGCCTCAGCCCCCAATTGGCGGCGCGCCGCGTCGTCGTCGACGAGCCGGACGAGCTCACGCACGGTCGCCGCCGCATCGTAGCGCGGCACGATCACGGCGCCACCCGAGAGTACCTCGGCCGTCGCGCCGACGTCGTGGGTGAGCACCGGCACACCATGCGCCATCGCCTCAAGGTAGACCAGCCCGAAGGCCTCGTAGCGCGAGAACAGCACGAACAAGTCGGCGGCGTCGTACAGCCGCGCCAACTCCGCGTCGTCGACCTCGCCGGCCAGCGCTATGTCGTCTTGTAAGCCCTGTGCGACGATGGTCCGCGCCAGGGCGGCGCGGCCGCCCGCGTCGCCTTCGTCGGCGCCGGCGAGGATCAACCGCGTCCGCCGCTTGAACCGCGCGCACGCTTGTATGTACACATCGAGCAGCCACGCCTGGCCCTTGTGCTCGCCCAAACGACCGACACACAGCAGGGTAAGCGTGTCGCCAGCCACGTCGCGCGGGGGGAGGTCGCGCGGGACCGTCGTCCCCCACGGTATCAGGGCCAGACGGTCACGCCGCGGCCGGTACGCCGTGGCGACGCCGCGCCACTCGAGGCCGCTCAGGACGACGACGCGCTCGACCTGGCGGCATACCAACGTGTTGGGCCAGCGCAGCCACCAGCGCGACCCCGCGAGGTCGTGGAACGACGGCGTGAACACAATGGCGGCGCCCGGCGCGCGGCGCGCCAAGATAGTTAGGTGCGCCCACACCCACCCGTCGCCGATAAAATGCACGATGTCCGGCCGGTAGTCGTCCAGGATGCGCACGGCCTCGCGCGACGAGAAGAGAGTCACGGGACACGAGTAGTAGGGGAACAGCGGCAACGGCGCGCGCGGCCACGCGGACAGGCGGTAAACCTCCACACCCTCCGGCATGACCTCGCGTGCGGCAAGGCCGTCGACGTAGCGGGGCGGGAAGGCGTAGCGCGTGCAGAGGACGGCCGGGCGCTCCATGCCGTCCTGCCGCCCCAGCGCGCCGGCCAGGCGCTCGATAGCGCGCTCGATCCCGCCCAGGTGCGCGGGCCGGTAGTACGGCGTGACGAACAGCACGCGCACGACCGGCCCTACGCCCCCGCCGCGTCGAGCTCAAAATGGCGCCCCTGGCCGTAGGCGCCCGCTTGCCCGCGCGCGAAGACGGCGGCCGCTCCAGGTCCGACGGCCTCCCAGCCCGCGCCATCGCCCAGTAGACCCGACATCTCGGGGATGCCCAGCACAGCCATCGACGGCGCGACCTCCCGCTGCAGGCGCGCCGCGAGTTCCCGCGCCGAGGCGGCGCCGCGCGCGCTGTAGTGCGGCAGGACCAGCGCGGCGGGGACCACACCGAGGCCGTCGACCCAGGGCGTCCGCGCGGAGTCGCGCCGGCCCGGCAGCAACGTCTTGGCGCACACCACCATCGCCCCCGCGCTCGACCCGCCGAGCACAGCCCCGCGCGCGTGGGCGCGCAACGCGGCCGCCCACGCCGCCGACCCCGCCAGGGCGTCCAGCAGCACGTCGGGGTCGCCGCCGCCGAGGTAGATAAGCGTACCCCCCTCGATCATCTCGACCCATTCCTGTCGATCCGCGTCGGCGCGGTCGAGGATCATGGCCACGTCGCAGCGCGCGCCAAGCCGGCCCCAATAGGCCACGGCGCCGCGCCCACTGCCATGTGGGTCGTGGCGGGCCACGGCGGTCGGCAGGAAGACGACCCGCGCCGCCGCGCCGCCCGCCTCTTGCAGCACGCGCTCGTCCATCTCTTCGCAGCCAGGCCGCATCTCGTTGCCCCCGGCCAGGATGATCTTGCCCGGCATGGCTCACTCCTTTCGTAGTCGAAAGTCGAAAGTCGAAAGTAAATTGATCCTTGAAACAGGCGGCCGCAACACAACGTAGAGCTATTGCAAGCGCGTAAACTATTGACTTTCGACTTTCGACTTTCGACTTTCGACTAACAACTGCTCGTCATGGTGCCACTCGTCGAGGAAGCGGCGGAAGTTGCGCTGGCTGCGCCGGTCGCGCTCCTCAGGCGCGTACTCCTGCCAACCACGGTGCTCGTGCATGACAGCCGGCAGGTCGGGGACGCGGATCACGCGCAACCCGTGGTGTTTGAACTGGAAACAGGTGTAGATGTCGAGGTTGCGGTAGAAACGGAAGTGTTCGTCCAACCCGCCGAGCCAACCGAGCTCGGCGCGGCGGAAGGCGAACAGGTAGCCTTCGACGGCGTCGACCTCGATCTCCTCGCTGGCCGTGAACTCGCGCAGGTCGCGCGAACGGACGCCCCACCGCCCCGCGACGCCGACCGTCGGATCGGCGAGCGCCGCCAGCAGCGAGCCGAAGATATCGCCGGTCACCTCCACGCCCATATCGAGCAGCAGGACAACGCGGCCGCGGCTCTGCCGCAGCGCCACGTTGCGCCCCTCCGCCTCGCCGAGGCGATGGTCGGTCCGCGCTACCCGCACCCGCGCGTCGCGGCCGGCGAACTCCCGCAGGACGGCGCGCGTCGCCGCGTCGGCGTCGTTGTCGACGGCGATGACTTCGATGCGATAGTCGCCCGCGTGGCGCAGCAGCGCGTCCAGGCAGCGCCGCACGTCGTCGGGATAGCCGTGCGCCAGCAGCGAGACCGAGACATCACAGGTGTCGGGTTCGCCCGCGCGTGACGGGACGTCCGAGGACGCCGAAAGGGGCGCGGCCACGCCGCGCGAGGGCGCCCACGGCGCGGGATGCGGCGCGCGGCCCAGTTGTCCCAACGGATGGACGCTATCCGCGCGGAGGTCTGCGAGCAGGCCGTCCGCGACACGGTAGTCGCCTGCCGCGCGCGCGGTCTGCCAGTCGCGCACCCGCGCGGTCGGGTCAGGACGGTGGGCCGCGTCGATCAGCGCGGCCAGACCCAATCCCAGGACCTGATCGAATTCGACGGCCAGGGCGAGCTTGCGGCCGGCGGACTCGTCGCTATGCGCCAGGCGCCACAGCACGGCCAGCGCGCCCGCAACGTGCAGATCGTCGCGCAGGGCCGCCCAAAAGGGCGCGCGGTAGGTGTTCGCTACCGCGTCGTCCACTGGGAGCGTCGGGACGGCCGTGAGATCGAGACCCTCCTTGTCCAGCAAGCGTAGCAAGTGGGCCAGGCCGTGCTCGGCGGCGCGCAGACCCCGGAAAGTGAAGTTGAGGCGCGCGCGGTAGTGGACGCCGGCGCAGAGATAGCGAAAGGCGGCAGGGCTGTAGCCGCGCTCGACGAGATCCGTCAGCGTATACGCGTTGCCCTCGGACTTGGACATCTTGAGTCCGTCGGCCAGCAAATGCTGCGCGTGCATCCAGTGGCGCACGTAGCGGTGGCCGGTCGCGCCCTCGCTCTGGGCGATCTCGTCCTCGTGGTGCGGGAAGATATTGTCGACCCCGCCGGTGTGGATGTCGATCTCCTGACCCAGATAGCGCATCGCCATGGCCGAGCACTCGATGTGCCAGCCGGGGAACCCGTCGCCCCACGGGCTGCTCCACTTGACCAGACGCCCCGGCTCGGCGGCCTTCCACAGCGTGAAGTCGCCGGGGTTGCGCTTGAGCGGGTCGACCTCGACACGGACACCTTCAAGCAACCCCGCGACGGCGTTGCCGGACAGCTGCCCGTAGGCGGGGAATGAGGCGACGTCGTAGTAGACATTCCCGCCGGCAAGGTAGGCGTGCCCGCGCGCGAACAACTGCTCGATCAGCGCGACCATCTCGCCCACATGGTCGGTGGCGCGCGGGAAGTGGCTCGCCGGCAAGATATCTAGCGACGCTTCGTCGCGGCGGAAAGCCTCGGTATAGAAGGCCGCGATCTCGGTCGTCGTCTTACCTTCGGCCAGGGCGGCGGCGATCATCTTATCCTCGCCGCGCTCGACGAGTTCCTGCCGCATGTGGCCCACATCGGTGATATTCTTGATGTGGGTCACGGCGTAGCCCAGCCCATCGAGCGTACGCCGCAGCCAGTCGGCCATCAGGTAGGTGCGCAGGTTGCCGATGTGTACGAAACGATAGACGGTAGGGCCGCAGGTATACAGGGTCACGCGCGGCGCGTCCAAAGGGACGACGTCTTCCAGGCGGCGGTGCAGCGTGTTCCACAGGCGGAGGGTCGCCGCGCGTGGCGCTTCAGGGGCAGTATGTGTCGCATCCATACCACAGTGTACCTGGCGCCTACCCAAACGGTGAACCGTTGAGCTTGCCCTCCTGCCCTCCTAGGGACGGGCGCGCCTTACGATTGTGAGAGGCGGCCTGACCTTGAAAGGTCATGACAGGAGACGGACTTTGAAAGATCTGTCTGGATGTAACACATCCGTCGTCCGTCTATCTCTCGGCCACCGCGCTGGTCGCCGGGAGACCGTGGGAGTTCGCCATCCCCGAGCAAGAGTGCGCCAACGCGCGACAGGCGGGCTGGGTCCTACGCGGCGGCCGTGGCCGCCGGCAAGAGGGCGCGCGCGGCCTCCGCCAGGAGCGCCTCGCGGTGGGGGCCGAAGCCATACAACGCGCGGATCTTACCACTCTCGGCGGCGGCGAGCAGTTCCCGCGGCGTCGCCACGCCCAGCCCATCGCTGAGGCGCAGCGCCGTCTTGGGGCCGACACCCTCGACGGCCATGAGGGCGCGCACGGCCGGCGGCGCGTCCTCGAGCAACTCGTCATAGAACGTCATCGCGCCGGCGTCCAGCAGTGCGGCCAGCTTGCGACGGATGCGCGCGCCGACGCCCGGCAGGGGCAGCGCTTCCCCGCGCGCCACGATCGCCGCCGCCTCCTCACGTAGGGACAACAGGCGGCGCGCCGCGCGTCGATAGGCGCGGACGCGGTACACGTTGTCCTGCGCCATGTCCAGCAGCGTCGCGATGTTGAATAGCATCATGGCCATCTCGCGATTTGTCATATCCAGGCCGCCTTCCAGTCCTTTTCCCATTCCTACATTCCCGTTGTGATCTACCTTTATTATAGGTTATTTGTTCTAAAAATGGCGTAAAAAGTGGCCGCGAGAAAGATTTCTCGCGGCCCGCTGGCCGGCATAACGCTCCCCAGCGCGCAGGCGCCGGACGGTCGCGACGCCCCTCTAGAATAGGCGCCGGACGATCACGACGTCCGCTAAAATAGGTGCGCCGAGTGGCCGACAAACACGACAGCGATGGCGATAGCCGCGATGACGAGGACCATCGCGATGGCCCAGGTCAAGTTATTTGTCGCCGCGCCGCGCGCGCTGCTGTTAGGGTCATTGTCGCCGGGGGTACCGGGATCGACGTTTATCTGGCTCATTGCTATCTCCTCCTACGGTCCCCTCACAAATCACAGGGGCGGGGACCACTATATTAAACATCGGCGGGGCTGCATCGCCTCTTTAGCGACATGACAAATTAGCTCGATTTGGCCGCTATAGTATGACGAAAAGGCAAGTAGCATGCCACCGCCTATGTCACCGGCTCGCCCTAATCCATCGACAGCGGCATGTTCCGTTAGTTTGGCGACCTGATTGTCCAGTTGGACGTATCGCTCAACAAAAAGGTGTTGGCGAAAAAAGACGGCGAACTGCACCTAAATTTTTTGCCGCACCCCATGTGAAAGGGATCAGTAAACCAGTTGCGCATTTCTTACGCAGGCTCATATTCGAAATCAATATGACCGAAATCGAGCGCGTTATCCTCGTTCAATCCTATGCGATACGATCTGTAGGGCACGAGCGCATAATCACATAAGCTCAATGCTTCATCCAGGTGCCACGCTTGCTTGTTATACCCGATGCTGCCAAGCAGTTCCCCCGTACACTTCTTGTGCCAGTGATTTTGGCTGTCCTGCTCATACACGCGAAGGTAGACGGCCGATGATGTAAATGTGTTATTACTGTACTTGCCGCTCACGACAAGTCTCTCATCCGCAGGCTTAGACACGACATTGTCGTCCGCATTGCAAGACACTCCCTGAACGTTGTAGCTAGACGTGCTGCACAAGTCTATGTTGTAGTTGGAGGTTGGCGCGTTAATAGTGTTCCACGCGGACTGTGACCACGACACCACCGCATGGACTCTTGGCGCCAGATACCCCGCGTGATAGCCGTAAGCACCAGCGCCGATGAGACATAGAAGAAATAATCGAGGGCCTGTCATGAAACGCCGGCGCCGCCGACGCTTCACGACAGGCTGCTGTTGCTGTCGCCTAATAAGTTGCTGCGCGATGAGTTGCTGTTGCTTAGTACTACAACGTTAGGTTTTTGGGGTTGGGGTAGACTGGGGGGAGGAGGATTGCTCATGATTGCCGCCTACGCCCCCTTGGTCGCGCCGCCCTCGGCGCAACCGCCC
>JAABUV010002453.1_pt1 | contig 25055 bp, 21 predicted proteins | sample 5559971 | NCBI WGS metagenome assembly JAABUV01 (sample SAMN10711881, study PRJNA513362) | rock metagenome | isolation source: Antarctica rocks | place: Antarctica: Victoria Land, Knobhead nord | collected 2015-12-19
AGCGGAGCCGGCGCGACAAGGGGCAGTTGCATCAGGGCGTCTTCCTTTCCTTTCATTCCTCACGGTTTCTGCCCTTGGAGGGTAACAGCACGCCCCTACCATCGCAAATCACAACAGTCGAGTTAATGAATAGGGAGAGATCCCACCGGCGATGTGGGGCGTGATGGGAAAGGAAGATATGGCCCAAACAATGATCGACACGGCGCTGCCGGAAGCCACGGCGCGCGAACAGGAGTTGATCGCGCGTGCGGACGACCTGGGGCGTACTCTCCTGACCCCGAACGCCGCCGCTGTCGACACGGGAACCCTCTCGGTGCGCGAGAACCTACAGGCGCTTGCCGCCGCCGGGTTAGCGGGCCTGCGGGTCCCGCGCCAGTACGGGGGCGACGAGGTAACGCGCGCGGTCTACCTGCGCGTACTCGAGGGTTTGAGCTACGGCGACGGGACCACGCCCTTCATCATCGCGCAGCACTACGGGACCTCGGTGATGGTCGCGCGGAGCCCCAACGAGGCCCTGCGCGCGCGCGTCCTGCCCGCCATGGCCAGTGGCGACACGCTGTGCGGCTTCGGCGTCTCGCACATCCGCCGGCAGGGACGTCCCGCGCTCACCGCCACTCCCCAAGACGCGGGACTACTTGGCGACGACTACCGCTTGGACGGCATGATCCCCTGGATGACTGGCGAGGGGCTCTTCAGCCACGTCGTCATTGGCGCCACGCTGCCGGATGGCGACACGCTGCTATCGTGGGCGCCGTTTGCGTCGTCTGATGGGTTGCGCCTGGAGCCGCCGATGGAATTGGTGGCTATGAATGGGGCGCGCACGGTCGCCGCGGCCTGCGAGGGGCTGCGGGTACGCGCGGAAGACGTCCTCGCCGTCGAGCCGGCGGGGCGCCGCACACGCGCCAACACCACCACCATACCCTGTCTATATGGGCTGGCGCGCGCCAGCGTCGACGACCTGGAACAACTTGCCGCGCGCCGCGCTGCGCCCGCCTCGGCCGCCGCCGCCGCTCGATTAGGTGAGCGCCTCGAGCGGGAGCGGCGAGCCTTCTATGCCGCGCTCCCAACGCTGGAGGACGGGCCGTCCGAGGTGCCGTTGGCGGCGGCGCGCGCCGCCGCGACACAATTGGCGTTTGACGCAATCGTGGCGCTCACCGTCGCCGTAGGCGGAGGCGCCAACGCGCGGACACATCCGGCGCAGCGTCGCCTGCGCGAAGCGTCCGTCTTCGCCACCTGGGGGCTCTCCGTCGAGGCCGTCAACGCCGCCGTCACGAGTCTGTCCGGCGATCAATCTCCGCATCCCCACGCTTATGGCGTGTAGGTGCGGGGGCGGTACTGGAGGGCTTCGGCGAGGTGCGGGGCGGCGATTTGCTCGGCGTCGGCGAGGTCGGCGATGGTGCGCGCGAGCTTGAGCACGCGATGGTAGCCGCGCGCCGAGAGTTGCAGCCGCGCCATCGCCGCCTTCAAGAGCCCTTGCGCTTCCTCCGCTACGCGGCAGTGCGCGCGCACCTCCTTCGGCCCCAACTCGGCGTTGCAAACGAGGGTCGTTCCCACCAGCCGCGCCGCCTGCCGCGCCCGCGCTCGTTGCACCCGCGCGCGTACCGTCTCCGATGTCTCGCCGCGCGTATCGCCGGCCAGCTTCTCGTAGGCCACGCGCGGCACCTCGACGTGCACATCGATGCGGTCCATCAGCGGGCCTGAGAGACGCTTCTGGTATTTGGCTACCGCGCCGGGGCTGCACGAGCACTCGCGCGTGGGGTCGCCGTGGTAGCCGCAGGGGCAGGGGTTCATCGCGCCGACGAGCATCACCTTGGCCGGGAACGCCACCGAGCCCTGCGCCTGGCTGATCACCACCGTGCCGTCCTCCAGCGGTTGGCGCAGCACTTCCAGGCCATTCTTGCCGAACTCGGGTAACTCGTCGAGAAACAGCACGCCGCGGTGCGCCAGCGAGATCTCGCCAGGGCGCGGCCAGCGTCCCCCGCCGACGAGCCCGGCGTGCGAGATGGTGTAGTGCGGGGCGCGGAAGGGGCGCTGGCGCACCAGCGGCGTTTCCGGGGGCAGCAGGCCGGCCACGGAGTAGACCTTGGTCGCCTCCAGCGACTCCTCGATGCCCATCGCGGGCAGGATCGAGGGCAGCGCGCGGGCCAGCAGGGTCTTGCCGGAGCCGGGCGGCCCGCTTAACAGGACGTTGTGGCCGCCGGCCGCCGCGACTTCGAGCGCGCGCTTGACGTGCTCCTGGCCGCGCACATCGGCGAAGTCGGTCCCATACTCCAGGAAGGCGCCGGTGAGCAGGTCCTCGGCGGCGACAGCGGGCGTGATCGGCGCTTCGCCGCGCAGGTGGGCGACGAGTCCGGCCAGCGTGCGCACGGGAATGACCGCGACCTCGCGGATGAGCGCGGCCTCGAGCGCGTTGACGGCGGGGACGTAGACGGTGGGGATGCCGCGTTCGCGGGCGAGCGAGACCATGGGCAGGATGCCGGTGGTGTGGCGCAACGTGCCATCGAGGCCGAGTTCACCCAGGAACAGGTGTCCCGCCGGGTCGAGTGTGACCTGCTCGCTCGCGGCCAGCAGCGCCACCGCCATCGGCAGGTCGTAGCTCGGCCCCTCCTTGCGCAAGTCGGCCGGGGCCAGGTTGACCGTGATGCGGCGCATGGGGAACTGTAGGCCGGAGTTGCGGATGGCCGCGCGCACACGCTCTTTGGCCTCGTTGACGGCGGTGTCGGGCAGCCCGACGATAGTGAAAGCGGGGAGTCCTTGCGCGAGGTCCACCTCGACCTCGACCAACGCTGAGTCGAGACCAACCATGGCGCAGGAGAGCGCGCGCGCCAGCATAATCACCTCCATTAGGAGCTATCAGCTTGACAGAGAGCCGAGGGGCGCCAAGAGCGCCGGTAGCTTGAGAGGGCGCGGGGAGCGCGAAGGAGTTGGGACGCCGGATATACCGGATACATGTGGCAGTGTAACACAAGCTCCCGTTGCAGTGCGGAGCGGAGCCTGGGGCCACGGAACCAGGTGAAGATTGGCTCTCCTATCCCTCCTCCTGTCAGGGTCTGTGACAAGTCGGCGCCTCCCCCTGGGAGCGCGGACGTCTCGTCCGTCCCGGCCGTCCGCAGGCGGGGGCCAGCCATCCCCGCAGGGCCGGCGCGTCGCCGCCCGTCCGGCGCTCATCCCCCCGGATACCGGGGCGGACGAGACGTCCGCGCTCCCAGCGCCGACGGGGCGGGCGAGACGCCCGCAGTCCCAGGACTTTTCACAGACCCTGCTCCTACTGTTAGCGTTCCCCGTGGCGCTGGTATCATGTGGATATAGCCTCATCTCTAATCTACGTTTCACCACGACTGTTATGACAGGGACACCACGTATGTCCAAACGACGTTTCCGCCTTGATGGGACCCCGACGGACGATGCGACCAACCAGAAGGCCGCGTGGGGCGCCGATCGCCCCGACGTGCTGACGCTACTCGAAGAGTCGGAGATCGACTCATGCGGCCTCATCCCGTGGGGGTCCAACTACACGTTTCTGGTGACGTTGCAGCACCCCTCAGAGGGCTGTAGCTACGCCGTCTACAAGCCGCGGCGCGGCGAATCCCCGCTCTATGACTTTCCCGAGGGCTCGCTCTACCGCCGTGAACGCGCCGCCTATATCGTAAGCGGCGCGGCGGGCTGGGACCTCGTGCCGCCGACCGTGATCCGCGACGGCCCCTATGGCGTCGGCATGGTTCAGCTCTATGTCGAAGCGGACACCAACGCGCACTATTTCACCTTTGGTGCCGAGATACCCGACGCCGCGCGCCGCGTTGCGCTCTTCGATTGCGTCATCAACAACACGGATCGTAAGGCCGGTCACCTGTTGCGCGGGCCGGACGGCCGTGTGTGGGCGATCGACCACGGGCTGACCTTCCACTTCGCGCCCAAACTGCGCACGGTTATTTGGGACTTCGCCGGTGAGCGCTTCGCCCATCCGCGGCTGGACGACCTGCGGCGGTTGCTCGACGGCTTGGACGACGACGACGGCCCGTTGGCCGAACTACGTGCGCTCCTGCGCACGCGCGAGTGTGACGCGCTGCGCCGCCGCGTCGAGCAATTGATCCATGTCGGGCGCTATCCACAGGCCGACTCATACCGATCGATGCCCTGGCCGTCGATCTAGCTTGACGCGAAACGCCCCGGCTTGCTATCCTACTCTAAGCGCGCTCGGGAGACCCGGCGCTTTTTTAGCGCGTTCGCGCTATTGTTAAGAGAGTATTTTAAGGACATTCGTCTCGTGTTTGCAGTAGTCAAGACGGGCGGCAAGCAGTACAAAGTCCGGGTCGGCGAGACACTCGACGTCGAGAAGCTGGCCGTCGAAGCAGGCACGCAGGTGCGGCTCGACCAGGTATTGCTTGCCGCCAGCGACGAGAACGTCGCGTATGGCCGACCGATGATCGATGGGGCCGTGGTCACGGCGCGCGTGGTGCGCCAGTACAAAGGCCCTAAGCTCATCATTTTCAGATACAAGAGCAAGTCGCGTTATCGCCGGCGTACCGGCCACCGCCAACAATTGACCCAATTGATGGTGCAGACTATCGACATCCCTGGCCTTGGGACGGACACGATGGCGGTACGGCGCCGGCCCGTGGTGGAATCGTCGCCCGTCTCTGAGCCCGCTTCGCCCGCGCCGGTAGCGCCGTCCGCTTCGGCAGGCTCGGCCGCCCCGTCCGACGACGTGTTGCCGGCCATCGCGCCGACGGCGCAACTCGACACGGCGGATACCGCGGCGGCTACACCGGCGTATGAAGCGCTCGGTGATACGACGCTTCCGACGACGACACTGCCGCCGCAGACGGCGCCTGTGGAAATGCCGGCCGACCACCTGTCCGACACAGACTCCGTGTAGAGCGGCGTAACAGAGGGCCCGCGTAGAGCGGCGTAACAGACGGAAGGATACGACAACATGGCACACAAAAAAGGAATGGGCTCGACGCGTAACGGTCGCGACAGCCAGTCGCAGCGCCTGGGCGTCAAGAAGTTTGGCGGCGAGTATTTGCGCACGGGGGGCATCATCATCCGCCAGCACGGTACTAAGTGGCGGCCAGGTGTGAACGTAGGCATGGGCAAGGACTACACCCTCTTCGCCCTCGTCGACGGGCATGTCACCTTCGAGAAGCCGCTGCCGAACCAGCGCCAGCGCGTCAGCGTCTACCCCGCTCCGGTGGCGGAGGCGACGGCCGAAACGCCGTCGCAAGCGACGGCGTAACGTGGTATAATCTTTAGCGCGACGCCTACGCCTACGAACGCTGTCGCGCTAGTATGGGCCTGTGGCGCAGTTGGGAGCGCGTCTGAATGGCATTCAGAAGGTCAGGGGTTCGAATCCCCTCAGGTCCACCCCAATTTCACCCGTAAAATGCTCGATGCCGGGACTGTGAAGGTCTCGGCATCGAGCATTTTTGCAAGATTTTTGCAAGGTCGTTTTCAGAACGGCTGGCTGGTGCATGCCGACTAATCCTGCGTGACGTTTTTGCCACGTTGCATTGGCAGGGTGACGCGAGCACGCCACGAGGGCATGTCGTTCATCTATAACACGAATGGTGTTCAGTGCCTTCTCGACCCAGAATGGAGTGGGGGCAAGTTTGCATGTGTAATTGAATTCATGCACCCATATTCCGCAATACATCTACAGACGGGATATTCAGCAGCGGCATTCTTATGCGTTTGCTACAGTTGCTATAGGCTAATCGGGTATGGGGCTGACGAGCGATGCCCAAGGACGTTCCAATTTCCTCGAAGTCCAGCTTGCCGAGGGAGGCCTGCGTGCTCACCACCTATCAGGACGTTCTCAACGAGATCACGGCCCTTAGTCCACCTCCCGTCGGTTTTACACGAGTGTTCCGTGGTCAGACGGGGAACTTCGGCAAGATGCTTCCGAGCGGATTGCGAGACAAAAGGCTCCGCAATGAGGAAATTCTGCGTCGCTACTGTCACATCCTTGCCGACGATTTCCTCGGTCAACTTGCCGAACGCCATGACTCCGACGACCTCTATATCTGGGCCTTCTGGGCGCACGCCATTGTCCAGCATTACGGGCCAGGGTCGAAATACCTCGACGTGACCCGCTCGCTCGATGTCGCGCTCTGGTTCGCGCTGCACGCCTTGGAGAACGTGTCGACACACCACATCATCGGGCTGCCCGGCCACGCCAATCCCGGCCGGGACATCACCATGACCATGCCATGGGTCCGCTACCAACCGTGGACTGGGGCACCGGGATGGTTGTATGTCTTCGATGTCCCCGCAGGAGGCTCACAGCCGCACCCCTCCCACGGGGCATTGCTCGACTTGGCCGACGCGCCGCCCGCGTTCGCGTCGAGTGCGCGTATTCGCGCCCAAGCGGGATGTCTACTCGTGGCAGATTCGACGATCAATGGTGGTGACCTTTCTGCCAGGTATGCGTGCGCGCCCCTACCGGTGATGTGGCCGCTGACGAACGCGCCAGAAACGGTGAGCGCACCGACGGAAGCGCTATTTCCTGTGCCCTCACAAGATCCCTGGTACGAGCGGCTGCTCGGCATCCCGCTCGTCTGCCAACTGGACCCGGCCACGAGGCGCGTTGTCCTGGAACGGGCTGTACCGGTCTCGATCCACCTCCCGGAGGATCCGCATCAAATCGCCGACATCGCCCGTTGCATCATCGCGGTCGAGCCAGTACGCCTGTTCCCGACGGCTATCCGCGAGTTCTCCGCAGCGGTGGCGGGATCTTTGCCGGCATGGGCGACCACCGCACGATTGGAGAACGCCACACCGATTATGCTCGAGAGCCCCCTCATCTTCGCGACGCCCCCTGTCGATAGCGTTTCCTGGAATCAGGGTCTGTTGAGCGGAGAGCTGCCCGATATCGTCGATGTGTTCGACGCCACCGAGGATGTTCCCGCAGGCACCGTGACCGTGACAAATGTGTTCATAGAGTTCAGCCCGCTAGAACGGGCCGGATGGGAGAGGGTCGAGCGGCCAGGTGTCGACATGGAGATCCTGCGGGCTGTATGGCTGGTGCGTGACGGGACGCGGGCTGTCATGTACCGCTTCTCTCAAGCGTGGCCAGATGGTCATGTGTCGGTGCTCGGACCGCTACCCATCGCATTCGATCCTATCACCGCCCGGTTCGGCATCGAAACCACGCACGGAATCTCCGATCTGGTCGACTCGGATGCGTTCCACCCCGTTGCCAAGCCCTTGTTCCTCGTCCTCACGCTCTTGCGTGAATTGTCCCCGGTGGTCAAGGCGAGCCCTATCCCCGAGTTAGTGGCCAAGAACGAAGACGGGTGGGACATTATCGTTGACGTTCGCGGCACAGCGGCGCGGTTGGTACGCGCCCGTGACGATCACTGGGGTGATGATTGGTATTTCCTGTGGGATGTCGAGCATGATGAGCCCTTCACCTCGCCGCATCAAAGGCTCTATGTCGTCCAAATCACGGCGGATACACCATGGTCCCAGATAGATGCCAGGGAGATTCGCCGCACCATCGCGTCCAGATCATGACAACGGCGATCACGAATCGCTCCTGCCTGTCTCCTCACCTGCAGGCCGGACCGAGGTAAGGAGATTCTGAATCTCGGCGTTTGGAGGGTCGAGAGCCAACGCATCCCGAAGGCCAGCTACACCATCGTCGAGTTGTCCTCGACGGATCAGCGCGAGAGCACGATTGAGATGCGCATCCATCCAATCGGGCCGGAGTGCGATCGCTGCGTCGTAATGGGGAATCGCCGCGCTGTCATTCCCTGCCTTGGCGAGAACCGCGCCGACCTCGAACTGTACCCACGGATCGTTCAGCCCGTGAACCAAGGCCTTCTCGGCCTCGAGGAGCGCCGCGTCGATGTGCTCCGCTCTCGCCAGTGCTATGGCAAGATGTGCGCGTGCTAGGCTGTCGGACGGGTCAAAGTCAAGCACACGCCGGTAGTAGCTCGCGGCCTCGCTAAAGGCGCTACGTTGATATGCGGTGGCGCCTGCATTGAAAAGAGCCAGTACCTGCGATTGGGGGTCGTGAGCGCTCGAAACGCCGATGCTGCGCGCGATCGCAAAACGCTCCAGAGACTCGTCGTACTCCCCAAGCTGAGACAAGGCTTCCGCCAGAAGCCAGTGTGCATCGCCATTTTCTGGGTCGAGCTCGACGGCACGCCGAAAGTACCCGGCAGCGGTCACATGATCCCCGTCGTTCCCGGCCACCACGCCCCCGTTGACCTCCGCATTGACCTCTTCTACAGAGGCTAGTCGAGGCGCCGCTACCTCTTCGGTAGCAATAGAGGTTGACATACTATCTCGGGCGCGGCCTCGCAATGCGATGTCGCCAAAGCCGCCGGCAGGCAGCATGGCAATGAAGTCCTCTACCAGAGCATCTACTGCCGGCGCGACTTCATATGGGCCGGGCAGCCAGTAGCCAAGAGCCTCTCGAAGATCGGTAAATGCTTTCCGGTCGGACTCGTTGAGAAGTCCCGAGTTCGAGCCGATCCATGTGAGGGCCAAGTGAGGATCAATGGTCACACCAACGTGGTAATCATCCGACATCTCGGGCCGCGCGCGGTGTAGTAGTTCGTCCAGTTTCGGCATGAGAGCAGCGTCCGGTTCCCTCACCATGCGGCAGAAGGTAATATTGCCGACGTTGTCGTAGCGCACGAACCCGGTGTGATCTTGCGGGTGTGCAACAGCGAAATTGCGTGCGTACAGAACCGTCCGCTGCATATACAAGATACGTCTTCGGACTTCACCTGAGTAGCCGCTGTCAGGCTTCTCGGCTGCCGTGACGTGATGCTTCCAGCGAGTGACGTTGGAGTGGGTTAGTGCTCCAACGCATCGCGCGGAAAGATCCAGCGCGATATCGAGGAACAGCAACGCTGATTCGTAGTCTACTACGCACGCGGCGAGCACAGACTCCCGCTGCTCTGGATCCACCGGCGCATGGTAGTGATGGTGCGCATGAGTCCCTACCGGCCCTGAGGGCACGAAAAGCTCTTCAAGATCGTTCCGCAACCTCTCCCATGACACGCGTAATCGTGCGAGTGCTGCAATAAGATTATCGGCACCATATTGGTCGGCACTAGCCGTAACGGCGGCTAGTGCCGACCACCGATCACAGTTGATCGGCCGCCAAGACATCAATCGACTCACTGGATTCCTTTCACCTGAAGAGCAATCCTTCTGCTCCATTGTACGAGGAATGGAAAGGCAACCAGTCCTAAAGAGGCAATGCAAGCTAATGGGGCGTAGCTATCTTTTAGTCGCCAATGGGGTTCGATAAGCGTATGGGGACTTCGTGACCGTTGCTGCCCTAGGGCAGCTCCAACTCATTCCTTGGAGCGGTGATCGCGTTGGCGAGTAGTGCTAGTGCCTGAGCGCGTTGGGCGCTCTGCACGTGCCGATAGACTTTCATGGTGAGGCGCGGGTCGCTGTGACCGAGGGCCTCGCTCGCCGCTTTCAGGTCCGCCCCCGCGTCGATCATTAAGCTGGTCGCTGTGTGGCGCAGGTCGTAGACGCGAATGCGTTGCACGTTGGCTTGGGCGCATAAGCGTTGAAAGCGCCGCTGCGTGTTGCGGTGGTTGATCGCTGTGCCGACCTCACTCGTACATACTAGTCCTGAGTCTATCCACCGTGTGTCAGTGAGCGTCCGCATGCTCTGCTGTTGGATGCGATGCGTGCGCAGTCTTTGGATCAGTACCTCGGGTAGGTGCAGTGTTCGCGTTCCCGATGGGCTTTTCGTGCGCTCGCTCTCAAAGGTCTTGCCGCCAACGGTGGGACGTGCCCGCTCGACCCGTACGGTACCGTTATCAAGATCGACTGATTCCCACCTCAAGCCAGCGATTTCCGATGGCCGCATGCCGAGGTAGCACGCGAGTTGCCAGAAGGGCGCATACGCGTCCCCGTCAGCAGCGGCGAGGAAGCGGTGGACCTCGTCCGTACACCACGCTTTTCCTTCGCGCGGTGTATGAGCGGGCGCCGTTGTCCGGGCGACGGGATTCATGGCAATGTGGCCCAGCCGCGTGGCCTCGTTGAGCGCGATGTTGAGGACGGCGCGGGCTTTGCGCGCCGTCGCCACATGCGGCAGGCTGTCGATCCATTTCTGTACCAGCCCAGGCGTCACCTTGCTCAACATGGCGCCGGCAAGCGGCGTTCCTGTCAGGGTGTGGTTGATCAACCATGCGTAATTGGTCACCGTGATGGGCCGTGCACTCCGGGCTTTACGGTGCAGCCACTCGCGCAAGTACTCGTCCAGCGTGGTTTTCGTCGTTACCCCAGTGATCCCCTCCGTGATCTGCGTTTCCCACGCCTTCGCGGCTTTCTTGGCCTCGGTTTTGGTTGTGAAAGATCGCGACTCCTGGATCGGCTTGCCATCCTTCTGGTAGCCGGTCACGACGCGAATACGATAGGCCGTGGTCCCGTCTTTCTTCTTGTACTCGCTGAAATGTGCCATCGAACTCTCCTTAGCAGTTGGTTGTGCGGATACTGCTCATCACCTGTGACGTTAGTGCCGTGTCGCGGTATCTTCAGTATGGGCAAGGCGTTCAACGGCATGGCGCGGGACGAGCACGCGGCGACCTAGCCGCACGCTCGGCAACTGGCCTCCATGGACCATTTCCCAGCATAGGGTCACGCCGACACCGAGGAGGCGCGCGGCTTGGGGAATCGAGAGTAGGAGTGGTGGCTGCTCATGATGAGGCTGCCGCGTTATCGCCTGGTCGGTCGTTTTCTCAGCGAACATTAGTGTACCTCCCGGCGGCTTTCCCTCCGCCCACGCATGTGACCTGTCACGGCTCGCGCCGTTTCTACCATGTATATTACACTATATAGCGTAAAGGTGTAAACTAGCATTGGGTGTGTGATGCCGCCACGGTATCGGTCGCACAGGAGGAGCCCACGTCTCGCGCGAAGGGGCAATGCTCGACCAGTGTGCACGCCATCCAACAGGTCACGATGCCGACCATCTTATCACTTTGGAGGTATAGCATGCCCCTCAAACGGCCCACCACGACGCCGTTGCCCGACGAGATTTACGACGAATGGGCGCCCATGCTGGGGGCGGCCGAGCTGAAGGTGCTGCTCTACATCGTACGACGTACGCTGGGCTTTCGGAAGAGTGTCGATGCGATTAGTCTCTCACAGTTCCTTGAGGGCATTGTCACGCGTGACGGCCGTGTGCTCGACAAGGGCTGTGGCGTGAAGAGCCGACCGAACGTCGTCCGCGCGCTAAAGGGGTTAGAGGAGAAAGGTCTTATTCGTGTGGGCAAGCGCCAGGCGGCCGTCGGGGACAAGGATACGACGCTCTATGCGCTCTGGTGGGAGGGTGATATGGAATGCCGGACGTCTGGGGAGGGTAGTGTTGAAAGAACACCACCGTGGTGTCGTAACAATCAAGAGGTAGTGTCGCAGGAGAACCACGGTGGTGTTGCTGCGACACCCACAACAAACAGTCTTCCAACAAACAGACAACAAAACAGTGAGACAACCGCGCGTGCGCCCGCGCGTCCCGCTGCCCTCTGTCCTGCGTCTCCCTCGTCAACCGTAAGCCCCGTAGACCCGACGATCATGGGTGTAGAGGGCGCTGTCCTGTGGCAGATGGTGTTGGGCGAGATGCAGGCCCTCATGACCGCAGAGAACTACACCGCGTGGTTTGTGGCGACGGCCGTCCTCAGACTGGTCGGGGAGACACTCACCGTTGGTGTCCCGAACGTCACCCATCAGTACTGGCTCGACACACGCCTGCGCCCGCGCATCGAGGCCGCACTTCGTCGCGTCGATCACGCAGGCATCCGCGTTGCCTTCGAGGTGGTCTCATGACCCGGCCGCTTGCTTGTGGCATGGTCCATTCATCGTTTACGCTGCTAAACGATGGGTACACGAGAGGAACGAAGGCCATGACCGTGGGGGACATTATCGGCACCGGACGCAAGCGGGCTGGCCTGACCCTGAAAGAACTGGCGGCGCGCGTTCTGAAAGAGGATGGCACACCGATATCGCTCTCGTATCTCAATGACGTGGAACACGATCGGCGTCCGGCGCCAGCCCCGCATTTATTGAAACAGCTGGCCGACGCGTTGAACCTCTCCTACGACTATCTGCTGTTTCTCGCCGGCGATCTCCCCGAGGACCTGCGCGACGACACGTACACGCCCGAGGCCGTGGAGGCCGCGTTTCAGGCGTTCCGCACCACGCTCAAACAGCAATCCAATGCGGCCGACTAATAGAACGCTGCCGTCCTCGTCGTCATGTGTTATTATAGAACGCATGTACTAATATAGGATGTGCTTAGGCGTGGATCATAGCGCGTGTCGGGATCGATCGCGGACGCATGTCGGGCGGGAGGGGATGCGTCTATGCGATGGGTACGTGATCGTACGGGTCGGTTTATTTGGCGGCCGTGGTACAACAAAGAGGAGATTGATGACATCTGCGAAGAGGCGATGACACGGTTTTTGCGGACCCGTCATGGTCTTGTGACCTATCCTGTCTCGACCGACGACCTCACGCGCTTCATCGAGCAGGAAGCGGACGATCTTGACCTCTATGCCGACCTCACCGTTTACGGCGGCAACGGCGTTGATGTGGAGGGGATGACGACGTTTGTCTGGGGTGGGCGCCCACGGGTGCAGATTGCGCGCACGCTGTCAGTAGCCAAGGGGCGTGAGCCGCGCCTCCGTACCACGCTTGCGCATGAACTTGGTCATGTGCTCCTCCACAACTTTACGGGTGAGCGTGCGATGGACGACCTGCCGCAGGTCAGCGGCGACGTGTTCACCGAGCCGACCACTGTGCGGCCGACCGGACCAACGACTGAGGTGCCACAGGTCGATTGGATGGAATGGCAGGCGCGCTATGCGTGCGGTGCTCTGCTCATGCCCGTGACAGCGCTCCAGGATGCCATCTCTCCCGGTAGGGACCCGACCGGCCCGCAGGCTACGTTGGCGGGAGCCGCGTTCGGCCGCCTGATCGACCACGTGCAGGGCTACTTCCTCGTCTCTGCCGCCGCCGCTCACACACGATTACGGCAACTCGGCTATGTGCCCGGTTTTCGGTCTGACCTGTAACGTTAGGACCGGTCAGGGTGGTCGGCCTTTGAACGCCCCTCTCTAGGCATTCAGCGATGCATGGGTGAGAGGCACGTTAAATCGGCAGGTAGGTACCGACACCATCACTCGGATGCGCGTGGCTGGCGTGGGCGTGCCGTAGTCAATGGGGGGGAGAACGCCGGATGACACAGGCGAATGCGCGTGTGGTTGCGCCGGTTCGGCTTATGGGCGAGCAGCGAGAGGACATCTTCCTCTGAAGGGATGCGCTCGGCGAGGCGTCCGCGCACACCCGGTAAGCGCAGGCCACGGACGGGGTTATAGGTCAGGTAGCCGGTGGTATGCGCGAAGGTCAGCAGGCTCTTGACGACGGCGAGCATGCATGCTTGACTGGCGGGAGCAAGGCCGACGGCGGCGAGTGTGTCGGCGTAGCCCTGGAGATCGGCGAGGGCACGGCCGCGAGTGGCTTATCGACGTGGGCGAGGAAGCGGGCGATGTTGGCGCTATAGGCACGGGTGCTGTGGGGCGAGCGACCATGTAACCAACGTGTGAGCAAGCCTGACTATCGTCTGTCCGTTCAACAGGGGCGTCCTGACTAGCGGGCAAGCGACGTACATGTATCGCGGTCACGGCAGGAGTCCGGGCGGCTCGACGACATCAAGGTCGGGGAACAAGCGACCAAAGTCGCGCCCGTTATAGGTCAGCAGGGCATCCGCGTGCAGCGCCGCATGCGCGCCGATCACGCAGTCCGCGAGTAATCGTCGTGGCCACCCCGCGCCTTGTGTCTGCCGTCGATCGGCGTAGGACCGGTACGCGGCGGCGGCCTGCAACCAGAGATCGCGCGACAGGTCAAAATCAACGCGCATCTGTCCTGAGCGTAGAAAGTGGTCGAGGATGTCGGGCATGACGCCAGGGGCGGCCGCGAGTTCCGCATAGACCGGAGCGCAGAGCACGAGGCCAGGCTCAGGGATCAAGCGCTCCAGATAGGGAGCAAGAGCGGACGCAGGGGGACCACCCCGCATCACGGGGAGCAGGACGTTTGTATCGACAGCGATCGACATTACAGCGTCTGCCGCAACTCATCGCCGTAGCGCACATCGTGAAGGAAGTCCTGGTCATCCGCAGGCGAGACGCCGATCGGGCGCGGAGCGATGCCGATGACAGAAGAGAGCGTGCTGGGCGGGGTGGTCGGCGCGGTGGGCATAACCAGGAGCGCCCCGCGTGTCGTCCGCAGAACCATGACATGATCGCCCGGCTTGATGCCTGCTTCTTGCAGGGCTGAGAGTGGAATGAGGGCGCCTGACTTGCGCACAGGGATAGCGGATTCATCTGCGTGCATAGGGCCTCCTTCTTTATTTTTAGTATAGCCACATGCACGATAATGCTATGTATCGTGCACTCAAATGCCCATAAAAAAGGGCCGCGTGGTTCATCCCACCGCGACTTTCAACACGCCTATTATAGTACCTTTCTGGAAGGGGAGTCAAATAGACGCGCAGCATAATGCTTACCTTCTCGCCTTCAAATGGAATCCTAAATGTTAGATCGTCGAGCGAGAATGCCACACTGGTGCGATCGACCCATTAATCTAACGTTCCGCCAGGCTAGACCCACCATCAAACAGGTACAGTGACGGCAAGCCTAGGGTGTGGCATTGTCTGGATCTACAGGAGGACAGCGGTAGGGATATGTATACTCATGGTGTGACGCTCGTCGTCCTAACAGCCTATCCGGAAAGTGCCTGAATACGCTCTCAGAGGCTGCATAAGCCTCCCTGACGATTTTCCGGATAGGCTGTAAGTACCCTGACCGTGCTGTGACTGGTGCGTTTTCGCCAGAAAGGTGGACAGTATATCGACGACATGAATTATCGCGCATGTGGTCGTACGGGTGTTAAGGCCAACGCACTATGACTGGCATGGAGCGTATGGCGCGGCATGTCATACGGGTGGGATGCGCGGGGTGGTCGGTCCCAGTCGTGCACGCGAACCTATTCATGGAAGGGGAGATCCATCTGTCAATCTGCTCATCTTCGACATTAGCTATGGCTCATGGGTGTGCCACGACCCGACACGGTCGCGTGAGGACGTAGCCATTAGAGAGGGTAGCGTGACACCATGCGCCTGTAGAATGAGATGAGTATCTTCGACCTCCACACAGGCGTTTTTCGAGTTAGGCGGTGCAGCGATCTATGAGCCACGCGACGACCATCCTCACCACCATCGGCTCGGAGCCAGGGCTGACCGATCGGCAGATCTCGGATTGCACCGGTATCGCCCCTGTACAGCAGGTGAACGCTGTTTGCCGCCAACTCGCGGCCGCAGGAGCAACCTTGCGGGTAAAAGGTCCACAGGGCGCGGTCGTCAACATTCCGATTAGCACGTCGTTGCCCACTAGTCCACCCGATCAAGAGATCTCTCGGCCGATCCCTATGACAATACCGTGCCTGGTGGTACAATCCGGAGTGCCGGAGCAGATTGAGAGCCTTGATCCTGCCCGTACGCTGATGGTCATCCCGTGCTCGAAGTCCAAGCATCCAGGAACTTTGCCTACAAGCACGGGGTCGCTCACGGATACCCTGCCGCACGCGCTTGCGGCCGAACTGACCAACGCGCGAACCCTTGTGGCATCAAGAGCGCGTCTCAACACGTCTACGCTGTGCCCGGCGTGGCTCCGCTACGATGGCACGTTCTACAGGGTTGCACACGGAGCGCTCCAGGAGGCGGTACGTCGCCAAGCCCATCTTGTTATTATGAGCGGTGCCTATGGTCTTATCGAAGCATCTGACGCAATTGGTGACTATGAGGCACCGATGAATAAGCGCGACTGGCCCAACGGGCTGCTTAACCGTTGTCTCGCGGCGCATGCCCGATCCCGTGGCCTGACAGCAATAGTTGCTTTTCTGGCGGAAACCACGCAGTATGCTAAGGTGGTCCGGCATGGCTCATGGGTCGGCACCGGTATGTCACATGTTTTCCTCATCTCACCGCACTCTTCTGACGGACACCCGGGGCAAAAAAAGATTACGCGAGCCAGCGGGGAAGCATTCGCCGCTTTCTGGCAACGTCGACTAACGCCGGACTGGTTGAGCACGAACGGGCTCACGTTGCATGTGGAGAGGCTGTCATAATGCCTCCAGCCGCAGACCCTATCATGGTCAACCGTCTTGTCGCGATCCTGCACGATCCGGGTAACGCCGAGCCTGCCAGCATGTTTCCGCAAGACAAGGGGGCGGCCACACAGCCAGGGTTGTATGCGTGGTGGGTGGATGAGGAGGGCATAGCCGCGTTGGCCGGGCAACTAGAGATCTCGCTGCCGTCACTCATTTACGCCGGTCTTGCGGGAGCAACGAAGTGGCCAACGGGAATCGAGAGTACCGCCACCCTATGGTCGCGTGTACATACTCTACACCTGCACGGTAATATACGCGGCTCGACGTTTCGTCAGACGCTGGCGGCGGTCCTCGCTGAGCCGCTGGCGCTGCATATCGTCGGCCCAAATCGGTTGACGCGCGAGAGCGAGGGGCAATTGTCTGTCTGGATGGCCGACCACCTGCGCGTGACGATACAGCCCTATGCCGACAGAGACACACTTGGCGCAATGGAGCAAGCGATCCTCACACAGCTCGACCCCCCGTTAAATCTCAAGAGTATGGCATCCTCTGCCGTGCGGAAGACGGTGGCGGACTGGCGCCGTCAACTGGCGCACCCAATGTGAGGTCTGCAGCAACGGTAGGTAGGTATCGTATCATGCGGTTCAGTCCCCTAACGCCTTGAGCAACGCTTCCCGGGGGTCGGCATAGAACTGTACGGTGACCTTTGTCGCCATGTCGTCAGACAGGTCGATTAACTGTTTACGCGCCGAGACGGGCATTAAGAGGAGCGTTGCCCCCTTCTCAACCGCAAGCTCCGCGATGCCCACTGCGTTGTACACTGGGTCGATCCCACCACCGAGATTCAAGCCGCCCACTGCAACGAGTCCCCCCTTGATGCCTTTCTCCAAGAGGGCACTGCACAGGGCCAATAAGGTGCCGAGGCCCAATCCAGCGCCACTACGTGACGCATCGAATGCGCGGAGTTGGACCGAAAATTCGTGCGATCGGGGATCTCTGTCACCGACTAGCTCCCGTGCTCTTGCGTACAGGTTCTGCTCCGCGTATTGGGCACTCTCAACGAAGGCCGGTGGCGCGGGCCGATTCAAGATCTTGACACGTGCGCCCGGCCCGGCATTGACCTCGATGCGATACAGTCCTGTCTGCTCGTCCACGCTGCCCGGGCTTATGGCCCACACCTGACCTGGGGGTAAGGGATCCTCGCCGATGGCGCTCTCGCTGTATTGCTCAGGTGTGACGACGAACTGCTCCACGCCCTCGGCCCCTAGCGTGTAACTAAAGTGTGTGTTGCGGAACTCGGCGGCTCCGACCCGCTTCTGCTGCTCCTTGACGCGCCGGCGGCATTCTAACGCCAGGCGCACGGCCCACTCCAAATCCTCGTCCGCGACTGGCACATTGATGTCCGGGCTGATCAGCTTCAAGAGGCCGCCAATCGTCTTCTGCACTGCTGTCAGGTCGCGCCCGCTCAACGCACCGCCAAAATGGACCCGGTTCTGCAAGACGGGGAGACGGCTCTGCCCGCGTAGGCGGCTCCAGCACTCAGAGAGGAAGTCGCTCACCAGGCCGAAATGGTCGGTGAACAGCTCAGGCGACATCTTGGGCACGTCCCAGCCTGGCAGGTAAGCGTGGATGCGGTCCATGAACGCCGTGTCGTTACGCATCTCTGGCGGCAAGGGGCTAAACAGATGGCCGACGCGCTGCTGGTGCTCCACATCGACCTCGAAGTTGCCAACGAGCACGATGCCGCCGTCGGCGCGGATGCTCTCACGGCCGCGGCTGAACTCACTGGACTCCATGTACCCCTTCATAATGTTGACGCCGTCCTTTTGATCGAAGGACACGCCCGAGACCTCGTCGAAGCATACGACGTCGTACTGGCATACCAGACCGCGCTGACCGTTGGCGTTGTTCACGAAGAGACGCGCCACGGTCGTCTTACCGCCCGAAACAAGGTGGGCATAGGGCGAGATTTGCTGATAGAGATGCGATTTACCCGTGCCTCGCGGCCCCAGCTCGGCCATGTTGTAGTTACGCTCGACATACGGCACCATGCGCAGTAGGATGACGTCGCGCGCCCGCTCCGATAGGCGCTCGGGCTCAAGTCCCACGCTGCGGATAAGGAATGCCTTCCACTGCTCAGTGCTGAACGCGTCGCGGCCGCGCACCAACTCGTCCAGTACCGAGCGCTTGGAGAGCTGAATAGCGCGCAGGCTGCGCACCCCAAACGGCCGTCCTGAATGTTCCTGCGCGATGGCCGCATCATACTCCAACTCGATTTCGGCGTAGAAGCCGCCAGTCAGCATCCGCTCGTGTTCGCGGATGAGCCCTGGGTCGATGCGCACATCCTTCAGGCGCAGGCTAGGCAGGATGGCGAGGTACGAGTCGGTCGCTGCGTCGAGACGCGCCGTGATGAGGTCGATGACCTTGACCGTGCCTTGCTCACGGGCGCGCGCCTTGAATAGCTCTTCTTCGCCAGCACGGACCGCGCGATCAGCGAGCTGGCGCTGCACGATAGTAAGGCCCTCCTGGATCTCGTCCTCGTTGGTGCTGGCGCAGTAGCGGCCCAGGAGGAACTCGCCAACGTAAGTCGGAACAGGATATTGCCCCTTGAAGCGGCGTGCTAGGTCCTTGCGCACGATGTAGCCGTCGTAGGCCTCTGCGGCCAGTCTGTCTAGGGCATCAAGCTCCATCGCTAATCCTCTCCCACCGTTGTATTGTACTTAGCGAGCACACTGCCCGTTCCAGAGAGGACCACGAGCAAGCCAGCTACGCCCTCCTTTGAATCGTCGCTCACGACCAGCGAAGCCTCCCCCGTTGCGTTGATCGTCTTCGGGACTTCGACCAGCGAGCTTGTGGGGTCGTTAGTGCTAGTGCGCAGATCGAGGGTCAGATTGGCGGCATCCCGGCCCAGGTGCACACGGCAACGCAGGCCCCGCCACTGCACTGACTGAAACGCGATCGAGGATACAGTGGCCGTTCCGCTGGTTACAGTGAGTACCGGTACCACGCACTCCTGCACGGTGAGGCCGCCATGAGCGTAGGCCATTCCGGCTTTGTAACAAGCGATCCCAGCCGGTAGCGCCATTTCGACCTCGTCCGACCAGTACCATGGGACGACCGTCCCCGAGACCTGTACGTTACTACGCAGTGTCGCACACCGACCCCAGCGCGATTCCGTGAGAAAGGCCGGCAACTCGATTTTGGGCAACCCGCCAGGTAACAAAAGCCAACCGTGGTCTGTGACGACTCGCACGGTCGTCCAGCCAGCAGCGAGGAGGGCCTGAATACGCGCGACGAGGCCGCGCACCTCCTCGTCAATGCGCTTGGCCAGACGCCAGCCCTGATCATGACCGTATTTGTCCAGGCTACCGTACTCGCCCCAGGCCAGCCCTTTCCCTGTGCCCGTCTCGTCGCCATAGAGGACGCTGTAGCCATGTTCCTGAAGCAGCCGACGGAAGATATCGATGGTGAGCGTCTTGCCAGCGTAGTCACCGGAGAGGACGGAGGGAAGGAAGTCGGCGGCCGCTCCCGGAGGACCGAAGAGAGGCGCGATCGGAGAGGCTGCGGGCTTCGCCGTCGGCGTCACTGACGGGAGGGTCGAGAATCGCCACGTATCGGTCACCCCGACGCCTGCCGCCCCGAGAGCCGCCTTAAGCTTTTGCCCGACGTCGAACCGCAGCCCGTCGGCGAACAGGACACAGGTCCCCGCTGTGTCAGCGGAAACGGACTGGCCGGTTGGCTTGCGTGGCAGGGGCTGGGCGCGCGCAGCGTCCTGGAATCGCTCGCCAGCTTCCTCCAGCCAGGGTTGATAGACGGCTAGGACCGCAGCGTGGACAGCAGCGACATCCGCCGGCTTGTCAATCACCGCAAGCGCGGCAAGGGCGGCGGCATCGGCACGCCAGGCACCTGCCACATAGGACTCAGCGAGGGATGTCGGGTCCGAGCCGGTAAGAGATGTCTCCGTGTGAGCTGCGAGGGCTGCAAGGTGCTTCAGTGCATCGGCCAAGGGCGCCTGGCCAAGCGCGAACCAGGCCCATGTCCGGCGTTCAGCGTGATCGCTCTCCAACGCGCGGAGGCGTTGCCGGCATAGGGTAGCGGTTCCGGTCTCGAGGTCCTGCAGCGCCGCGCGTAGATCAGCCTCGGCCGCCTCGTTGTCCTGTGGCCATGTCGGCGAGCGGAAGAGGGCAGCTTGCCCCGTCGTAGGCTTCGCTTGCCGGAGCAATATGGGAAGCATAGGGTATAGCTGGGGAGCCTCAATAAAGCGCTGCCAAACGGGTAGCCAGGCGCCCTCCTGTCGCCCGAGCTGCTCAGCGCCCACCAACGGGCCGTCCTGCTCGGGGTCGAACCCGTAGCGTTCACTGGCAAGGCTGCGAAAAGCGGTCCAACGCGCCGCGTCCCAGAGATCATGCACGTCATCTGGACTGTTAAGCCAGCGCAGCATCTCGCGGTCAGCATCCGTGATGAGCAACTCATTGAGGAAATCGGCATCAATGCGCTTCCCGTGCAACACCCCGGCCGGCTGGTCGACCAGTTCGGGCAGAGCGTTCCGCAAGGCCACAGTAGTGGCGTTATCCCGCGCTAGATCGAGACCAAGGCCCCCATTAGGCGATGTCAAAAACGCCGTTACCGTCCAATCGTTGGTGTTGTTCTGCGTCCAGAACACCCCACGGTATTGCAACTCGGCAAGCGGCTGGAGGGCACGTGGACAGTCTTCGACAGCGCGCAGATGGTGCCGGCTAACGCCGGGTAGGTAGAGGATAGGAACGGTGTCGTCGGGCCAATCTGCGTTCGGCAGGGTTCGGGCGATCATAGGACGCAACCAGATGGCCGGACCCGTCTTTGCTGCTGGTTCGTAGTCTCCCAAGGTCAGAAGCTGTGGCAGGGCTAGCCGTAGACGCGGAAGTAGCGGACGCCACTGCCCATCCCGGTCGGTCCAGAGCACCACAGCGGGCACCGCCTGGTCGTTGCGATCGTAGTGCGCCGCTTCTTGCAGGGATGCAAGCAACGCCTCGAAGATGGTGTCCTGGGCGATCACGGGCATAACTCACCCCCTGCCCCAAGCATTGACGATAGTGAGCTTTGTATCATTCGGTCTCCCGTTCGTTCGGCGCAATGTCTTGGATGTGCGACCGATTGGCTGTTACGTCATCCGGCTGTCTCTGCTCTTCGTGGATGCCATTGAGGACGGGTATCGAGCACAGCCGCAGGGCGATCCACCACAGATAGATCGCCTGTCCCGTGCTGAACGCGCCATAGTTGAGCAGCCCGTGGGCAACCAGATTGCGGAGATTCGAGCCATGATGCTCTACCAACAACCCCTGCAGGTCAAAGATCATGTCCGCGTCGAGAATCCGCGACAGTTCCGGCATCTCCAGGAGATCGTTGAGGCTCAGCTCGTTCTGGATGCCTTCGCTGGTGAGACCGGAGGTAATGGCGCCTGCCCTGATCAGCAACGTGCGGATGGCATTTTCAATCTGCGGTGCCAGGAGATGGGTCGAGACCAGAAAGTCGCCCGCTAGGCCGGCGTGCAAGCCGCGCATCATGATTCCTTCGCGTCCAAGCGGTACGAAAGGATTGTCGCGCACGAGCGGCAGGAGATCGGCGATATTCACAACGTGCTCGCGCGCGATTTGCTGGACGGCCGGCCAGACAATGCCCTGGGCAATGAGATTATGCCATTGCGCGGCGTTGTCCAGCATATCGGCTCGTCGAGCGGTTACCGCTTCGTCCTCATCGCCACCCTCTGCGGGTTGCCGCGCCACGACCTTGCCGCGGTCGTTCAGCAGGACGCGCGGGAACATACGGGATATGAAGCTGTTGGCGTGCCGCTCGGCCTGCTCAGCCAGGCGCTGCATGTTCGGCGGTCGCGTGATGAAGGCCAGTGTGAACAGCGCATCGAGAAGCGGCATTCCGCTCACCGCCTGCTCGACGCGCTCGACCATCTCCGTGATTTCCTCGCTCACAGACATGGGCTTGAGTTCGGTCACCGCACGCTGCTGATAGTCGAGCAGCAGTTTGTGCAACTCCTGTTGGCGTTCCTTTGAGTCGTGGACTCTGTTGCGGAACGCCTCGATGGCTTGCTGCAGGAAGTGGGCGGCGACGCCGTGGGATGGCGTGGGCCGCCTTCGCGCTTCCTCGGCCTCCTGCGCATAGGTTTCCGCATAGCGCCTCCAGGCAGCCTGCTCCTGCGCCACATCCTGCGCCCGCGCGTGCCAACGAGCCAACACCTCGAGATAAGCCTGCGCGCGCCACCAATTCCTCTCACCCTCGGCTTGCCTTGCAGCCGTATCCGCCACCGCTGCGTAGACGGCCGAGTCACCCTGGCGCATCTCTAACAGGAACTCCATCAGCTTACAGGAGAAGAACGACGGGTCGCCGCCGTTGTACTTTAGGAGCAATTCCTCTATGAAGGCGACGACCGTCGGCAGCGGCCCCTTTCTGCCCAACGAGGCCGCGATCTGCTGTGCTCGGCGAATACGGTCGATGCAGGGTGGCCACTGGTCCGGATCCTCCAGGACGCGCGCTGAGGCGATGTAGGCGTCGACGGCGGCCTGCGCCATGCGATAGTCGCGCCTGCTAACCCACAGCAGATCGGCGAGTCGCGCTCGAAGCTCCGCATCTTGCACGGTCGGCGCTAGGGCCGCGAACAGGTCGAGCTGCTCGTCCGTGAAATCGCCAGGGATTGTCGTCCGCTCATTGCCCGTCACCATCATAGGCTTGAAGGGCTGGTTATTGTCTTCGCTTAGCCAAAGGATTGTGGCCGCCGCTAGCAGGTAGAGCGCGTCGGCTCGCACAACGTCGCCGCCTGCAGCCGCAGTGTCTGCCTCTCTCTTGAGAGCGTCGAAATAGGCGGAGTACTCCTTCTTCGCGCACGTGGCAATGATCCCTTCCCAGCCGCTGTGGTCGAGGTCTTCTCTCGTGACGTTGATATCTCTGATCGGCATGATCCATCTTATCCCGTCATGATCCGGCCAGGCACGGCGACATGAGCCTCGCGTGCGGCCTGCTTCGCCACTCGGATTAGATGCACATCGTTATCGCGCGCGCTACTGTCCGGGTTCTTTCCGCGGTCGATACCCCACTTGATGCCAGGCTTGCTGCTCAGGACATCCGCAGTCATAAAGGGACGGATGTTTAGGCGCACACCGTCGTTCAAGTCGGGCTCCCAGCCGATAGGCTGCTCGTGAAGCTGCTTCCAGCGCACGTAAATGTCATACGGTGGCTCGCCCTCCAGGATCAGTTTGAGCTTGGCTTGCAGCTCCTTGACCGCTTGGAGCCGCGCGTCGGCGCCGCCCTCGTTGCGGCGTACGCTCTCTTGCTGCCGCGCAATCCAGTCGCCGACGTAGGTGTAGGTGAGCTTTTCCAGCAGCCGCGCGTCGAGCTTGTGGTAGTTGACCAGGGCGGAAAAACCGTCCTTGCGGCCATCCGAGATGTGCCAGATGAAGGGCCGGCTGTGGAACAGGCGGCAGTGCTGCTTGAAGTAGCCGTCGCGCAGCCATAGGTCGAGCGACTTGCCGGCGAACTCGGCCGCGCTCAGCAACTCCTCCTCCTTGGTATGCGACCAAGTGTCGTCGTAGGCATGAGCTAGCAGAGCACGCAGACGCTCGGTCGCCGCAAGTTCTCCGCTCATCGCAGGCAACGGCACGATCCCGTCCTCGTTGACGAACTCGCGTAGGTCATCGTCCGCTTGCTCCGGCCAGGAGTAGCCCAGTAGTCGCGCCACCGCAACCTGCAGCGGTGCCGTCGAGATTACGGGCTGGCCCTTGAACAGCCACTGGGTCGGATCATCGGAGTATGGCTCGGGGAGCGGACCAGCTTCGTCTGCTACTGACTGCCAACGTTCGAGGTCAAACGGGACTTTAAGTAAGGTTTGATTCGTGACCTTGAGTGTTTGATCAATTAGCCGGACTGAGATATTGAACTCCGCTGAAGAGCAGAAAGCCCAAATGGGTAACAGGTGCTGAGTATTATGTGGCCAAATTACCGCGCAGTTATTGTCAAACAATTCACCTGTGTAGCGAGTAACTGGTAAGGAACTCATCAAACTCACTGCAATGCCTTGCTTCTTCCAAGCATCACCACCTTGAATACTTGCGAGTCCCAAATCCGCAAGATGCCGAATCTCACCTTGACCCTCCTGCCACAAGATGACGTGTTCACGACCACCATAGTCTTCTGTAGTCGTGACAGTACTTTGGTGCAAAGTCCAGCCCTTCAGAAGACAAGGTGCCTCCCAAAAACATCTAATAAACCGGTTGCTATCAGCAGTGCGTAGCCCATAGCGGCTGTCGGCATACTGCTTCAGCAAGATACTTTCATGCGCACTTCCTGAAGTCACACGTGCATCAGGATTCGCCAATTGCTCTTTCTGACTAGCTACCTGTATGGACATGCTACGTAAAAGCATATCCTTTTCATCGGGGGATTTTTGCGAAGAAGCATCAAGTTGATGCAGGAAATGGGCGTCAGTTGGATGCTTCTGGGTCATGATTAGCAGGATAGTGTTGACCACCTCACCGCTGATCGTCCGAAAAGCTCCAGGTCCTAAGCGCGCTACGAAGTCCCACTGGCAGGATCTTAGCAACTGTTCCCGAAACTTCTTGTATCCTCCTAAGAAGAGCCAGCTTTGAGGTGTGACGAGGGCAGCAGTACCACCATCAGCACATAGGAGTCGACAACGTTCTACGAAAATAGTGGCGAGATCTCCTTTACTATTAGGAAAGTTGTAGTCACTAAAGTCTCTTAAATTCGTTGCTTGCTTCCCTCTTTTAAGATAAGGAACATTAGTAACTACTCTAGTTTCCGCTGAATCAGGCGGCTAGGTCAAGCGGAGCAGGGGTTTCTGGGGCCGCGCGCGGTCGCCGTTGGCCCCAGAAACCGGTGGGTAGATGGTCCGTCCGGGCCTTTTTTGTGCG